>Ga0233444_10000231_pt1 | contig 78208 bp, 92 predicted proteins | sample SI_124_October20_6_FD_182792 | JGI IMG/M metagenome (GOLD analysis project Ga0233444, IMG submission 182792) | Seawater microbial communities from Saanich Inlet, British Columbia, Canada - SI_124_October2016_10_MG | ecosystem: Environmental > Aquatic > Marine > Inlet | place: Canada: British... | reverse complement strand
AATTTCCGTAGCAAATGGAGAGTATGATAATTGGGATCATGCTTATGAATCTCATTGGGATATGTGGGAAAGTGGAGATTTAATCTTGACAGAATCTTTTTGATCGTTTATTGTACTGATATGAATTACATAACACAAAAAATTAGTTTCAATGTCCCACAAAATGGTGGATATAATTATAGATTTAATGAATGTGTAGATCAAATCGCACAATTAATTGATTGTTATTTTGATACTCATGTAGAAGATGTAGAAAGAATTAATAATTTAGTTGACCAAGAAGTTGTTGATGCAATGAGAAGGCAAGAAAAACAAAACGAATTAGAAAATATAAATGGGGGGGAGTAAATAATGAATACTAGAGATAAAGTGGAATGGAGTCATACTCCTGTTCGTCAAATACAATGTCATAAAGTTAGTGGATACGATTATCACGACAAAATTGAGCTACCTGTTCTTTTTAACTTGACAGGTGATGGTAAAAGGCTTTATGATCGTGAAACAATGACTGATTACTTAGAAGATATTTTAAATGGTATAGAAGAACACGAAAAACATTATAATTAAATAAAAATATTTAGAAGATTAAACTAATTTTCGATTAAAATAAATTTTAATACTCAAATTACTTTATTAAATAAATTATTAAATTAAAAAACATTCCAAAAAATGAAAGAAGTAATACAATTAATTGAAGAAAAAATTGAAAACATTAAAAATTATCCAATCACAACGCAAGAAGAAGAGCAGTTTTATATTCTCGAAGTTGGTTGTTTAAATCAGTTACTTAGGGTAGCAAATGAACTTTCTGAATAAAAAAGAAAAAAAAGTATTGACATATCATCATGGGTATTTTAGTATAACATCATAATTTAAATTTCACACACACACAACAAGGAAAACAAAAATGATAATCACACAAGAAAAATCTAAAGAAGTAATTAGTTCTCATAATTTTCAAGAAGTTAATTGTACGATTGATGCGGAGGATATGCGTTATGTAGCATCCCTTCTTCGTAATAATTATTCAAACACAAGACTTGCAGTTGTACGAGAAATTAGTGCGAATGCCTTGGATGCAAATGCTGAAGCAGGTTCTAGCGAAAAGATTGAAGTGAAAATACCAAGTTCGATGAATCCGACTTTTGCGGTTCGTGATTTTGGGGGTGGGTTAAGTGAAGAAGATGTTTTTGGTCTTTACTCAAAGTACGGAAAATCAACCAAAAGAGATTCTAACAATTACATTGGCGCTTTTGGTATTGGTAAATTCGCCCCCCTTTCTTATGGTGATAATTTTACTTGCGTATCTTATCATGGTGGAACAAAGACAACTTATAATGTTTTTGTTAATGAAGATGATGACACAAAGATTTCAAGGATAGGTGATCCCGAACTAAGTAGTGAACCAACAGGTCTTTCTATTGAAGTTGCCGTTGCAGATAGTGATATTAATATGTTTAAAGAAATTTGTCAGACTTTCTTTATGTTTTTCTCTGATCGAGATATGCCTAAATTTATTGGTGTTGAGGATGATTTCATTCCTACTCCTAAAAAATTACTTGAGAGTAAAACTGACGATTGGTTTTTTCTTGACGAAAGTAATAGGAGTTACAATAGAGCGAGTTATCGTTCAAAAATTCTCATGGGTAGAGTTGCTTATAATCTTGACCCTCACTCAATTAGTGTTGAAAACCACATTTCTGACGAAAAGACTCGCAGAATAATTGAACAACTTTTAGATCAAAGTAATTTTTATGTTCGTGTTCCTCTTGGTTCTGTTCGTTTGCACCATAGTCGTGAATCATTAGAGTATAACAAGCAAACGCAAAAAGAAATTTGTCGAGTTCTTTTTGAGGTTAGTAAAGATATTCAAGTTATAGCTAAAGAAAAACTTGCTGATTCTGAAGATTTGTGGGATGCCAAGAAAAATTACGCTAAAGTTGTAAATGCTCTCCCATATCAAATTAGAAGTATTTTTGAAAATGCTTTTGAGTGGAATGGAATAAAAATTCTAGACTCAACTTTTCAAAGAGATTATCAATTGCAAGATGATCTTATTCTTACTAATTATGAAAGAATTGAAGATAAAGACTCTCGCAATGGTTTCAAGTTAAAAACTCAAAAAACAAATCGCATTTATTGCCAAGAAAATTGTCTTGTTTTAATTCAAGATTTAGCGTCTTCTCATGGTAACAATCTTAGAGTTCGTACATTAATGAATGACCATCCAAATTTAGAAAGCGTTTGCATTCTTAATTTTATGAATTCTGAATGTGCCAAATCAGAAGTTTACGATAATTGGCAATTTGATCTTGTTGATGCAAAGCATAAAAGATATACATCTCAAGTAGAAAAAGAAAAAATTATTCGCAATAAAGTTTCGGGGGATAAAAGTCGCGCTTCTATTCCATTATTTAAAATGAAAAGTGATAAAGGTCACGCTTACAGAAATGCAGATTATTGGCAAAATGTAAGTGATCCGATTAACTCTCTTGAGTTGGACGATGTGGAAGGTTCTATTAATGGAAAGATTATTTATGTTCCAATTACAAGGTACACTATTGAAGGTAACGACTTTGATCTTGATAGAGTTTACAAAATGTCCCAAGCAGTTAGGAGACTTGCTGAAGATAATACAGATCAAAAAACTTTCACTTTATTTGGCGTTCGCAAGGGTGATGTTAAAAAATTAGATAATGATGTTTGGGTTTCATTCTTCGACTTCTATCTTGATATTTGTAAGAAAATGGCGAAGAAAAACCTTAAAGAATCAAAATTAGCTTATAAAAAGCAAGAGTTAAGAAACTCCGATCTTAATTTTCACGAATACGAGTATGATCTTGGTAAATTATTTTCCAATAAAACTCTTGATCTTAGTTCGTTGCCTGATGATCACGCTATGGTTTTAGCGCAGAATGATTGGGAGTCATATAGTAAAGAATTAAACGCAAGCGTTGCAAACGCAATAAATCATATTCGTAATTACGATGAAAATTGGTTGAAGCAAAATTTTAATGAAATTAAAGCGGATCAATTCGATAAAAATTTGAAATCAGTTATTTCTACTTATCCTTTGATGAGAGTTATTGCGGAAAATTGTTCTCAATATTGGGTATCTCTTGAATCAAAAGATTCAAAGGTTACTAATCAAATGATCTTAGATTATATTTCCTTGTGTGATGGGGTTGGGGCATAAAAATGCCCCTTCCCCTATCTTTTTTAAAAAAAACCTTGACATTACAACGATAAACTATTACTATAATATATATTAAACAAAATAGGAGAAAAAAATTATGAGAGAAGTACCATATCAATTAACAGAAAATTCAGTCACAATCTTTTGGGAGGGCAAGCCTTACACTTTACGCAAGGATCACGCTAATTTCCAACTTGCCAAGCAAGCAATTCTTGATGCTAGGTATGATGATCTTGGGGATTTATTAGATATCGCTAAAGCCGTTGAGAACTTCGTTGAAGGCGATATTGAGGTTCGTGACGAAGTGGTTTATTATAAAAACCATCGTCTTCATGGAGTTGTCGTTGATAAATTGCTCGAAATGCTTCGTGCAGGAATGAAGGATTCTGCTCCTCTTACCAATTTCATTACTCGCTTGCAAGCTAATCCAAGCGCCAATTCAGTCAATGAATTGTATTCCTTCTTGAGTTACAAGTCTCTTGCAACCACTCCCGAAGGTATGGTTTTAGGTTACAAGGGTGTTCAAGGTGACTTTTGGAGTTCAACAGGTAATGCTGACACTATTGTGGTTCAAGGCGAAACCAATGATCGACATCAAATTCTCAACAAGGTTGGATCGACAATCGAAGTTGCTAGAAGATGCGTTGATGACAACAAGGATAATCATTGTTCTTTTGGTCTTCATGTGGGTTCTTATGACTATGCTGATGGTTGGGCAGGAGAAAGTGGACGCTTGCTCCTTGTGGAGTTTGATCCTCAAGATGCGGTAAGTGTTCCAACCGATTGCGATTTTCAGAAATTAAGGGTTTCCAAGTACAAGGTGATCTCTGATATTACTGACACTCGAAAAGAGTTAGATACACCTGTCTACGAGGCTAATAAGCCTATTTACGGATCAAACTCTGATGATTATGTCGATGTTGAAGATGAAGATGAAGATGACTACGATTATGTAGATGAAGAGGATAATTACGAAGATGAAGATTATACTGATAGGATCGAGTCTCATTACGAAGCTAATCCAAAAGATTTATTAGCTAATAATCCTCACTTATATGCAAAACATGGTATACAACAAAAAGTCAGAACTAATGTTGATAATTGGGAAAAAGTTGGCGAAGAAACATTAGAGGTTGATCCTGTCGCGGAAAGTGTTAGAAAATACCTTGAAAGCAAATCTATTATAAAAAATTCGGGCGAAAGTTTCGTTAGTCCTACAATTAAGCAAATTGCTGATTTAAGGATTTGCAAGTCTAATCATGTCGGTTACGAAGGGGTGAAACGCATTGTAAAAAGTTTAGGTTATATTCTTTTGCATACTGAAACTGAATTACCTCTTGGTCAACAAATTGTTTCGATTTAAAGATTTTTAGAATTTCATTACTTATATTATATAATATATATATATGAGTAAAACTAAAATCAAAACATTAAAAGATATTACAAACATTGACGAATTAAATGAATTAATAGGAGATGATGACATTTCAGAAGAAGAGTATCAAGATATGGTAAAGTATATTCAAGACAAAAATTCTTCTAATAAATAATTATTTTCTCTCAATAGTGGTATTGTGACGAGGTTCTCTTTTCCTTGGTCAAAATTCATCACCCGATCCGTAATCACATAAAAGCGTGATCAATCTTTCTTTTTCAAATAAACCTTGTAATTATCAATTCACACAGAAAAACAATAATTTCAAATAGTTTTTACTTTATGCTTGCTTCTACTATCAATATTCATTAGTATATATAACATGATACAATATATATAGAGAGAGAATATAAGATATAATATAATAAATAACACAAGAAATAATAAATATATTGAAATTTAAAATGTAATAAATATAATATATGAAGAGTACGCGAATTAATTATATAAAAATAAGATGATGATTAAAACATTAACAATTATAAAAAATTATTTATTAAATAAAAAAGAAAAAGTAAAACAAAATAATTCAAAAGAAAAACATTTTAAATATAGTCGAAATAAGTATGGATTTTTTTCACTTGAAAATAAAGAAAAATAAACAAAACTAAAAAATTTTACAATTAAATAAATAAATTAATTAAATAATAAATTATTGTAAATAAAATGAGCATCGAAGACCAAAGTGTGATTTTCGTAAAAAACCACATGAGTGAGAGCTTCGGTCATATAATGTCAAGCCAAATGATTAAAGAAATGTATTGGATTGATGTTGAGAGTGGAGCTAGGGCAGTAGCTATAATGGGCGAAATAACTGAAGGAAAAAAAATAGAAAGTAATTTGATATGCCTCTTTCCAATATTTAAACCAAAAGAAGATTAATTTAAATAATCATTTATTACAAAATATAATTATAATTGAAACAAATAAAATCGTTAATAAAAACGCATCCCATAATTCTAGAAAATTCATATTATTTATAATTATCTTTTTTTTTGTTAATTTCTATTTTTTTATATAATCTTTCAAAATCAGCATCATCCATGTTGTGGTATTTGTGCCAAGCATATTCCTTTATTCTCATTAATCTTTTTGCGGGAGTTCCGTTCACCCAATAAAAAGCATTAGAGCTTAATAAGTCTTTTACAATATAATCATATATCTCCATATTCATACTGATATATACACCCAAATAATTGAACAAAAATTTTAGTAAAATAAAACACACATAAAATAATACTTGACATTGTGTAAAAAATTATTTAGATTATATTGAAACAACAAAAGGAATAAATACATACATGAATATAGCAAAGCAAGTAAACGAAAAATTAGATCAAATACTTTTTATCCGTAGTGAAATGCAACGCATGGATCACGATTTGGACGATGATCAAGTCCTTAATAATATAGAAACAGGAGAGAAGACAAATAAAGAAGAAGCCTTTGAGATTATAGAGGGTTTAATAAATGAAGTAAAAAGCGAATTAAATCAAATAACAAATAACGGATTAAATATAAAAAATATTTTTAACAATGAATTTTACATTAATGATTTAATACAAGATAAGATATGTGCTGATATGGAGATAAATAATAATCTAAATAATAATCAGCCAAATAATATAGAATTAAATTAAATATGATACAAATAAAACAAAATTGTAATTTTAAAGAATTTTTTCAAGTTTTAAATTTCGGCAAACTCGTTGACGAATTTCGAGGAGAGGCATTAGCAATAAGAAAAGCATCGCGAATCGCTAGAGCGCAAAAACAATTCGACATAGAAATTATGAAAATTAATACGCAAAGAACTATTTTATTAAAAAAGGTTTGACATCAAGAATGTTAACTGCTAGTCTACAATCATAACACTAAAACAAGGAGAAAAATAATTATGAGTATAGCGAGAGACGCACGAGCAACAGAAGTAATGAATAAAGTAAGGGGTAACAACCCTTTTGCCTTTAGCCACAGGTTTAAGGGGTATAGCGAAGCTACTGAGGGTATTGTAGCCCAACAACGAGAAGCAGATCGTAGGTTGATGGAGATTAAAGCTCAAAGACTATTAAGATTAAAGAAAGTGGGTGCGTAATGAGTACCTCAATTAAACCAATTAACGACAAGGTTAGTATGTTTGCAACCAACGAAGAGTTATACGACCAATTAACTCCAAAAGAAATTTCTTTAATTAAATTAGTTAAAGCAGAAGAGTTTCTAGAAGATTTATACGGATCAATACTATATCCACAAACAAATGATATGTTTCCGCCCAAAGATAGTTATAATAAAATAAAAGACTTATTAAAAGAACTTCGCCAATTAAATAAATAATTATTATGAAATTTTTAATTATATCTTGTATTATATTTCCTACTTCTTTAATTGTTCTTTTTAATTCTTTAAGTTATTGGGACATATTTTCATTAACCCTTAAAATTATATTCTAACATGATTAAATACATATTAATTAGCTTATTTTTATTCATCAGTAGTTGTAAACATTGCTTAGTTGAGGTGGATGAATACTCACATAGTTGCCCAAAGCCTGGGCACGGACCTTGCTTCCTCTGTGACGCTAAATAAATAATGAAATTTTTAATTATACTATTATTTTCTTCTATTTCTTTATTAGCTAATCCGTTCAAGCAAATAGCAGAAATAAAAGCAATAAATTTAGACATGAAATATCAAGTCTTCTTCCAAGCAACCGATGTGAATTGGGCTTGCAAGCAAATGACCATTTTATCAAAACAATGGGACGGAAATAATGGTGGGACAGGATTAGTCCTCGTTGCTCCTCTTAATAAGAAACCTTCAACTTCACCAAAGGTAGTGAGGTGGACAACTAATAGTAAAAAATTTATTGATGTAATAAAAGAAATTGCCGATAAGTTTAATCTTGTATGGGAATATAAAGGTAATCAAGTAAGATATAGATATAAAACTTTTTTAGATAATTGAAAAATAAAGTTGACATATAATAAATAAAGTAGTATTATATATACATAATCAAAATTGAGAAGGATCAAACTCAAATAAATAAAATAATCCAAAATTTTTGTTCTTTAATAGTTAATTTTTGACCCCTGCGAGTGGAGTGGATTGTTGTTGATCGTGGAACTCGTGGGGGTCATTCCAATTTGGAAGGGCTTATAATCCTTCCTGTGGGTGACTGAGTAAGCCTGTGATGAGCGGGCTAAAGTACGCAAATTCCCTGTGGTGGGGCGGTAGAGTTCAATCGAATGAGCCGATGACAAATACCATGTCTAATTTGTGGTGCGAAGTAGGTACACCATGAACTGATGTTCATCCCGAAAAGTCGAGGGTATACAGTAATCCCTCCCCACACCATTTTCTCCCCATCCCTAACCCTCTTGCAAGACTGCGATTAATCGCTTACCTTGTAAGGGGGTTTTTTATTGACTTCTCCCAAAAAACAACTTATGATAACATCATGAAAACAATAAAAGACATACTATCGCAATTTGGGTACATAGACTCAAATCAAATTAAAGAGCTCGTAGAGCACTTCCCGCATACTCAAGTGGTGATCCAATGGGGAGGCTTGCCAAGAGAATCAATAGCCGCTCACCTTTGTGCTGACCGCATTAAACATGTAGAGGATAGAGACATTGATTACGTACGCAGTGTCTTCCTTCGTTCAGAGACCGTAAAAAAACTTAAGGAGGTTTTTGCAATTGCAGAGTAAGAATAAACAAGTATAAATAATATATGGATCCAATACTAATAATAATATTAGCTATTACATTAGGAATAAAGATGTTTATAGAAGGAGAATAAATATAAAATAAATATAACATGAAATAAATAATATAAATTTAAAATGTAATTATCTAAGCCTCACCCGTAATAGGTGGGGTTTTTTTGTTGCACAATTCAATTATTGCACAATCCTCTTACCGCCGTAAGTCACTGATTAACAAACACTTGCGGGGTCGGCTGCCGCTACACTTAAGTCGTTAATCATCAATGACTTAAAAAATTAAAATTATTTAACTTTTTTCTTGTGTTAATTAAGAAAGTGTCTTAGTATGTATATATGATTAAGAGAAACCAACAAGACCCAAGATACATTATAAAGTCTAATCGACCTGTCTATGTATACAAGAATCTTCACAAGGACTGCTGGTCAGTCAGGCAACACGGATTAGTTAAGGCTCACATTCCAAAGGATCATTCTATTGGTTTGTGGGATTGCTACTTTCATGTTAATATCAAGCTCAGAGAAAAAGTTCTTCGTGACAAGAAGAAGAATGTTCATGCTTTTGTCAAGGGTTATCTTCAGGATGCCGAGAATGTCAACACCGACAGACCCGCAACTGAGGTAACATATAATCCATACAAGTATGAAACTTTTGTTGACAAGAACACCGAGAAGTTTGTATACTATGCAGATGAAGTTTTATTATCACACAACCAAGTAACCGCCTATATACCATGAACAAAGAAGAAATTGTTGACTACCTAATGAGCATCATTGAACATGGATCTGATGCAGATTTATTAAAACTATACAATGCTTACATAAACAGCGAGGATTAAAATGAGCCACGAACAAAGAATGATAGATTATGCCCAAAAGTGGTATAAAGAAAACGACCTAGAGACAGAGAAAAAGAACGGAAACGATCTTTATCTTCGAGTCAATGACAATGTATTCACAGAAGTTTCGCACAGCGACATAAGAGAAAAAGCCATATTATGGTTGGAATCAGAATTAGAAGGAGTAAAGTATAGTTAAATGAAAGAAGAATTATATGCAATTAAAACCGCCATTGACGGACTCAGCGATGAGATACTAGAACACCGCAGACACGCAAACATGGAGGATCTCGTCAAGGTAATGAAGAACATTAACGAAAACCTTCACTCAATTACTTTCGCTCTTGAGGATTTAGTTAAAGAGAAAAAAATGCAAAATGAGTTGACAGTCACGCTAAGATAGTTTAGTTTTATATTATGAAACAATTGTTAGTTAAAGTTCCCGTATCACAATGCATCCAAGAAGTCCTCGACTATATTCAGTATAGCGAAATGGAGGGCGAGGTGGATCCGACAGATTCGTGGTACATCACATATCAATCACTACAAGAGTTGCAAGAAAAAGTTCTCGATGAAGAAGAAATGTCTTGACTCAATTATTAATTTAGTATAGTTTTATATTATGGAAGAACAAACAATAGACATCACACCAAAATGGTCAGCAGTCGTTAGAATATTAACGGAAGTGTTGAAGAGTCCAAAAGCTGGAAATGCGGATAAGCAAAATGCCACCTGTGAATTGCTAAAACTTGCAAAGATCGTAGACGACCAAAATGAAAGAACAAAGCAATTAAAGTAAACCCTTGAATACCAGTCACTTATGCGGCTGGCTGCCGCCACACTTAAGTCTTTGATTAACAAAGATTTAGGAATGTAAAAAAACTCAACTTTTTTCTTGCTATAATTAAAGGGTTGGGGTATTGTATTAGTATGACACAATCAAAGATAAGAGAAACCATTCTAGACATAGTTAGAGGGGAAATGGCATATGCCGATCCAATGTCAAAAGTATGCCTAGAGCAACATGAACGCCACCCTGAAAAGTTTCCACTTGGTAGTACTTTTCAGTCCGCAGAAGAAGTTTTAGAAGATATTGTTTTAAGCTTGACCTCATTGCAAAATGAGCTCAGAATAGAATCATCTTTTCAATCAGCACAACTATAAACACAAGGAACAACATGACAAAATCACAGATAGAATCAAGAGTAGAAGGATGGAACTGGAACATGAACATCTTCGAGATATATGACGAGCTCAGAGATGGGCATACTGGAGAAGAGCAAGAGCAACTTTTAACTCACGCATATAATTATTTCAATAACGATGTAATGATTAAGGAGCTTGCGAATCATTTTTGCGTAACTATTCATACAGACGAAGACTCACCAATCCCTTGCTAAGATGAAAATGACAGAGATAAATTTAAAAAACGAAAACATAATTCCTCAAGGACAATACCTTGCCGTGATAGAGAGAAGCGACTTCTACAAAGACGACTATGATCAAGCTCTTATTCTTTACGGATGGGATGAGGTTGGAGCGTTCAACTCAGAGTTTAAAGATCCGATTTATGTTTTTATTTCTTGACATAACACCGTAACACTACATAATTAAAATCATGAACAATTACATAGAAGCAACCTGCATTGGCAGACCACTAGACTTACCCGACTACAATGAACAATTAGAACAATGGAGCTTGTGGTTTGAAGAGTCCAAAACTTCATACCATCCATACGACGAAGCTTTTAGGGAGAATATTAATTTCCCCGATTTAATTTCTTATAGTTGCGACTCAGCAGAAGAAGCTTGCGAGTTATATAACTATTACAACCAAAACCCTGTAACAGAGGAAACTAAAAATGAAGAAACTATTAGTGAAAATTTACCATTGGTTTAATCCGTTATACCAAGTCGTCTACACGACTAAAGATGGTAGAACAGAAATGTACACAATCACAAAACCTCGACACGAAAATGAATTCGGAAATATGATAGAGGGTAAATCAGTAGTCGGATTTAGGAGTTTTTGCCACAACAAGTCTGGCATTCGCTCATTCAGATACGACCAAATCATATCCCTAAACAGAGTATAATTATGAAAAAGAAAATTAAAAACAAACAAACACTCCAAGAAAGTCTAAGAAGGTTCGGTCACATGCTTGCTGCTAGAGAGTCAAGAGGGGACACCTCGGAGGATTATATGAGTAAAAAATCTCTACACGAGTCTATGTTGAGGAAATTATACAACAGGTCGTAAGCCACTGATAGTCAACCACTTGCGTGGTTGGCTGCCGCGCAACTTAAGTCCCTGATAGACAACAATTTACGAAATGAATTTAATTTTACTTTTTTCTTGCTATAAATTAAAAATTAGCTTACTATGTATATATGAAAGCAAGAGAGATAAAGATGAGGCACAAAGTTCTTTTTACCAAGGCTCGACCTTTTAAAATGAAAAACAAAACTCTAGACAGAAAACTTAAACACAAAAAAAAATATGAATATCAACTCTAATTATCAAGAAAACGAAGATTTAAGCCCTGAGAATGTGATGAATGAAGGTATGAATTTTATTTTTGAAAAACTTATTGACCCAATGAAAGGAAAACTTGACGAAGAAGATTTAGCCTTGATTAGTATCATTGAGGTTTCTTTCAAAATGATTGCTGAGCAAGCAGGTGCTTATGAAAAAATTCAATCTGAAGAATACAAAGAAAGTCCATATATCAGAAATTAACTATTGACAAAAACCATTAAAACTATATTATTACTATTATGAACAACGAAGAAAACAACAACAACGCTCCTCGCAAATCTGTAAATTTAAACATTTGTGGAGGTAATCGCACTCTAGTAAAATTTGACAAAGTGCAAGCCGTACCAACTCCATTAGCAACCATGCGTAGCAAGCCTAACAAAAGAACAGGTGAGTTAGCTGTTTCTCATCAACCTATTGGTCATGACGAACTTATCGTTCGTACTAGAGATTCATTAACCCAAAAGGGTTTTACTATTCAAGAAGAGGTTCATTCTCTCGCTAGAGGTGATCAACATTATTTTGGATTATTTGCCGTGGATCACCCAAATCGTGTTGCGACTGATCGCGGATGCGTTGTAGGGGTTCGTAACTCTCACGACAAAACCTTTCCTGCGGGACTTTGTGCAGGTGACGCTCCATTTGTTTGCGATAATTTGATCTTCACTAATACGATTAAACTCGCTCGTCGTCACACTCGCAATATTCTTAACGATCTTGATTTTATGATTGGTCGTGCGTTAGGCAAATTGTTTGGGTTTTGGCATGGTCAAGACAATCGTGTTAACGCTTATAAAGATTTCGATCTTAGCAACTCTCAAGTCAATGATCTTGTCATAAGGGCTTGCAAGGCAGGTGCTTTACCAAAGTCAAAAATTATTGATGTAGTCAACCAATGGGAATCAAGCGATCATGTAGAATTTAAAGATCGCAATATGAATTCTCTTTACAACGCTTTCACCGAAATTTACAAAGGTAATTTAATCGCCTTGCCAAATCGTTCTGACGCTCTTCATTCTGTTCTTGATGCAGAGATTGATTTTAATATCGAAGATCATGTAGAGAATACTCTTGACATGGAAGTTGTTGAAGGCGAACTAGTAGAGGTTTAAATACTAGATTATTGTTTAGTTTGCTCCCCCCAATTGGGGGGAGTTTTTTTGGTTTAATTTAGTCATTCACAAAACTTTGATTATCAAGCACTTGCGAAAGCGGCTGCCAATTAGCTTAAGTCATTGATTATCAAGCGTTTAAAATTGTAATTTTAATTCACTTTTTTCTTGTGTTTATTTGTTTTTTGCAGTAATGTATACTTATGAACGAAACAGTAAAAGTCTTAATGTCCCGCGATGGTTTAAGTAAAACCGAGGCGGTCAAACAAGTTGTCGATTTTTTTAAGTCAATGCAATTAGATATAAAAGAAGGCGGAGATCCTTTTTCTTGGGAAAGTGATTTTGTTCAAGAGTTTGCTCTTGAACCTGATTACTTCGAAGATTTTATTTTTAGACTTTGTTAAGAAATTAATTGACAAACAAAAACAACTCAACTATATTATATATTATGATACTAACGACACCAACATCAATCGAAGCATTCAGACAACGCACCCTCCTTAAAGGATTAGAAGCAGAACTTAGGGGTATGAGACTTTGCAGAGGCAGAAGCTGTTACTCGCTTATCAAAGAACAATTCGGACTCAAGGGCGGAAAACAAAAAGTTTACGATCAATTCAAACAATTATTAACACAAGGATAAGACTATGACAGATACAACATACAACGGATGGAAGAATTGGGCGACTTGGAATGTCGCACTATGGTTAGGCAACGATGAGGGCTTGTATAAGATAGCTCGCAGGTTTGCTAGGTACGCTGACCTAGCGGACGAGTTAGAGGCTTGCGGTGCTACAGCTACCCCTGACGGGGCAAGCTATAAAGACGAAGATCTTGACGTGCATGCTCTTGAAGAGTGGATGATGGAAGAGTAGACCTTAAACCTTTGTAAGTTAACGACTTATGAAGGTGGCAGCCGAAATCGTAAGTGACTGATCTTCAACGATTTAAAAATGTAAAATTAATTAAACTTTTTTCTTGCTATAATCAAAAAAGTGGCTTACTATGTACTTATGATTAAAACAACACTTCTCACATCAGGTAATCAAAAAATTCTCAAAGGCGAGAAATTAGGTTACATCACAAAAGGCATTCACCTTGCCCCAGCAAATCTTTCGGGCTACGAAACTTGCCAATGGCGTTCCAAAGGTTGCACTATTTCTTGCTTGAATACGGCAGGTCGTGGGCAAATGGGATCTGTTCAAGATTCACGAATCAACAAAACAAAATTGTTCTTCGAGAAGAAAATCGAGTTTTTTGAAAAACTATCCAAAGAAATTACTTCTTCAATTAAGTCAGCACAAAAGAAAAGTATGCAAGCTGTATTTCGCCCTAATCTTACAAGTGATATCATGTGGGAAAATGAGATCAATGAGGATGGTGTGACCATTCTAGAAAAACATTCATCCACTCAATTTTACGATTATACCAAGTCATTCAAGAGAATGTGTTCTTTCCTTGGCAAGCCTTTTATCAAGGGCGAGGCAAAGTTTCCCTCTAATTATCATTTGACTTTTTCTCGCTCAGAGAATAACGATAAAAAGTGCGAAATGGTTCTTTTAATGGGTGGCAATGTTGCCGTTGTATTTCGCAATCAATTACCCAAAACATGGAAAGGTTTTGAGGTCGTCAATGGTGATGAAACTGACTTGCGATTTCTTGACAAGAAAGGTGTTGTTGTTGGTCTTATCGAAAAAGGTCTTGCCAAGAAAGACGAAACAGGGTTTGTAGTAGAAGGAGAAAATTCATGAGTGAAAAAATTGAAATTAGAACAGAAATTGGAAACGATTATTTTGACTCAGCTTATGCCGTTGATATTTCGCAAGATAGGGCATTGAAAGAGTTAGAGCAACACGGGGTCACATCAAACGAAGAAATTTGCAAATTTTTTGAGGACATGGGCGATCAAGACGGATACTCAGCCCAAAAAGTTCTTGAATGGTTAGGCTACTAAGTCTTTGATTGTCAGGCACTTAGGTGCCGCCGCTGCCGCCGATGTAAGTGGTTGTTATTCACGTACTTGCGTAAGCGTTTTAATTCTTTCTTTTTTTATTCTTTTTATTTGACAAGCACCACCTAACAAGATTATATTAGTATTATGAAACATTCAGAAAGTGGAACTCGCAAAGTGTTAAAACAATTACGGAAATGTCCTGATATCCAAGAGGTTCGTGAGACAGCAAGCGGTCATATGATTCTTGCCAAGAATGGACAGCAGTATTTAGCCCACCTTAGTGCTAGAGCATTTCATCCGTTGCGCAGATGGTTAAAGAAAAACACTCGATTACAAGCATTAAAATTCTAGTGAAAATTTATTCTTTTTATTTGACAAGACAATTAAACTAGATTACATTATACTTATGACAACAAAACAACAATTACTCGACTTCGATAACCTTGCTTTTATTACAATGTACGAAGGAACAGGCACAGAGAAAGTCATCGCTCAATTAAAGTTTGGCGACTTTATGATTTCTGTGATCGCTAATTCAGGAGATGGTCATGGTCTTTATGGTCATGTTGACGATAAGGAGTTTGAAGTTTTAATGACTTTCAAAGATGTGGATATTCCTCTTGCAGTATGTGGCGATGTTCTTGGTTGGCAATCTCCTGTTCAAATTAGCAAACACATGAGAGATGCCCAACTTAATGGATTTACATGGGTTGATTTATTAAGAAAGACTCAAGCGGATCACAACAAAGAATTAGGACTTGACTACTAATCACAACTAAACTATATTACTATTATGACAGAAGAACAAAGAATCGCAGTTATCGCTAAAGCAGTCGAAAACTCAAAATCCATAACGCCATCTCAGCCCATAGAGGAATTTATTGCAGAGATTAAAACAGAGCAAGTAGTAACCGAGCATGGTTTGCTAGATGCTCAAAAAGAAGATCTTGCTGACGAATCTCAGTTTCTCTTTACTGATTCAGCAGAAGATATTGACGAAGAAGATGAAGACATGGGCATCTCTGACCAAATGAAAGGCATTTATAATGATTCTTGAATTAGTATTGTTTTCACCTTGGCTTTTTGTTTTTTACTTAATGTGGGAGGATTTGAAAGAAGAATGATTGAAATAATCTTTTTGGCTTTTTTATTATATCTTTATGTGAAGTAGTTGTTATTGGTAAAACCCCCGCTTTAAGTCTTTGAGTATCAAGCACTTAGGGCGGGCGGCAGCCAACCACCTAAGTGGCTGATTATAAAGAGTTTACATTAAAACTCTAGTTGGTCATGATAACCCCAATCAACATCCTCATTCTCCGAAAACCCCTTTAGAGCTTGGCGGTCAGCCTCCTGATCCTCCTCCCACTGGCGGACAACTTGTTGATGGGCAAGTTCAGATTGAATTCGAGAGCGTTCCTCAAATTCTATGTCGGTCATTCCAGTGGCGTGAGCAAGGCGAGTAAGTGAATCATTTTTTTCTGTCATATATATAAAGGTAATCTATTTTTTAAGTTGCGTCAAATTTATTCGCAATTATTTTATTGCTTGCTCGATCATCTCAAAAGTCCAAACATGACCGCCTGGGCATTCCCAGAGATCAAAGGTCTCGGACATTGGACTAGCTAGAACACGAACAAGATCATTGTCTTGAATGAATTTTTCAATTTTCTTATTTATCATATTATAAAACTAATACATATATTAATAGAAGTCAAATAGAATTGAAAAACTTTTTCACTTAATAGTAAATAGTATAAATAGTAAATAGACAAATACATATAAAAAAGTATAAAAATACGATTTTTGCTTCGCGTATTATAACACTTTTTTCCTAACTTATTCCATCGATCTGTAAGTCGTTGGCTGTTAGGCACTTACAGAAGCGGCAGCCGCCTCGCTAAGTGCCTGACTATCAGTAACTTAGGAAGGTGACTTATTCTACTATTATACTAGATCATAGTAGCGAGGGGAATAGTCAACTTTGCAAGAGGTTTCTTCAAGTTCAAATTCTTCATTTTCGAGTATTTTTTTGACTCTTTCAACTTCGTCAAGCTTAACAAAGTCAACTTTTTTACCATTTACATCAAAGGATTCAACTTGTTCAACTTTGTCAAAGTAACCAATTAAGGAAACAGATGAAACTTGATCACCCCAAAGGTTGTCAATTTCATCAGTCCATAAGGAGCAAGTCAACTCGATATAAGATCCGTCATCATCCGAGTAAGAACAAGTCAAAGTTTCTTCGTCAATTTCGTAAAGTTCAAAAGCTGCATCTAAATTTTCCATAATTATATTTCCTTATAGTTTTTCTGTTAACATTTCTTTTTTAACGGCTTTATTTGCAATGTTATTGATTTCGGTCATCCAATCATTGACATTGTCAATTGCCACCATTCCATTCCCTCTAATATCTTCGCTTGCTGTATGCTTTACAGCTCTTGCAAGAATAGCAATATCTAGAAGAGCCCTTGTCAAATTATAAGCTTTTTCATTCTTATATGCGTTATTGTCTATGACATCACCAATTGATATCCGATCTTGATTATTATCTTCCATATATATAAAGTAAACTATGTTTTAATTAATTGCGAATTATTTTTTACTTATTTTCTAGTAAAAGAAAAGAGTTTGTCAGTTTAAGCCCGTAGCTTTGGGCTTCCTTGAAAGAATCAAATGATCCTGAATAATTGTTTCCGATATATAATTCAAAAACGACATTAGCCCAAGTAGAGAGAGATTTAATTTTAATTTCCATAAATACAATGTAAAGGCTAAGCCTATTGAAGTCAAATCAATAGCGAATTACCTTTCAACTATGTTTTTGCCCTATTCTGCTAGTAGGATAGGTCATCTTTTTAGGTGTGGTAATTGGCATGGTATGTGAACAGGTGTTTCGTAAGTCGTTGTTTACCAAGCACTTACGAGGGCGGCAGCCGATCCCGTAAGTGCCTGATTATCAGTAACTTAGGGAAGGGCTTTATCGATGTGCTAAACCCTCTAATTGTGTTATTTTATTGTCTAATTCTATTTGTATGATTTCAATGTCCGAAGCCTTCTTATTATTGCCCAATCTTACAGCTTTAACCCTTTCGTGATTTAAAGCTTTAATTTGTTGATTTAGTTTGTTGATTGTTTCTTTTATGTACTGCATGGCTTAGTCTACTAAGATTAAAGGTTTAGGTAAAGGCGTGCTTGCTATATACTGAGCAAGCTCACTCTGTGCGATTCTGTCAAGATCCGCCTGTGCAGATATTACTTGCATTTGAGCCGAAGCAGATCCATTTTCTGCTTCGTTGTTATTGTTGTCAATGATGGCTTGAAGCCTTCTTTTTTCTTGCTTTAGTGTGTCTGTCATGATTTTTGGTTTAAGTGGTTTAAGCGTTTCTTTCGACTGATCTCCAACCATAAAGAGCTACTTGGTCGTCATGCTTTGCTCTTGGCAACATCTTCTCGAAGGTTTCTAAGCTAGATAAGATCCATTCGCGAGTTGAACCCTTAGCAGGTACAAACCCGACGCCTCTTTCATAATGGTCGGCATCTAATCGATTCTTTAAGTCTCTAATTTTTGATTTTATTTCTCTTTCTGTCATACTTATACTATCGTTTATTTTTTAACTAAAGTCAAATTTATTTGTGGTTATTTATTAAACATTATTTCTAGGCGAGTATCGAATTGCTCAAGGAAAAGCCTTGGGGCATCAGTAACAAACCAAGTTTTGCTCGCGTTCGTAATTAGCCTTTCTGTAAGTTTGTCGCTTACAACCTTTAAAAGATCTGTATTTTTGTAGACATTTGACTCTGTCAATTCGTTTGTTTTTTCGTTTGTCAATTTAGCCATGTATGCGTCAATGTATTCGGGGCGATATTGATCGCTCAACAGGATGTCGTCTTGACAAGCTACTGCCTCGACTCGGTAGGATTTACCCTCAATGCACATGATAAAGCTAAAAGTGAATTCTTCTGTGTCTGTGTTGTATAATGATTTCATATATATAAACTAAGGCTTTTTTTAACTAAAGTCAAATTTATTCGCAATTATATTGCAGTTATTTTATTGCATTATTATACTGCGTGAATTGGCATGGTTTATGAACAAGGCTTTCGCAAGTCGTTGTTTACCAATCACTTACGAGGGCGGCAGCCGCCCGCCTAAGTGCCTGACTATCAGCGACTTAGGAGAGCGTTTTAATTAAAGTGAATAGAGGTATAGTGCAACTGATAAGAGGATTATGCAAGTCATATTGTACCCTCCTCTGTATTGGTCGTATGAACTAGCCAATCGTATGAATCAACTTCTTGCCCGTTTAACATAGGAACGAAGTTCTTTTGATAAATGCCTAATCCTGTTATGCCATTGATCCTTTCTCTTGTTGTGGGAGTATTCCACCCTGCAAGGGTAGCCATTACAAGCCCGCTTGCATCACGCTTTATTATCTCGTTACCATGCAAGAAAACGCTATTGCCGTCTGTTCTTGTGTTGCCGACTTTTTTAGATAAGCCTTGATTGAAGGCTTGCTTTATTTGCTCTGTTACTTTACGCATTTGTCTTTTCCTCTATTGTTACAATTTGAAAATGTGGGTTTTTGCTTTTGACTTGCTCGGCTATTTTCATAGCTTTCGCCTGTGTCTTGGCGTTGTCGATTAGTTTGTCGAATACTTTAATGTCGAGCCATTCGGCAAAGTTTGGGTTTCTTATTATTTTAATCATTCCTAATTATGGCTTTTATTGTTTGTCGTGTCAAGACTTACCTTTTAAAGTAAGCCTTGACTTGTTCAGTAGTTGCCTTGATTAAGTCAGAGATGTAAACCTCCGATTCAAACAAATGATCTTGTTTGTGATGCTTGATTGTTGCAACTTGCAAGCCACCTTTAATGCGATCAAGTGAAACGAGACGCACGACTTTATTATTTGCCCGTGAATGATATAGGCTTCCGACTTTTAATCCTTTAGTAATGTTCATGTATATAAACTAAGGCTTTGCCCATTGAATTGCAAGCATAAAGGCAAAAAAGATTCAATTATTTTATTGCACGATCCCACCCCCGTTTTTTGAATTTTTTAGCCCCCCGCCACCCTTATTTAACGAGGGGGGTGGTTTTTCTCAAAAAGTCACGCAAGAGTTAACGTTTACAATTGCTTTTTCAAAAAAAATCGTGTACATATAAAATGTAGACCATTTAAATATCCATTGAAATTTAAATGTGGTAACACTATACTATAAATACATATGCCAAGAAAGAAAAAATCTGAAATTGTTAATGATGAAGATATAAATGAAATAGTTAATTCTATGGGTAAAATCAAGATTAAAACAAAAAAAATTGAATTTACTGAAAAACAAAATGAATTACTGAAAATTATTTTTGATAAAAAAACGAAAATAGTATTCATATCTGGCCCCGCTGGAACGAGTAAGACCTTTATGGCGATCTACGCCGCGTTACACTTGTTTAACATGAACAACGATTATGGCATTAGTTATATTCGATCTATTATAGAAAGCGCAGATAGAGGAATGGGAGCTCTTCCTGGGTCGATTGATGAAAAGTTTTGTCCATTCATGATGCCTTTAACTGACAAGCTACATGAGCTTACAAGCCCTTCAGAATCCAGAATGATGCTAAGTAAGAATATTGTATCTGCGATGCCAATAAACTATCTCAGAGGAGCTAGTTTCAAGGATCAAGTCATAATAGCTGATGAATCTCAAAATTTCACAACCAAAGAACTTATTACGCTATTAACAAGAATCGGAGAGAATACGAAAATGTTAATCTGTGGAGATCCAATGCAAAGCGATATTAACGGAAAAAGCGGCTTCCAGTCTATAACAAGCGCTTTTGATGATGAAGATAGTGCTAATCAAGGAATATATAATTTTCACTTCACTCATAAAGACATTAAGAGAAGCGAAATATTAAAATATATAGTTAAAAAATTAGAAGAATTATAAATAAATAAAGTACAATATACAATCTTTAAAAAAACTCTACTAAAATATTTTCACCTGAAAAAAGCTGAAATCAAAACTGAAATAAATGATGATAGTGAAGAATTCGCTTTTAGCGTTGATTGGGGCAAGTTTAAAAATTACCCCACTAAAGGTAATTGGGATTAATATTTAATTGTAAAAATTCCATAAATATATATACAGTAATATTGTGTATGTATATGTATGTATAACTATAAAGAATTAAACAAAATTAAGACTTCTCTACCAATAATATGTATAGAAGAAATTAATGATTTGAGTAAAAATCAAATTATTGATTGGGGAGTTAAACAGTCTAAGATTCCAGAAACTTGGAAGATTACCAAAGGAGAAGGGGTGAAAATAATTGTTATTGACACTGGACACCCCGTTCATGAAGATATAGGTGATAACGCAAAGATTGGTGAAAATTTTATACTAAATGAGCCTCATGAAGATCTAAATGGGCACCAAAGTCATTGCACTGGAATTATATGTTCAAAAAATAATAAATTCGGAATGGTTGGCGTAGCGCCTAGGTCAACATGCGTATCAGTGAAAGCTTTAAATAAAAACGGGTCAGGTACATTTGATGGTCTTGTTAAAGCTTTGGAATACGCTATCGACGAAAAACCTGACATTGTATCAATGAGCCTAGGGTCATCTCGTCCGCACGCATTAATTGAGCAAAAAATTAAAACTTTATATGAAATGAATATACCTGTAATTTGCGCGGCGGGAAACAGTGGCCACTCAGGAGTTAACTGGCCCGCAGCTTATGAGGAGACAATTGCTGTTGCCGCGTATGATGAAATGGGCAGGATCGCTTCGTTTTCATCTAAAGGTCCAGAAGTGGATTGGGCTGCCCCAGGGGTTAATGTGTACAGCACGTTTTTAAATAATTCATATGCAGTACTAAGCGGCACTTCCATGGCTTGTCCTTTTATGGTTGGAATTGTTGCTCTCATGCTATCAAAACATAAAAAACAAGAAAAGGAATCTGGGCAAAATGATTGCAAAACCGTAGATCAAATAAAAGAACATTTATTGAAATATACAATTGATAAAGGCGATTCAGGTAAGGATAATTACTGGGGGCACGGAATCGTAAATGTTAAAGATTTGATTATTGAAGATTCTAAACCAGAGCCTAAGCCTGAACCAGAGCCTAAGCCTAAGCCTGAACCAGAGCCTAAGCCTAAGCCTGAACCAGAGCCTAAGCCTGAATTAAAATTTAAAGATTGGTTTAAGAAATATATCGCCTGGATTGTCTTGAGCGCGTTTGCGCTATTCGTTGGAGCTGTTGGGTTGTACCAATGCAGTCAACAAGTGGACGTACCTAAACCACCATACATAGATGAGAATGGCAATGTAGATTGGGACAAAAAATTTCAAAACGAACAAAAATGAAAGAGGGGGATTATATTAAATTTCATTATGATAATGACATTAAGTCGGGAAAAGTAATTAAAATTTATACACAAATAGGGTTTGACGATCATGGGAAAACTTTTGTTATTATTTTGCTTGATAATAATGAAGGTTTATTTAAAAAAGGAACGCTTAAACTTGAAGCTAAAACTATTGAAAGAATTTAAAATTGAATTATCTATGATAAATGCTTATTATATATAACGTATGGAAATTATTATATCTTCTCTTATCGGAGCTCTTTCCGCTATTACAGTTGCTTGTTTAAACGCTTCTAGAATCAAAAAAAAGAAACAAGAAACAATTAGTGATTTAGTTAAAGAATTAAATGTAAACGCTAATAACATTGTTATTATAAATAGTCAAAAATTAGATAATAGTGATAACCCTAGGTTTTATTCTAAAGCTAGTGAAAATAAAATAATATATATTATAGAATGAGCGTTAAATATTGTAAATCATGTGGAGCGAAAAATAGTTACATTGGCATTGAGCCAAAGTTTTGTAGTCATTGTGGGGAACCTCTCAATAAACTTGTTAAAAAAATAACAAAAGGTTCCGTTGCGAATTCACACAACGTATCTGACGCTATAAATAGCGATGATACTACAAACATAGATTACGTGCCAAACATCAGTAGACTTCAATATGATATAGATATAGCTGAAAAAAGAACTTTTACTTTTGAAGAGATTGCTGGCAAGTTGCCACATGAGCAAAGATCAACCGAAGAAGAAGCTTAAACCTAAAAAAGTAACCTTCGAGGATAAATACGACCACGTAATTCAAAAAATTGAATCTCGGAAAAAAAGTTGGTTTTTAAGTAGTTCGCCCTGGATAGATTGGGAAGATGTAAAGCAAATCATATCTAATCATGTTTACATTAAGTGGGGATTATGGGATCAAAGTAGAAGCTTAGATCCTTGGCTTAATAGAATTATATCAAACCAAATTAAAAATTTATTAAGAAATACCTACGGTAACTTCTTGAGACCTTGTGGAAGGTGCCCATTTAATTCGGGGGGTTCAATTGATAACATTAACGAATCGAATAACACTTGCAGTTGGACTAAAAGCGGAAAACAAGATACATCTTGCCCTTTATTCAAGAAATGGAATAAAACAAAAAAACATTCATTTCATATAAACACAGCATCTAGCTTAGATACTGAAGACTTTCAGCAAAAATGCAACAACTCTTTTGATATTGATATTGCTAGTAAAAAACTTCATAAATTAATGAAGCAAACTTTAAATGAAAAACAATACACTATATATGAAATGCTATACATTAAAAATTTAGACATAAATAAAGCTGCTGAAAAATTGGGATACAAAACTAGTGAAAGAGGTCGAAGCGCTGGATACAAGCAGATTAAAAATTTTGAGAAAACTTTTAAAAATTTAGCTAAAAAATTAATAAATAGAAACGATATAATATGAAATTATCAGAAGAACAAAAAGAATTTATCACTAATAACTTTGATAAAATCAACGACTTAATAAAATTAACTAGACAAACCTTTAAGGATGAAAGCTTAGACGGAAGAACTAAAGAGGGGAGAGCTGTCAGGAAATTCTTAGTGGATAAAAAGTTAAATTACAAAACTACAGAGAAGGAAAAAAGAGAAGATGTTGAATTTAATCAAGAGCAAAAAGAGTTTATAGTTCAGTACGCTAAAGAAGGAATGAGCTCTTACGAGATATCTAAAATATTATTTCCAGACATAAACGTAACAAATTTAACGAAAGAGGTTACGGAAGTGGCTAAATTCATAGAAGATATTGATCAAAGGCTCTTACATCCAGACGAAAGCGCTATGAACGCTCAGTATTTCGCGCCAAAATCAATTTCAAGAGTGATTAAAAAGGTTAACGAATACTGCCAAGAAGAATTAACAGAAAAAGAGTTGACAAGAAACGACTTGGATCATTTAGAGAATACCATTAAGTTTTTGTCAGCTCCTAGATTCCTTCAGGTTGTTAACACATATAGCGCTATGGATGATAGACATTTATTCGAAGCTGAATATATAAGATCTGTATGGGATAAACCAGACTTAACTAGTGATGAATTAAATTTATATATTAATGTTTGTATGGATTATATACATTTAAAAAATATAAGTAAAGCTATAGATAAATTAAATAGAATGTTTGAAGAGTGTGAGGATCAAAGAGATATGACTGTTAGATTAGCAGAATTATTAAAAACAAAAAGTGAAGAGTATAATCAATGTGAAAAGAGACAAGAGACATTGATAGCGAGATTAAATGGAGATAGAAAAGAAAGAGTTAAAAATAAACATAAAGATAATGCATCTATATTATCATTAGTTAGAACTTTTCAAAATGAAGCAGACAGGGAAAGAATGGTAGACATGGCTGAGAAGCAAAAAATGCTAATCGATCAAGAAGCTACCAATTTGGAGAGTATGGACTCTTGGAAGGCTAGAGTACTAGGGATATCGAAGGGAGACGTTGTATGACCTTCTACAGGAAGTTTTCGCGGTATCTAAATCTCTTGTTGCCATTAAAGGCAATTGGAGAGTCATTTATCTTTTTTAAAAACAAACAAATTTAATTGCGTTGAGTGTAAAATGTAAAATATGCGAAGCGGAGTTTAAATCCGAAAGATCCTTACATACTCATATTAAGGCTCATGGCATACTATTATCTGAATATTATATTACATATTATCCTAGATATAATTTATATACCAATGAATTGATTCCTTTTAAAAATAAAGAGCAATATTTTAATACCTTTTTTTCTAATAGCGTTGAATTAGAAAAGTGGGCAGCAACAGCTGACCATGAGCACGTGCAACAAATATTATTATTAATGTTAAAAAATAGAATAGTTAGTAAAAATTTAAAATACGCGCCTAATCATTTAGAATTAAAATTACTTGAGCTACCTGAGATAAAGATATATAAAGAGTTTTTTGGTTCATATAATGAAGCCTGTCGCAGGCTTCAGGTTGAGCCATTATTAAATAAAAGTATAAAAAGTAAATTTTTAAAAGAAAGTAAAAATTTAAACAATTTTGAGATACTAATTGACACTAGAGAGCAGCAACCCCTTAATTTTTCAAATAGCACTTTGCAGAAATTAGACTTTGGAGATTATACAGCGTCAGGAGAAATGTATAGTAGTACTTATATTGACAGAAAAAGCGAAACAGATTTCAAGTCAACAATGACAGTTGGTTATGATAGATTCTGTAAGGAAATGGATAGGTGTGTAAGTTTTGATTCGTTTATGTACATTGTTATAGAAAGCTCTATTGATAAAATAATTAGAAACAATAACCACGGAGCTCATAAATCAAATTTAGCATTCGTATGGCATCAAATGAGATTAATATCTCACAACTTCGCAAATCATTGTCAATTTATTTTTTCAGGCGGAAGAAAGAGGTCAGAAAATTTAATAAAATTACTCTTGCAAGCTGGACCAGAAATATGGAAGTCAGATATTCAGTATCATATAGACAATAGAACATTAAAAATATAAAAAATAAAACATTATGACTTGGGAAACAGGCGATCAAAACAGAAGCATCTTGACGAAAGATATTAATAAAGAAATAAAATCAAAAGAAGGTTTTTTAAACGAGCAAGAAGCTAAAGTATTACTTTACAAATTCTTGAGGGAGAACACTACGTTTTCTGCAAATTTAATAGCTGGAGTTGACCTGTTCCCTTTTCAGCACATGGCTATAAAAGCTATGTTCAATTCTGACTATTTTTTAGGTATCTGGTCTAGAGGTATGTCTAAGTCTTGGACGACTGGAATTTTCGCCTTTATGGACGCTATAATGCATCAGGGAGTAGATATAGGTATATTATCAAAATCCTTCAGACAGGCTAAGATGATTTTTAAAAAAATTGAAGATATTGCTGCAAAGCCAGAAGCAAAATATTTATCAAATTGCATCACAAGAGTATCAAAGCAAAACGACGAATGGGTAATGGAGATAGGGAGCAGCTCCATACGAGCTTTGCCGCTTGGTGACGGATCAAAGCTAAGAGGTTTTAGATTTCACAGGATAATTATCGATGAAATGCTATTGATGCCTGAAAGGATTTACAACGAAGTTATTGTGCCATTCCTTTCGGTTGTTCAAAACCCAAAAGAAAGAGAGGACATGCACAACCTTGAAACAAAATTAATAAAAGAAGGAAAGATGAAGGAGGAGGAGCGATACGTCTGGCCTAACAATAAATTAATAATGCTTTCCTCGGCTAGTTATAAATTTGAATATTTATACAAATTGTATGAAAATTTTGAACAATTAATCTTAAATGAAAATAACAGTAATGCCAGTAGGTCTATTATGCACTTTTCATACGATTGCGCACCTAAACAATTATATGATCAAAATCTTGTTGAACAAGCAAAATCAACAATGAGCCAAAGTCAGTACGACCGAGAGTTTGGAGCGATCTTCACTGATGATAGCTCTGGCTATTTTAAGATTTCTAAAATGCAAGATTGTACAATAGAGGAGGGGTCTTCACCCAGCGTTGAAGTAAAGGGGTCACTTGAGGATCAGTATATTCTGTCATTCGATCCAAGTTGGGCTGAATCAGAAAGCTCTGATGATTTTGCAATGCAAGTCTTTAAACTTGATAAAAAGACGGGAATCGGGACCCTGGTTCATGTTTACGCAATGGCAGGGGAGACTTTAAAAAATCATATTAATTACTTTTCTTATTTATTAAATAATTTTAATATTATAGCTATTGTAGGTGATTACAATGGAGGAGTGCAATTCATGAGCGCGGTAAAAGAAAGTTCTTTATTTAAATCTTTTGGTATTAAGATTAACAACATAGAAACTGAATTTGATGATGTAGAGAATTATCAAAAATCATTAAGAGACGCCAAGAGAGAATTTTCAAAAGAAGGAATACCATGCATACTCAGAAAACCAACTTCAGATTGGATTCGCAGAGCTAATGAATTACTGCAAGCTAATTTTGACCACAAGAGAATATGGTTCGCATCTCAAGCTACTGACGAGCACTTTCAATCACAGAGGAGAAAAAAAATTCCCATAAAAAATTTAAAATTTATGAATTTTGCGGAGGAGGAAGAGAAGCAGAGCGATGGAGCTAAAATGATAGACCTAATTGAACATCAACACGATATGATGTCCTACACAAAGGGTCAGTGCGCCTTAATCGAAGTGAAATCCTCCCCCCAGGGGAATCAAACTTTCGACCTCCCTTTAACATTAAAAAGAACAACTGGCCCAAGTAAAGCTAGGAAAGATTGCTACTCAGCTTTAATTCTTGGAAGTTGGATGATAAAAATATACACAGACATAACTCATCATAAAGAAGAAGCTTTAAATACATTTACACCAATGTTTATAAAGTAACTTTTAAGTTGACTTTGATACTTTTGAGTGTATCATGTAGAAATGAGCGACTCAAAGAAAAGAAAATATAAAAAAAAATCAAACTACTGGAAAAAGTTTGACAAAACTAATCAGTTTAACGAGCCAGTTGGAATTGACCCTGTAGAACCAGTTTTGTGCGGAGATAATTATTACACTAGCAACGCTAGTAATCTAGGTCAGAAACCCCAACTTTTTCAATCTAAGAGCTCTTGCAATACAGTAACAGACGCATTAAGGGGGGCGGACAAATCCACTTCTGGAATGAGGGGGAGATTCGGCTCCAAGCCTAAATCTGAAAAATACAAAAACATAGCGGAGGGGTTATTGCCATACAACGTTAACGTTGATGGTGTTGACGTCAGAGAATCTATAGAACTTTGCCAAAAAGCATATGCTAATATCCCTATATTTAGAAATGCTATTGATGTGATGTCTGAATTCTCAAACTCTGAAATATATCTAGAGGGAGGATCTGAAAACGCAAAAAGTTTTATATATAAATGGTTCGAAAAAATCAACTTATGGAAGTTAAAAGATCAATATTTTAGAGAGTATTATAGAAGTGGTAATATATTTTTTTATAGAATAGATGGAGAGTTTTCAAAAGAAGATGTTTTAAAATTGAATAAAATATATGGAAGCGCTAGTCACAAATATTTAGATCCTGAGAAAATACCCGTCAGATATATATTATTAAATCCATACGATATAGTTGCATCAAGAACGAGTTCTTTTAGCCAAGGGGTGTACAAAAAAGTATTATCAGAGTATGAGCTTGAAAAACTCAAAAACCCATCTACTCAAGAGGATCAAGATATTTTCGATTCATTACCAAAAGAAGTTCAAGAAAAGATTACAAAAAATAGCTATCATAGATCAGGAGTACTTATACCTTTAAACCCTGAAAAAATAATATATTCTTTTTATAAAAAACAAGATTACGAACCTTTTGCTATTCCTTTTGGATTCCCTGTTTTAGATGATTTAAACTGGAAAATTGAATTGAAAAAAATCGATCAAGCAATTAGTAGAACTATTGAAAACGTTGTTCTATTGATCACCATGGGGGCTGAGCCAGATAAAGGGGGTATTAACCCGCACAGCATGAGCGCGATGCAATGTTTGTTTCAAAATGAAAGCGTAGGTAGAGTGCTAGTTAGTGACTACACCACTAAAGCTGACTTTGTTATTCCTGACGTGAATAAAATATTAGGTCCGCAAAAATACGAGATCGTAAACCAAGATATTAGAGAAGGCTTGCAGAACATTATAGTTGGTAAAGAAAATTACTCAAGCACTCAAATAAAAGCTCAAATATTTTTAGAAAGATTAAAAGAAGCTCGAAACGCATTTGTAAATGATTTTATAATGCCTCAAGTAAAAATGCTTTGCAAGAATATGGGATTCAGAAAGTACCCAACGGTTAAATTTCAAGAAGTTGATATAAAAGACGAAGTTCAGTTTCAGAGAGTTATAACTAGATTGCTCGAAATTGGAGTAATATCTCCAGAGCAAGGAATGCAATCAATAAGAACTGGTTTATTCCCAAATGCAGACACCTTGCAACCAGCTCAAGAAAAATATGTAGAAGACAGAGAGAAGGGTATGTATAACCCTCTTATTGGAGGAGTTCCGCTAGTTGAGCCTCCAGGGGCAGAAGAAGAAAGAGGTTTAAAAGAGCAACAGATTAAGAAAAATTCAACTCAAAGCCCAGCTCAAAATCAACAACAAGTTTTAAAAAAAACCCCGCCAAAAGAAGCTGGAAGACCGACAGGAGCGACTGCGAAAGATTTATATTCGAGAAAAAACTTACAATCGGTAATTTACGATATTGAGAAGTTGAGATCTTTCGCATCAAGCAGGGTAAAGGAGAAATACAAAGTAAAGAGGTTGAATAAACAGCAAAACGAAACTGTAGATAGTCTTATCGAAACAGTTGTCGTTTCGGGAAAGAAAGATTCCTGGGAATCAAGAATAGAAGCTTGCATAAAAAACCCTGAGGAAATTGAAAAACAAATTATTCTGCCAGAAATATTAGAAGTATCATCAAATCACCAGTTAACTGATTATCCAGCAGCGATACTTTGGCATAGTAAATAATTTTATTTTTTATTAACACTATTAATTTTTAGGTGTACAATAACGTATGCCAATACAGAAAATCTCAATAGATTTATCCGCAAGGATTAGACAGCATGATTTATTTTGTGACTGCGAACATGAAGAAGGTAAAGAAATCTCCCAAGAAGCTTGGGCTGAAGAAAAAATAATTTATGAACTTTAAATACAAAACTAATTTCTCAAATAACTTAAAAGTTGACCAGTTAATATCTATAGCTAATTCTTATACTAGTCAAGCTTCAAAGAGTGATTTAAATGAATTAATTCCTCAAGATATTGATTTTGATCAAAATATTGATATTCTTGGAGTTGCATTTAATGCTGCAGTAGTAAATACAATTAATAAGAACGATGATGGCATTGATACTATTACAGCAAAGAAAATAAGAAAATACTTTTTAAATAAACCAACTAATATAGAACACAATAAAAAGAAAGTCGTTGGTCATATTGTATCAACAGGATTTTCAGATTTCAGCTCTGGTAATTTAATTGAAGATATTCCCGACGAATTTTCTGGGAAATTTAATATAGCACTTGGGGCAGTTGTTTACTCTCACTCTTTTCCTGAATTTAGTAAATTGGTATTAAAGTCAAGTGATGAAGAAGATGAATTGTACGAGTCTGTTTCAGCGAGCTGGGAACTTGGGTTTAATGAATACAATATAGCACTTGGTAGTAAAGATTTAAATGAAGCTGAAATCGTAACTGATGAAAAACAAGTAAAAGAATTATCTGAATACCTAAGGAGTTTTGATGGAGAAGGTGAGTTGAAAGATGGTACGCCAATATATAGAGTTGTAGCTGGAGAAGTTTACCCATTAGGAATAGGCTTTACTGGTAATCCAGCTGCGGATGTTAAAGGTGTTTTGGTGCACAAAAAAAAAGAGAAGATTGAGGCTGAAGAGTTTGAAGAAGAAGATCTAGCAAATAAAAATCAAAAAAAAACTTCACAAAAAGAAAAAATTGATGTAAATAATGATATTAACCAAATTTCTAATATGCAAAAACAAGAACTCATCGAAGAATTTAAAGTGCTTCTAGACGAAAAAATGCCCGAGCATAATTTCACTCAAGAAGCTGTAGCTAATATTAGTCGCGTAATTGGAGATGCAATTAAATCCAAAAGCGACGAATATGAAAAAGAACTTTCCGCTATCGACGCTCAAAAAGAAGAGCTTCAAAAAGTAGAAGCTAATTTAAAAGAGGAAATTGAATCTTTAAGGACTGAGCTAACTCAGTCTAAGACTGAAGTTGAATCTTTGAATGGCGAAATTTTAGAAAGCCAAAAAGAAGAAGCTTTTAACGCTCGAATGGAAACTATTGAAGCTAGCTACGAAATTAACGATCAAGATAAGAAGCTTTTAGCTAAAGAGGTTCAAGAACTTAGTTTAGATGAAAAATCTTTTGAAGAGTACGCGTCAAAACTCCAAGTAATGTGGGCCCATAAAAATAAAAAGTATCTAGAAGAACAAGAAAAAATCTTTGCACAAAAAGTTGAAGCTGAAGTTCAAAAAAGAATTTCTGGAGAAGATTCTACACTCACTGAAAAAATTGAAGCAACAGAAGAAGTGGTGGAAGTAGAAGAAGTTCTCGCAGGAGTAACTGAAGAAGCTTCTGAAATCGCAACAAATAATAATTTGGAAAGCGCAACTGAAGAACCAACACTAAAAGAAAAATTCTCTATGGCTTTTGCTAGAGAGAATATATCTGTAAAATTTTAACCTATAAAAAAAATGCATAAACTATTACCATTTAGACAATACGACGAGAAGGATGTTATCAACCTCTTTTCTCTTGATGTAAGCACTGGCGCAGGAAGTGAGTATATAAATCTCAAACCTGGTGACTCCGCTTTTAACAATGGAGGCAATTGGTCAGGTACATTGGTTGATACTGCAACCACTAATGATAAGCTTGGAGCTGATCAACCTGCAAGAACTCATGATAGTTATCTTGGAGCAATTGGATCAGGAGATCAAGGATTCGCAATGAAACAAGGAAGTATTTACCCAACAACTCAAATGAGTTTTGGCGTCACAGCTGCTGATGCTACAAGCGCAGTTGGATTAACACTTCGCCCAACACTAGCATGGGATGAAAACTTAATGAAGTTACTTAACTATGATGTTAAGAAAGACGAGCTTCAAGCCGTGCTTCCTGGAGAAGCGGTGCCTGTAGCAACAAAAGGTTTCTTTACTGTGAAAGTTTCGAAACTAATAGCTAGCGGAGCTGGTATCTTTCATGCGAGTGGAATTGGATCTGGAGGAATTGTTCCAGGATCTGTTTTAAAATCTGGTGGAAGTGGACAACTTACACTTAACGATGGCAAGACTGCTTTTGCTAAAGTTATTGCTACTGGAGCAGGAGCTGGCTACGACGTAGCTTTAATTCAACTCGGATAATTTAAGGAAAATTTATATTATGAATATTACATTAAAACGAACAGAAGAACAAGTTGAGCTCATTAAAGCGATGGCTTCCAAGAATCGCAATGTAGCACATGAAGCGCAAGCTGCTGCTGCTGAATTTATCGCTCCAGTTTTAGCTGAAGTTATTAACAACGCTCCAACTTTGAGCAATATGTTTACAAGCTTTTCATTTAACGAAGATGATAACCCCTCGATCCCTTTGGATCTGTACCATGACATTACTGATACTGATTACATTAGTATTTATACTCAGAATGTCCCTGGAGGTCTTCCATCTAACTCTATCATGCCCTCGCATAGTGAACTTAAGTTTACTACTTACAGGCTTGAAACAGCTATTGATTTTGATCGCAGGTACGCCGCTCGTTCTAGGCTCGATGTCATAAGCAAGACGTTTTCTCGTTTGGCTCAAGAATTGATGCTTAAACAAGAAGCTACATCTGCTAATCTTGTATTGGGAGTTTTAGCTCAGGCTTCAACAAACAGTAAAGATCATGTTGTTTCATCTCATAACGCAGGACAATTCTTGCTTGCTGATGTTAATAAGCTTATCACTCACGCCAAGAGGATTAATACCGCTTGGAATAAGGGAACACCTATCACCAATAACCGTGGAGTTACTGACTTGCTCATTTCTCCAGAAGTTATGGGTGAAATCCGAGCAATGGCTTACAACCCGATTAATACTCGTGGTATGCAAAGAACTCTTGATGTAACAGGAGCAACAGTTAGTTCACAGACTGCTAATGTTACAGGAGGCGGAGCTGCAGAGCCAGTAACAGCTGGAGCCGTTAGCGGACAAACAGTTGTTAACCAAGGTGCTGGTGTTATTCCTGCAACCGAGCAAATGCGTAATGCATTGTATGCTAACGCTGGAGCTGCTGAGCTTTATGGACTTGCGTTTACTGAGCTTAATGAGCTTGGACAAGAGCAAAAGTTTAACGAGGTGTTTGCAACTCTTGACGCTGCAGGTAGTGGAGATAAAGGACACGGTGGAGCAACGTTTAGTAACGCTACAGGTGGAGATCAATTGATTATCGGTATTGATCGCTCTAGAGAGTCTCTCATGAGAGCTATCGCTACTGATTCGGAAACAGGTGCTGAGTTAAACTTAGCAGCTGATGATCAATACACTGTTCGCCAACAGAAGATCGGATATTATGGTTCGATTGAAGAAGGTAGAATGGTTGTTGACAGCCGAGCTCTTACAGGTATTGTTATGTAAGAGAAGTCTGATAATTTATCAACTTTAAAGAAATCCACCTACTCGGTGGATTTTTTTATTCCCAGGGGTAACATAAAAGTGTATCAAATTATATCAAGCAGCTATGACATCAATAAAAAAAACAAACATAAAAACGAAGAAAACTCCCTTATATACAGATGGAAAGTCAAGTAACCAATCTGAAGTTGAAAAAATTAGAGATCTAGAAAATTTACTAAGACCTAGTATTCCAAACCCTTTTAAAACCTCTAGCGAGAGCAAGTTTGAAGAGAATTTGGCTAACATGAATCTTACCGACTTGCAGTCTTTAGCTGTGAGTGCAGGTGTTTTTCCATCAGGAAATAAAACAACCTTAAAGAATAAACTCAAGAAAGAATTTAACGCGGTTGTTGTTGGTGGGAAAGGAAGATCTTTCCAGTCCACAAAACCAATGATTAACACGGAAGATTTAACAGAGGATCAAAAGAAGTTGTTTAATTTATCATGATTCAAAATGAGGATACTCACTACTATTCACCCGAGTGGGTATTTAAACATTAGTATAAATTCTTTTATAAAAACAGCGTTAACAGCGCAAAACAAAAGGGTTAGTAATGTTAGAAGACTGTGATTGCGAATATAGTCAAGTTGATGAAATAGCTGAAAGTATATACGAATCAGAGTTTTATGACTTTTTTGATTCAGGCGTTGCTGAAGACGTTCCCAAAATAAAGACCTTCAAAGCTAGAATTTCAGCTTGGATAGAAACGAACATAGGTCAATTAAATATATTAATACATTCGAGCCATAGAATAACTAAGAAGAATGATATATGTCCAAGGTTAAGACCCGAAGAAATATCTATCTTAATACAATTATACTTAAGGGAGTTTTACAAAAGAGAGAGTCGCTTAGCATTAAAAGGAGTTTCCTCTAGTAGTTCAACCACTACAACAGGGGAGTCTTCTGTAACCATGACTGACTGGGTAGAGTTAAGAGAAGGGGATTCTTCTATCAAGAGGCAGTCTTTAATTACCACCCCTCAACAAAAAATTCAGGCAGCTCAAACTTACAAGTCTATATCAAAAGAAGCTGACTTGAGAATTAAAGATATGGTGCAATATTATAATCTTTATAATTCGTTACCAAGACAGGTGGTTAGTCAGGGCATAAAAACCACATCTTGTGATAAAAAACCCAAAGATTGTAAAGAAGAATTAGTAGACTGTCCAGAAAAAGCTGCGACATTGACCCCTACACCGCCGTGTAATGAGCCAACTAGCACCCTTACAGCGACCGAGACGCAAACAAGTACAGTAACCCCTACAATTACAAAAACGACTACCACCACGTCTACTCTCACCCATACTAGCACGCCAACAGTTACTAGCACTTCGACAACAACTGAAACGCCAGATGTTCCAACGCCAACTTCAACGCTAACAGCTACTAGCACTTCGACAACAACTGAAACGCCAGATGTTCCAACGCCAACTTCAACGCTAACAGCTACTAGCACTTCGACAACAACGCTTACTCATACTAGCACGTCAACACTCACTCACACTTCAACAAGTACTCTCACTCATACTAGTACGCCAACAGTTACTCATACTAGTACGTCAACAGTTACTCATACTAGTACGCCAACACTCACTCATACTAGTACGTCAACAGTTACTCATACCTCAACAGCTACCGAAACGCCAGATGTTCCAACACCAACACCAACTTCAACGCTAACAGCTACTAGCACTTCGACAACAACGCTTACTCATACTAGCACGTCAACACTCACTCATACTAGTACGCCAACACTCACTCATACTTCGACAAGTACTCTCACTCATACTAGTACGCCAACACTCACTCATACTTCGACAAGTACTCTCACTCATACTAGTACGCCAACACTCACTCACACTTCGACAAGTACTCTCACTCATACTAGTACGCCAACACTCACTCACACTAGTACGACAACACTCACTCATACTTCGACAAGTACTCTCACTCATACTAGTACGCCAACACTCACTCACACTAGTACGACAACACTCACTCATACTTCGACAAATACTCTCACTCATACTAGTACGCCAACACTCACTCACACTTCAACAAGTACTCTCACTCATACTAGTACGCCAACACCCCTAGAGTGCTGCATAGAAGGCGGAGAAATATTCTATGCGAATTCCACAAATGGAACAAAAGGTTCTACTCTTTCGTATACGAGTGACGCTTTGGTTGGTGCTAGGATATGCCTAGGAGCGCCAGTGGGTCAGAAAGAGTCAAATATAGAGCTGCAGATTAATGGAGTAACAGCTTTAAACATAACCGCTTTTTCAAATGTATTAACAACTAATAAGGTTTATATAACGAAATCAATTGCAGACATTCTTACTTTTAGCGCTCAGCCTTTTACGCTTGAATCAAAAGCTTCATTTTTTAAATCCCTACAATCTTTCAAAGATAATTCTCCGAGCCCGCAAACCACATGCGGTTTTGGGTTTTGTGCTGAATATGCGCCTTGTAATCCTACCCAGATAGATCCAACTAGATGCATAGACTTATTAACTTGTCCAGAAAATATATCTGGTATTGAAAATCAATTTATAGGATATGCTGATGGCGATGTAGCTCTAGATACATTTATGTCGGATAGTAGGTGTTATAATTTAGTAAATGATTCCGTACCAGTTAGTAACTGTAGCGCGTTTGTGGGTGATGATATTGGTTGCGGTGGGGGCGGTAATAAGTTTCAGGACGTTAGTCAATATAATAGCTGGATGATTAAAAAAGTGCCTCAAACAGGCTCACATGTATTTGAATCTTGTGCAGGATGCTGTCATTGTGATGATGACACAACCTGTGTGAGCGCAACAATTGAGTGGAATGGAACAAACGGCGTGTGCAATTTTATAATAAATACAGCTCCAACTCCAACTCCATAGTAATGAGCGATTTAATATCAAGTTCAGATAAAAGTAGATTTGATAAAGTATTTGATGATATTCATGATACTTTTGCTAGAGAGATTACAATATTTAAAAAAGAAAAAAAAGTTTTTGTCGCTACTAATAATACTTATAACGCTCTATATTCTAGAATTAAGAATCAAAAAGGTAGTGATAAAATCGTTGAGACTTTAAAATTAAAAGCGAGAATAGCTTATGCTGGAAATTTTGAATTTCTGAGGCAAAGCAGTGAAAATGAAATATTAGGTATAGATATACCTTCCGACCACATAAGAATAAAAATCAACGAAGAAGGGTATAACTTATTAAAAAAAGCTACTGATATCGAAGTTGATGGTGAACTTTTTAATATTTCTTCCGATGCGGCGAAATCTGGCATGTTTTCAATTAAATATTACAATATACTCTTGAAAAGAAGGGGATGATATGAATATAAAAATCAACGAGAGAGCTTTAAAAAGAATAGAAAATAGTCAAGTTGGACCTATAGTTGGAAAACATATTGAGAAAAAAATCATTCAAGGAGTAAACCAAGCTCATAGAGAAATGATTAAAGAGTTTGAATCTCACCCAGTTACTAAAGAAATTGAATCTGGCCCAGAAGGTTGGAATGAAAGCGGTACATTGGGTGGATATGGGAATTTATATTCCTATATTGGTTTTGAGGAAGGAATGGATCCTATAACTCCAATCAGATTAATATTAAAAAAAGCTTTAAACATTAAATCAATACCAAGCTCTCAAAGATCGATGATTTTAAAATTTCAAGTTGAACTTCCATCCAAGGAAGAGATTTTCTCAGCTAGCCCAATGCCTTGGGTTAGCGGAAGAAGTTGGGCTGAAGGTATTGAAAAAGGAATATCTGGTTTGGGTAACTACATAAACAGGATGACTCTATCTGGTAGATCGGGTCAAGGAATTCAAACTAAAAATAAAGTAAGATCAGGACAATTTAGGAATACTAAATATTTATCAAATATTTTAAATAATTTAAAAATTAACATTAATAGATCAGTAAAATGAATGCGGGTTTTGATCATAAATTATTGTCTAGTTTTTATCTATGGTGCGATGATAGATTATCATATTTCGCTCAAGCTTATCAGCCATCAATAAATCATACTTTTGTATACGTAGATACAGTAGATACTCCTTTGAATTATAACGCTTTCTATAGTCCCTATAGGCAATTTATGTGGTCATCCGATAAGATTGCGGTTCCTGACGAAGTGGTAATTGATGGATCTACGGTCAAGGATAAAGATGGAATATACATAGATTACAATAATGGAAGAGTGTTAGTTGATACAACGAGTCGCCATGGATCGAGTCAATCATTAAATATAACAGGGGATTTTGCGTATAAGACGGTTAATATATACATAACAGACGAAACAGAAGAAAGTGTTATTTTAAATAGTGATTTCATCATCTCTCCAGCTAATCAAACTTATTTACAAACAAACGGAGGGTTCAGCGATAAGATATATACAGTCCCTGCAATGTTTATAACACTGGAGAATTCTGAAAACGTGCCATTCGCAATGGGGGGTATGGATAGCACAGTCTTAAATATGAGAGCTGTAATAGTTGCGGATTCTAATTACACATTAGATGGAGTATTATCTTTATTCAGAGACTCTGCAAGAACTAATTTTGGATTGATTGAATTTGAAGATTTTCCATTTGGGGAGTTTTCACACATTAAGCAGCACCCTTATAAATATGGAAATTTGATTAATAATTCATCTGAATTTGTATTCGTTGAAGAAGTTAGATCTTCTAAATTAACAGATAGATCTAGGGAGAAGATAACATCATCAAGCGACTACAAGATAGGCTTTATTGATTTTACTTTATGCAAGCCAAGAAACCCTAGGAAAATTTTCAAAAGATAAATTTCACATTTATTAAATTTTGATGTATATAAATGTATAACTTAAAACTTTTAAAAAATTATGGCAACAGATAGAGTAATATACCAAAGTGAATCTCTTTACACTAGTAAACTTAAAGGGACAGGAGCCTCGGATTTAATTGACGATGGCGACTTAAAAGAGATAAATAGAGTACAAGATATGAGCTACAACCTTGAGGTTTCTCGTACTGATGTTAACGAATTTGGGCAACTAGCCGCACTTTCAAGAGAAGTGACAGAGCCTCCCACAGTAGGTTTAGATTTTTCTTACTATTTAACAGATGGTACTCAAGAGGCAGATCTTGGTTTTAATATTAATAGTGGCTCTAATTTTCAATTAAGCGGTGCAATACCAATGACCAAACAACTTCTTGATGGATCAAATGATTTTGATGAACTTAATTATTATGTAGTAACTGTTCCAGAAGGTGAAGACGTTCATGGACAAAATCCAGTATCTGCCGCAGATCATGGAGTTATTGGAATTGGAAATGGATTTATTACAAGTTATGGTATTACCGCTGCGGTTGGAGAACTTGCATCAGCAAGTGTCTCAGTTGAAGCTTCTAATATCATGTTTAAAAACGGGCTAAATGCGGCTTTTGATAATCCTGCTATTGATACTGATTCTTCTACTGGAGCTAGGTTACCTAATAAAGTTAACTTTACCAATGTAACGTCAAGCGATGGAGATATTTCTGTAGGTGGTGAGGAGCTTTTTGCTATTCGTCCTGGTGATATATCGATTGATTTTGATGCGAAGGGATATTTCAATACAAATGAAGCTGGAAAATTAAGCGTTGGAGGAGCAGTTCTTCCAGGTGTAAATGAAACTAAATCTCAAAGCGCGATTCACGTACAAAACATTTCACTTGATGTTCCTGTTGGAAGAAGTCCATTGAATCGATTAGGCAGCTTATACCCATTCAAGCGAAAAGTTGATTTTCCTGTGAATATGACATTGAGCGTATCAGCTTTAATGACAGAATTTTCTGATGGTAGTCTTGACGGATTGCTTTGCGGATCTGAGCAAAAGAGAGATATAGCTATTGTATTGAATACTAGATGTGGAAAAAACAACGCTTTGGTATACTTAATGAAGAATGCTATTCTTGACACACAATCTTTTTCAGCGTCTATTGGAGACAATAAAACAGTTGATCTCACATTTTCCTCCCAAGTTGGAGGAGCAAATGATTCTGAAAATGGTATTTTCTTGATTAGTGAAGCTGGTAATTCAGTAACTGCTAATAGTGGCCTACCCGTTCAAACTCCTACAGTTACGACCACGACCACGACTACTACAACTCCAACCCTCCCTTAATCTTTAAAACTTAAAGGCAAAAAAAACCTCGTCTCAGGCGAGGTTTTTTTGTGTATACTCATATAAGGTATAAGGTATATATGAAAAACGAACGAGAACTACTAGAGTTTCAGGTGGTTAGATCAATCACGAGTTTGTACAAACATTTCTTGGGGCTCATACAAGAGCTTCAAAGAGATCACGATGTACAATTTGATAAATTAAAAAAATCCATTCCCGAAGAAGAGAAGATTTTAACCCAAGCTGAATATTTAGATGAAGCTCAATTAAACTTCCTTAGGAAGAAAATCCTAGATTCTGGAAACGACGCTCGAAGAGAATTAATATCTTATATGGAAAATTTTGATATAAAAATCAAGAAATAATTTTACTATAAGATGTATGGCAAAAATAAGTCACAATAAAAAAGCTCTTTTTTTTCACGTCCCTAAAAACGCTGGAACTTCATTAAGTGTGTTTTTAAACTCCCAGGGTTGGGAGAATATTAGATATTCACCTATAAATGGAAAAAGAGATGATGTGGCTCCAGATTTCGAATACTCAAAGGGTTGCTGCCAAAGAATTAAAAATAATATTAATCTGATATCTAGAAAAAATACAATAGCTAATCTAACAAATAATAAAGCAATATACATTGAGAACATTAATGATAATGAAAAAAAATGTTACAAACTTATTAATCAAAGTACATGGAATAACTATTTCAAATTTGCTTTCGTTAGGAATCCTTGGGATCGAGTTGTCTCCGCATGGAAAAATAGATCTAGCATTGAAAAATTTGAAGATTTTATAAAGGCTATACCCGCCCCCAAAAATCACACCGACTTATTTTGGCATACATTACCTCAATATGATCACCTTTACGATGAGAATGAAAACTTAATGGTGGATAAAGTCTACAGGGTGGAAAACTTACAAGACGACTTAAAGGAAATATGTAAAAACTTTGAATTAAACTATTCAGAGATAGGAAAAATAAACTCATCAAGCAGGAAGCCTTATTGGGAGTATTACACTGATGAAACAGCTAATAAGGTTTCAGAAATATACAAAAAAGATATCGAAAAATTTAACTACAAATACAGGTAAAAGGAAATATGAATATTACAGAAAAAAATACGCTCTACTCTTTCTCGGTCGATTTAAATAAGGAAGTCGAGGAAGAAGTTGAAAAAAAATCAAAACGAAAAAATAAAGAAACAGGGAAGATGGAAGTCGTAACTTCGAAAGAAAAAGTTACAGTCAAGAAAGATGTTCCATATAAAGTGGTTATTAAAAAACCAAACAGAAGCGAGCTTGAAGAAGGTGACATGTTCTATAGTTTAGAATTGAATAAATTCATAAAAATGGGCATGTTGACAAAAGCGATGCTAGCTAAGCAGTATGGTAACCAAGGGGGGGTATGGTCAGAAAAAGAGCAAAAGTTGTACTCCACGTTGTTGTATAAAATGCATAGTAAGCAACTAGAAGTTCAACAATTCTCAATCCTAAGTGAGAATGGAAAATTATCAGAGCGGCAAAAAATTAAATTAGAGCAAGCTGTAAAAGAAATGTCTGAAATTAAGAAAGACTTAACTGAGTACGAAATGGTTCAAAATTCATTATTTGATCACACCGCTGATGTTAAGGCTAGAAATAGAGCTATCATGTGGTACATTCTTCATTTGTCTTATTTTGTAGAGGGTGAAGCTGATGACGCTCCTTTTGAAAATTTATTCGAGGGGGATGATTTTAAAGAAAAATATAAAGCTTACGAACTTGCTGAAGAAGAGGGGGAAGAGTTGTATGAAAAAATAATAGATAAAATTTCTTCTATTGTGACAATATGGTACGTAAGTGGAACTCAAGGACAAGAAGGTCTCGATGATATTTTCAAAGAAATGAAAACTAATCAAAGGAATGAAGAAGAGGAGGAGGAGGAAGAAGATTTAACTGAGTCAACAAAAGAAGAAAAAGAACCTGCTTAAATCATGCAGGATGAAAGAAGAAAAATTAAATAAAATTTTTACAGAAATTAAAAAAGGCTTTTCTGAGTTAACTTTTCAGGGAAGCCTTTTTTATGTTAAGCATCCTGGAGTAGATGATATTGCGGTTATGGAGGAGGATAGAGAGGCTTTATTGTTAAAGGCGAAGGGAAAAGGCGTACCAACAGAGGAAGAGTTATTAAAAACCTTAGATGAGACAGAGCAGTGGACAAAGAAAGACGAAGAAGAGTTGCTGGTACATTCAACTGAATTAAAAAATTTAAAACAAACTTTGATTAATTTATTTAAAGATTCAGAAAAGAAAAAAATACAACAAAGAATAGATGAGATTGAGACTAAGCATTTAAAAAATAAAAAAATTAGAAACGAATTAACAAGGATTAGCGCTGAAAATTATGCAGATAAAAAAAGTAATGAAACGTTTCTTCAAAAAACTTTGTTTTTAGATGTGGAGTGTAAGGAGTTGAGGTGGAAAAAAAGTGAGTTTGATGAGCTAGACGTCTTCTCATTGCAAAAGTTATATAATGAGTACAATGAAGTTATGGATAAATTTAGCGATAAAAATATACAGCAGTTATCAATATCGGGTATGTTTAAAAATTTATTAAATCTTTACGACAAAGATCTTTCTGGTTTTTTTAAAAAACACCCTCTTGATTTAAGTTATTATCAAATTAATTTATTAAATTACGGAAAAATGTTTAAATCTATATTTGAAAACAAAGAAATACCAGATGATATATCAAAAGACGCAGGTAAGATATTAGCATATTTAGAAGAGTCAAAAGTTAAAAAGGAAAAAGCTAAAAGAGTCTTAGATAGATCAAACAACTCTGATGGATTTTCATATGTTGGAGCGAGCAAGAAAGATTTAGAGAAAATGGGAGTTCGAGAGCAGAGAGGTAAAGGCATACACGACATAGCAAAAGAAAAAGGTGGAGAATTGAATATGGAAGATTTCATGAATATGCATAAAAAATAAGTGTATACAGAAGTAAGGAAAAAGGAATTATGAGTGTTGTTAATATACCTACAGCTGCAACTGGTTACAGGCAGAGTATAATTAGAGATGCGCAGGGCGCGCAGAGAGCTGTTAATAAAATGCAGATGTCGCCTACGCTAAACGCCAATGGTATCGTTCAACCCCTTGGTAGAATAACTAATTCAGCTAGTGAGTTTCAAAAATCCATGGATGCTTCTGCAGCTAGAGTTTTTGCTTTTGGAGCTGCTGTTGGAGTAATTAATGGGGTAAGTGACGCATTTAGAGCTATGATTCAAACAACCGCTGAAGTCGAAAAATCTTTAAAAGACGTGCAGGTAGTTATGGAAGCCTCAAACCAAGCTATGCAAAAATTTGGAGCTGGACTTTTTGATGTTGCTAGAAATACAGCAACATCTTTTAAGGATGTTGCGGAATCAGCCACGGAACTTGCTAGACAAGGATTAAGCGCAGAAGAAACTTTAGCTCGGGTGAATTCAGCTTTAATCTTAAGTCGATTGTCAGGCTTAGATGCTGTTAAGTCGACAGAAACTTTAACAGCTGCAATCAACTCTTTTAATAAAGAAGGAATTACTCATTCACAAATAATTAACAGAATGGCTAATGTTGACGCAGCTTTTGCTGTTTCATCTGCAGATTTAGCTGAAGCTATGTCAAGAGCTGGGGCTGTAGCTCAGTCTTCAGGGGTTTCTTTTAACGAGTTAGCTGCTGTGGTAACTGCGGTTCAACAAAGAACCGCTAGAGGTGGGTCTGTTATTGGTAATGGATTTAAGAGTATTTTTACAAGGATTAAGAGGAGTGGGGTCAGAGAAGCCTTAGAAGAAATAGGTGTGACTACAAAAAATAACGATGGAAGTTTTAGAGATTCAATGTCAGTTATTCTAGATTATGCGGGAGTCTATAAAACATTAAGCGATAGTCAAAAAGCCTACACAGCGGAGCAGTTGGCTGGAGTTTACCAAATACAAAATCTCCAAGCGTTAATTCAAGACTTAAATAGTGGGTACTCAATTTACAATAAAGCGTTGGGGGTTGCAAATAATACGACAAACGAAGCTATACAAAGAAATAAAGATTTAAACACCACCTTGTCAGCTATGTTTACTCAAACTCAGCTTAGCGCAAAAGAATTAGCCTCATCAATAGGGAACTTAGCTTTTTCAGGAAATTTTAAAGAAATTTTAACATTCCTAAATAGCTTAGCTCAAAAATTAAACGATCTACTTTCAGAAAATGAAGGTAGTAATGTAGCTAAAAATTTAATAAGAGGGATTGGAAGTTTTTTAACTGGGCCTGGAATGGTAATATTAGGAGCTGCTTTTCTTAAGATTTTTGGGCTTGTAACAAAATTCGCCAAAGAAGCTTTTTCTGACATTCTTGGTTTAAATAGAGAATCAAAAAGACAGCAGGGGTTACAAGCAGCTATAGGACAAATCTTAAGTACTAATTCTGGAATATACCAAAAAATTCTTGCAGCTGGAAGTAGTACAGCAAAGCAAGAGCAAATAATTTTAAATTTAATTAAACAGGAAACCGCTGAAAGATTAAAACAAGAGGCTTTAATAAAAAGAATCGCAGCGAGCTCTAGATTAATTGGAGTTGGGGCATCAGAGAAAGGATTCGTGCCAGTCGGAAAGGGAGCTTCAAAAACAAAAGGGAGGAATACTTTAAGGATGTCTAATGGGTTTCTCCCATCTTTAAATAAAGAAAAACAAGATATTAACTCTGGAGTTGGTGGGGCTAGAAAAACAGATAAGCCAGTTTTAATAAAAAACCATAAAATGGGAAGAGGGAGGAGTGAAAACGTGGTAGCTCATACTGGAGAATGGGCTGTTAATAATTTTGGAGGTGGTGGTGGTACGGCTATTTTCAATAGAGATATGGCTAAACAGTATGGCTTACCAAAAGGCGCTAAAAAAATTACAGCCGCAAATGGATTCATACCTAATTTCAATAAATTATTAAATAAAAAACATTCATACAGCTCACTAGAACTAGGGGCGTCAGCGGCTGGTAAAGGGCCTATATCTAGATTGTCAGATTTAACAGACAGGTTCATAGGTAGGGTAAAAGTTCAAAAAATGGATTTGAATAACGATTTTTTTGGTAAAAATGCTGCAAAAATAATTAGGGGGAGTGAGGGGGTGCCAGGATTGATAGAAAAAAGTCCAGAAGCCGAGAAAAAAGGTTTAACAAAATATCAAACAAATCAAAAAGCTGTCAAGGCTTTTAGAAATAGATACGGAAGTCAAATAAAAAGTGGACCGTATAAAGGAATTTTAGAAACCGCTAAGAATATTCAAAATAGCAAATTTAATAATTACTCAAAAACTGAAAAACAACCAAAGCAATTAGGTGATTTGTTTCAAGGTTTATCATCGAAAATAAAAGGCTTAGAGGGGGAGTATCAAAGCAAGGTTTTTTTACAAAAAAAGGGTTATTCTGATGTTCAGTATATTCCTGATGGAGCAAGTTTTGATCTGTCAGCTAGAAAAAAAGGAGTAAAAAAAGATAGACTTTTCGAAACAAAAGCCACTAAAAAGCAAAATGTTGTTGTAGCTTTAAAGAAAGCTGCGGACCAATATTTAAATATGGTAGCTGCGAAACAAAAAGGGCTGGGTGAAAAACCAATAGGGCACAAAAATAATAAAAGAGAAAATATTAATTTAACCTCTGGTAACGCTTTATTTGGTGGAGGAATCAACATGATAACTCCCTCAGATACTAAATTAAGCCAATCTGTAATATCTGCAAATAAAGAAAGTTTCAAACAAACAGATTCTTTCAGGGTTTTAAGGAGCATGATCGACCCTGATTTTAAAAATAAACAAGCAATATACAAATACTCGAGCCAAGATAAATTATCGAAAATTTTCTCAACAAGAATCAAGTCTATTGATAATCAGAAAGAATTAGAATTTTACAAAAAATACGTAACTAATAATTTAAACAAAAACGCAACAATTCCAAAATCAATTGAAGATTTTATTAAAAGAAAAGATTCCTCCCAAAGTCAAAGTTTGTTTTTAGATCCAAATCATAGAATTCCCAGTGGAGGAGTTAGGTCAGCTTCAAGTGGGTTTATACCAAATTTTATTGATAAAAGAAATAGATATCAAAAAATACAAGACACATTAAAGGATCCAGCTAATAAAAATATAAAATTTAAATCTTCTCTATTCAAAAGAGAGAGCGTGAGCACCGTGAAAAAGGGGATGGGTGGGGAGTTTCAAAAACTCTGGCTAGAATCTTATTTCAAAAAAGGTTTAGAGGGTGATTTTCAGATGTTAATGAAGATGGGATATAATCCAGATAAATTATTATCCCTAAGGAAACACTTCAAAAAAGGTGGCAAAATTGATATAAAAACTATGGGGAAAGGTTTTATCCCAAACTACGCAAACTCATCTGAAGTAAATTCAAATTTAATCCCTAATTTTGCGAGAAACGCTTTATCAGAAGCACTTCAGAGAGAAACTGAAGCTGGAGTACCAAGATCAAAAATAAGAATTGAAAGAAGTCCAGATTTAATTACAAAAGAAAACCCAATAGGTTTAGCTGTCACCAATACCCGTGACGAACCAATGGGAATTTCTCAAGGAATAAAAAGAGCTAAAGCTGAAGGGGTTGATCCCAGGACATATGGATCAGCTAGAGCTAAGACTCCAAATTTTGCAGCTGGAGTTCAAACTAAAAAAGGTTTCTTTACTACTCAAAAAATTAACAGGTTGAAAGATGGAGATTTCTCTAAAGACCCGCAGGGTGAAAAGGTTTATTTAAATATGTTTTCCGTTGAGGATCAGAAAAAAATAAAAGGTTTTAAAGCTCAAAACTCTAAAGAAAATATAGTGGCAAAAAAGCAAGCTTCTAGAGATATTAAAAATAAAATGCCAACGATTGACGCTTCTACTCAAGCAACAATGCTTGTAGCTACAAACAATATAAGAAGAAGAGTTGATACTTCCTACAAGACGGAAAAGGGTAATGTGAGGATGAAATATAGAGTTGAGGGAATAAAACCAAAGTCTTTAAAAAATACAGAAGGTAATATAAGAAGCAGAATAGAAGATTTAATGCTTGGGGAGTCATCTAGATTAGCTAGAGAAATGGCTGGCGCTGGAAATTTCGGAATGAATATTCCTGGAATTAGTAGAATGGCTAACGCAGGAAGCGTGGGCTCAGCTTCTGGCTCGATTTTTGAAACAGCTTTGCAGGCTGTAGGAAAAAACAGGCTTTTTACAAAAAACAATGCGAGTTTTGATATCAATGGTACTCCTGACGAAAAACTTCAAAAGCTATTTGGATATTACACTCCATTCGCTGATGCAAAAATAGCTCTTAACGCGGATACGAAGAGGGATTTTAGCTCAAAGGTATTAAAGATACCGCAAAACACAGTGAAGCTATCTAAAGCGCAAAAAGAAAAACAGATGGAAGTTTCGAGGACGAGCAGAAAGTCCTATGGGCCCCTCACTAAAGCTGCTACTGGATATATACCAAATTTTGCAGGTCTAAGGAAAAACCAAAAGCAAGATTTAGTCACAGCAGGTTTCGCTAAAAACCATAAAGAAGCTTCGAAGAAATATAATCACATGGATCACCATTATTTAATCGATAAAAAACTATCAAAAAAAGAATGGTTGAGGCAAAAAAGTTTTGATGTTGAGTACGGTAAAATGACAGGAGTGAGATACTTAGGGAAGCAAAAAGGCTATGGAGCTTTCCCTGGTAACCAGGAAGCTAGTATTGGCTCGCAAACCAAGAGGAGCTCAAGAATTGCCAAAACTAGTGCTGTTGGAGCTGCGGTTTCAATGAATGCAGTTTCTCAAATTCAGAATACGGTTCAAGGTTTAGTTTCAAGAGTTGGTAATATAGAAAAACAAATTGGAGTTCAGAATTTATCAAGCGGATACATACCTAATTTTGCATTAAGGGATAGAGATAAAAGTATTAGAAAATTAGATCCGAATACTGGTAGCGTTGGATTTATTGAGTCTATAGTTAAAGAGTCGATGTTAAGTGGAGATAAGAATTTCACAAAGGAAGCTAAAGAAGTTGCTGGAAACAGAAGTTTAGTAATAGACAGGAAAAATCAAGAGATTAAAATTGATGGTAAAGAAATATCGCCAAAAGATTTAAGAAGAATAATACTAGACCCTAAGAATAAAAAACTGATTCAAGGAGAGGTGAACAGTAGACTTGTGAAGTTTCAACAAAAATCAGGGCTAGCAGAACATTTAAATTTTTTCCTTGGATCAGGAGCGACACCCTTAGAGAAAAGACAAAAAGATATGAGATCTGCAGTTGATATTGACAAGAGACATTTCTTTAAAGATAAGGGGTATTGGGGAATGAGTGGAGAAGGTATAAGTTCATTAATTCAAAAAAATGGAGGAAGAAGTTTGGATCTCGATAACTTCCTGAATCAAACGGTAATTCACTCGCAAGCCTCAACCGAAAAACGAAGACAACTCCAAGAAAAAAATAAAAAGAAGAAGGGTCGGGGAATAAACACGTCAATGTTAAGCCCAGGATATGTAAGTGAAAAAGCTCAACAATTAGGACTTGCGGTGAAAGATAAAGCTGTAGCTATGGGAGGAAAATTCATGAATACCGTTGGAGCAATACCTTCGGACCTTGCTAATATAATAGATTTAAGAAATATGAATTTAATGAGCCCTGTGGAAAGAGCTAGTAAGAAAGCTTTGGAGAAAAAAGAAAAATTTATTAAAAAAGCTGTTGAAGCAAAAGAGGCTTTAGAGAGTTCTAAATTAAATAGCTTAAAGAATAGATCAAATATAGTTAGGAATGCTACATTTAGGGCTACAGGTCCAGATGGAATAAAGTATAATGATTTAAAATTTGTTGGATCAAATGACCAAACTCAAACGACAAGATATTATTCCAAGTCGACTGGAAAAAATGTAGATTTTAAGGGTAGCGAAGACCCTAATGGAAAAAAAGTGCAAAGACTGTTTGAGGTCGAAAACAAAGCTAAAGCTCAAATAGAAAAAAGAACAGCTAGACGTGAAAAACTCCAAGGAATGAAACAGGATGTTAAACAATATGGAACATACTTTGTGGATAAGGCTGGGAATTTCGTGAAATCAACTGCCATTAATTTACCTAAAGCAATTGCTAGTGGAGCTGTAAGATCAATCGCATCCGCAACGGGACCCTTTAGGCAAATTGATGCCACTAGGGGAATTTCAGAAACTTTATCCTTAGTGGGGAAAGGTGGGAGTAGGGTTGGTTCTAGCGTCGTAAATGGATTGAAAAATTTTAAAGATAAGAAAATGAGTTTGCCCATGTCTGGATTTATTGAAGGTTTGAATGAAAAATACGAAAGATCTAAAAGTGTGGGTAGGAACGTTCTAGCTTTTGGCCACAAGAAAATTAGAAAAACAAGAGACAAATATCAAGATTCAAAAAAATGGATGAATGATTTTTTTAACAGTTTTGGAAAAAACTCTTTTAACCCTGAAGTAGGATCTTGGAGTTCAGGGTCAAGCAAAGAAGAGAAAACTAAAAAATCAATTATTGAAAAAACTAAATCTATTCAAAACAAAACCGAAAGATCAAAAATATTTAAAGGTATTTCTTCAGCTTGGGGTAAGGGGGTTAATTCCTTTAGAGATCTATTGTATGTATTAGAGAATTATGAAGAAGTTTCTAAAACGGGGAAAGCCAAAGGTCCTAGTATTTTTAATAAAAGCTTTGACCAATTAACAAATGTAAACTATAAACAGTTAGGTTCAAGAATTAAAGACGGAAAGGCTTTTCTTGGTGAAAAATTAATATCACCATTAACATATTACGCTAGAACAGGAGCGTCTAAAACGAAAGAATTTGGACAGAAACAGTTTTTAAATATTCAAAATAAATTAATAGGTTTACAAAAATTCGGAAAAGAGAAATTTAGTAAACCAAGAGAGTTTCTTAATAAAAATAAAAAACGCCTAGGGGTTGCTGGCGCTTTAGGAGCTGGAGCTGGAGCGATAGGTTTGGGAATTAAAGGTTTATCTGGACTATCATCAGTCGGGCAGACAGTTGGATTGGGAGGGAAGGCAGTAGCCGCAGGAAAGTTGGCTTTGGGGGTAGGAGGAGCAGGAGGAGCAGGGGTAGGAGGATCGGTAGTTGGAGATTTATTAACTACTGGGGGAGTAGGGACTGGAATTGGGCTGGCGGGATATGCGATGTATAAATACAGAGACAAATTAAAAAATAATAAATTAACCAAAAGTCTAAGAGAGTCGGTTTCGGGAGTTCCTATAAAAATGGGTTCAGACACTTTTTATTTAAAAAGAAAAGACGCAGAAAGCTATAAACGAAAAAACGAAGATATAAAGTATGATTTTAAATCAACTCAATCAAAAGCAATGGATTTATTATCTGGAAGATCAGGTGGAGATGTTAACGAGTTAAGAAATATCGAAAAACAGATAGAAAAAATTAAAATACAAAAAGAAGCTCTTGATGAGTTTTACCAAAAATACTCAAAGAAAACACAAAGAGGTAAACCAGGAAAAAAAAGACCTACTTCATTAACGAGGAGGCTTGGTGGGGATGGTTTACCAGAGTATAGATTTGGATCGAGAAGTAATAGATTCTCTGAGGGGAGAATACCGAATTTTGCTAGGCCAGCGAGAAGGTTTAAGCAGTTTAATAAAAATAAATACCTTAAGGAATTAAAAATTGGAAAAAATAAGAATGAACAATACAAAATTGATGCGTATGTAAAAGCCGCAGGGGGAGCTCGAAAGTTCCAAAGAATACATGAAAAATTTGGACTTGACAAAATTGATGATGTATTTCAAATTCTTGGATTTTCTAAAGGTCATATTCCAAACTTTAGTAAACTTGCAAATTTAATACTTGCTCATAATAAAAAAATTCAAGCATCTAAACCTTTAGGTGGTCAAGAGTTCTCTAATCTTAGTGGGAGAGTAGCTGATTTTAATCGCAGAATTCAAGGTTCAAAACAAGGAGAATTAAAGACTCGACCTGTCACTTCGATAGATAGAAAACAACCATTTAAAATTAGCAAACGAAATCGAATTCAAGATTTAGATAATATTAAAAGATTTACAAATTCAAGCGAGTTCAAAAATCTACCAAAAGAGCTACAAGAAAAATTAATCCTTTTTTATAATAATAAAAAAGCTAACGTATCATCTCTTAAAAATATGGACCCTGAGTACCTAAGGCATTCAGCAAACCCAAGTTTTAAAGGGAAAATATCAAATTATGGAAACGGGTTTTTGCCAAATTTCGCGTTGGATCAAGCGATAGCAAGGGAATCAGAAGCTCTGAAACAAAGAGGGATATCTTCAAGCAAGATAAAAGTTGAAAAAAGCTCTTTATTGAAGGGACCTATGAACCCACAGGGACTCGCTGTGATAAACACGGTTGATGAACCAATGGGTATACAACAAGGAATTAACAGAGCTAATAAAACAGGGTTAAATCCAAAAACTCACGGAATACCTTCATTTGCGATATCGCCAGAAGAAAAAAAATTAATAAAAGAGAAAGAGCTGTTCAAACTTGAGCAAGAAAGAAAACAAAGTAAATTATTAGGTAGAGATAAAATCCTAAACCCATACGCTGGAATGGACTCAGATAAAGGTTTTGAATTAAAACAACAACAAGACAGGCACAATCAAAGAAGTCAGGGAAGTAGAGGTTTTAATAAAATTAGAAAACATGGATTGTCTCCTGTAGCTAGGCAGAGAATGTCTAACGCGAATGCAATGGCGGGGGGCGCATCAATGGGGGCGATGTTTATGGGACCAATGGCCGCAGAAATGATAAGGGATGGAAGACAGGATGAAGCAGTGGGCGGCAGCGGGAGATTAGGTATGGATGTACTTAATTCTGCTGCTATGGGTGCAGCTTTTGGGCCTATAGGTATGGGATTAGGAGCTTTTCAAGGAGTAAGTAGTGGGCTGAATCAAATGAGCAATAGAGACTCTCAAGCTGACACGTTTAAAGCCTTAAGTAAAGCCAAGAAGGATTTGGATAAAGTTATGAAGGATACATCTAGTATTCAGAATTTAGCTATGGGAGTTCAGCAACTACAAGCAGCTTCTCAATCAGGAGATACAAAGGGAATAATAGCTGCAAATACTCAAATAAGAGAATCTATAAATAAAATTTCAGACCCAGAGGTCCAATCAAGAATGAATCAATTAGCTAACTCAGGTATGAGCGCGTCCCAAAAATTAGCTTTATTAGGAGAAGCTATTAAAAATATGGGGGCACAAGCAGCAGCAAGAACTGCACTACTTCAAGCTGGAACAGCTGCTAATGAGGATGATAAGATGGGGCCAGGAACGGTTGCAAAAAGTTGGTTTGGAGATTTAGTGCAAACAGCTGTTGCAGGAGCGAAAACAGGTCTTGATTTTTTAACTGGAGAAGGTAATACATATGATTACAACAAGGAAACTTTGTCAGGAAGGGATCCTATGCAAGGTAAGCTTGGGGAAGCTACAGATATGGCTAGAAACTTAAATGATAGTTTCGAAACTCAAGCGAGAATGCTAGCTCAGCAACAGGTAGCAAGTAGAATATCCGAAGGAACATCTTTTGTTAGTGGTAGTGAAGACTTGCGAGGAAAAACTCAGGAAGAAATTGCTTTAGCTAGACAAACAGATTTAAAGTTAGACGCGGGAATGCAACAAGAAGAGGCTAGAGCTTTTAATGATTTATTTAAAGAAGCCATGAGCAACTTCGCTAAAACTGGAAAGTTATCAACTTCAAAAGTGGGAAAATCATTAGAAGAAATGCCTGGCGGAGCGCAAAGCTTTGAGAATTTTGATAGATTAGCTACCTCTGAAGATGGTACAATGCTTACTTTTGGGGGAGCGGTTTTAAAAGAATTCGCTCAGTCAGCGCTTGACGGAAAGGAAGCTTTGGAGAGTATGGGTGATGGAATCCAAAAAGCAGTAGAAATTCAATCAAAAATAGTTAACCTTGAAGAGAAGCTACTATCAGAGTATCAGAACATGTTGCAAGCTCAACAAAACGTTGATACTATGATGAGTAGGTTTCAATCAAATCAAAGTTTAAAAGATTACCAAGGTGAAACAAAAACGATGGCAAGATCTTCAGCTAATGAATATTTATCATCTAGAAATTATATTGACCCAAGGGGATTCCAAGGAAGGCAAGCTTCTATTGAGAATGATGACATTAAGCGTAGGAACGAAAGCGGATTAATTACTGAATTAATGAACGAAGTAGCTAGCAATATTGATATGTCTGCTTTGTTTAACCCCAGCGAAATTGAAAAACGAGAGATGAATATAAAAGAACCTAAACCCACTAGTGGAACAGGTAAATTTGAACAAGATGTTCAGAGACAACAAAGCGAACAAAATCAAATGCTAGCAAGGCAGTTTGCAGAATTTGCTGCAGGCAACAAGGATGGAAATGTAACACTTAAGGAAATGAAGGGCTTTCTGGGCTCCATTAAGGGCACGGGGCAAAAGGGTAATAGAATAGCTCAGAATGCGAGAGATCTAGAAGTTGCTAGCTCGCAAAAAATGATAGCGGAGCTACAAAGAGTGGCTATTAATCAACTGATAGCATCAGGTGATGCGTCATCCTCAAGACTAGAAAACCAAGGAGGTCGGAGGTTGAATGATGGTGATATTAAAACGGGGGTTGACGCAGCTATAAACTCTGACTCCTCAATTATACCGACGCTTGGTCGCCTACCTACTGACGATTCAGCTGCACCTGTAGCTGATAGTATAGACGCGTTTAGAACACTCGCTGATGTACTTGGGGTTTCATCGACGATTTTCACTGGATTGAATTCAGATACAGAAAATTACATCGTTGCTCTAGCTAATGTGAATGATATAATGGAACAGTTACAAAACATGGACCCAGAAAAAGCCGCAGAATTAAGACCTGTTTTTGAAAAAATAAAAGCAAATTTAGAAGCAGATTTAAAAAATAGCGAAAGAGTCGCTGAAGAACTTAAAAAAGTGGCTGGAAAAGAAGGTTTAGACCCAAATCTAGTAAAAGATCCAATAAAGGGATTAACAGTGCAGCTTGGTAATTTATGGAAACAAGGATTAGCAGTTACTAATTTAAGCACTATCACAACTCCACTACAAGACCTTGTTAATAGATTGACAAGTCAAGAGGGTGAACCTCCAGTAGAAACCCCTCCAAATGGTGGTAATTCAGATGGAGAAAAACCGCCCACAACTAGTCCGCCAGAGGGTAGCCAAGATTTTTCTGCAGCGATAAAAGTTATTCAAGAATTACCCGCTCAGTTATCTGAGCAGTTAGGTGGGTTAGTTATTAATCATGAGGTTAAAGGAGGAATAACCTTCGACTTTAATTCTGAAGTGGTTAAGGGCGTATTAACTCCAGTGATGAGAGATCAATTAAGAAGTATATTACAAGAGGGTGTCATACTTGATTATTTAGCAACAGCATTAGCTCCTAAAATTGATCCTCAAGGAGTTTTAAGATAAAATGAAATTTAATAACGTAGAAATACTCGGAGTATCGTTTGAGAATGGTAAGGTTGGTACAGATTTAATTTTCAGAAAGAAAAAAAATATAAACATATCTGGAAACTTACTAAGTTTATCAAACACTAGTGGGGTCAAGCAAATATTAAAAGAAACTAATGATTTAATTGAGGTAGAAAATTCTTTAAACTCTCAAGATGGATCTATTAGCCATGGTTTACAAGAAATTTTTATTAATGATGTAAGTTTCGGAGAGGGATTGATTATATCTTACTCTGTTAGGGGGAGTCATATTCAAGACGCTAGTTACGTAGCTCAAATAGAATTTAACGAATCAGCTGATATTACCAAATTAAAATTAAGCCAGAATAGCGTTAGCGATTTGAGTTTTAGTGATTCAAGTATATCAGAAGAAGATTTTAAATATTTAAAATCAATTAGTGAAAGCTTTGACTTTAAACAAAATGGTGACGATGTAGATATTAACCACTCGATTGATTGCTCATTTGATAGAAGATCGTCGATAATGCCAAAAAGGAAAAACTTATGGCAAAACGCATCTTTACAGAATCAAAAAATAGCTAATTTAAGAAACAAAGGTAAGGGCTCAATTAAAGTGCAAGCTGGTGAGACTTCAACACAAAGCGTAAGTCTTGACGCTGGTACGTACATCCTAGAATTTGATTATCTAGGCCAAGACTCAAGCTCAGTGGGAGTTTGTAGCCTAAGTTGTTTAGATAAAACAATATCCCTCGAAGAGAAAACGGGTAGAAAGAAAATTGAGTTTAGTGTCTCATCAAATTCTTCTGTTTTATTTAGTTTGAATGCAAATCAAAGTAGAGATACTTTTTTTGATAATTTTTATTTATGTAAAAAAGAAGACACACCTCTAGAGAAATCAAGAGCATTTGCTAGTTTTTTATTATCATCTTCATCGGAGTATCCAATAATAACAAGTAGTATTTCTGAGAAATATTCAATGCAAAAACTTTTTGATAATTTTGAGACGGTAGAAAGCTTTGACGAAATTAATTTATCTTATTCAATATCAAAAAAAATAAAATATTCAGAAATCGATGATTCTGGAAATTATTCAAACAAAAACACTTTAACAATTGAGATCGGAGAAGAGGGAATAATAACGGTCGCTGATAAAAATGAAATTAAATGTTTATCACAAAGAACAGATGCTAAGATTAAAAATTACACAAACATTGTTGAAGCTGCATCGAGGGATAGATGTGTTAACGCTTTAGCGTCTTATAATGATTACTATAAATTTGGATGCCCAACGCCAACTAGAACTCAAACTATTGATGAAAATAACATTTATGATATAGAAGAAAATAAAACTGTTTCATTTGATTTTAAAAGTTGCACATCAGAGCTGAGCATAACTTACACAAATGACACTAGGAATGTAAAATCAACAAGTAAATATTATAAGCTTGAAGATTCTTTAAGTATAGAAAACTCGGAAGGGTATCAATTATTATCTTTTAATGGAACGGCGCAGGGCAAGGGTGATAATTCCAACAGTAGAAAGTTAAACGCAAAGCAATCTTTGTTAGATTTTGATTCTAATAAGAATACGATTATAAATAACGCAAAGACAGCGTATAGTTTATCTGGGGATTTTATAGAAATAGGTAGAACTTTATCCATTGAGGATGTTTCTGGGAGAATAAGCTATGGGTTGGTATATAGCAATAAGCCTTCCTATAGCGATATGCCAGATTCCGTTAAAAATTTAGTTAAAAAATACGATATAGAAGTTTCTATTGATGAAAGAGTTGGGGTATTTAATGAGTTTGCTGTTAATTGTAATGCGGTAGCTCAGCTCATGGGAGATTTATTCCAACCAAAGGGTATAAATGTATCTATTTCGGTTTTTGGAAATAAAGGAGTTGGTGTGCTGGATTTATTAAACGCATCAAAAACTATTCTTTTGCATAAAAATTTAATGTTTGGACTGGGGTCGGAGGGAACTAAAAGTTATGTACAAGATACATATAATAAATTAGAATTTACAGTAAACGAAGATTTTTCTCACAATCAAGAGGAGGATAAAATTCAATACAATAGATCTGTTATAGATCTATCCGAATGCCCGACATCCACCGATGGAGATAGTAAACATGGGTGGGTAGATTTGGGGAATGTTCCAACGCCCACTATGTTTGAAAATCAAGTATTTAACCCCATAGATTATCAATACAGTTTTACGCCACCACCAACTCAAGCGTGGAACTATAACGATTATGGTTATGATTTTTCAACACCAATTGTCGAACTAACCCCGACACCATTACCCACGTTAACAGATTTTAATTTCTATTTTAAGACACCTACCCCGACTCAAACCGCCACTCCCACTATTTTCCCAACACCCATAAATACCACCCCAACCCCGACGCAAACTACTGAAAGAGTTGAAGTGTTTATACCTGAAAATTTTAACGATAATATAGATGCTCTAGTCAATATACAGGGAGCTGTTTTAATCAAAGGTAAACAATGCTTCGATGATAGTGGATCCGCGTCAATTTTAAACGAAACACTAATATCAAATTCATACGCAAGTAATAATAACGTCAAAGACTGTATAAGGTCTGGGTCTGGAGATAGATGGTATAGTTTTATATTTGATATTCCTGGCGGTTCAAATTTTACCCCTCCATATACTGATGATTGCGAATTCTTTGAAGTTAGCGTCCCTGAGTTTTATGAAGAAGATATAAGTTGTTTAATAAGGTCTAGTAACGATGGCTCCTGCATGGGAACTGACGAAAATTACACGGGAGCAATGGTGAACCCTGGAACGTTTGAGTATTCTTATGGTAGTGTTAATTCAGCCTCAAAAGTAATAAAATCAAATTTGAACAATCAGTCTCACCCGTATTTTAATAATGGAGTTGTTGTTTACAACACAGTTGTCTTTAAACTTTGTGGGAGCGAAAGAACTGAGTTTACCAACGTTGAGCAGAGATACATAAATCAAGAAATAATAATTCCAACAGGATCCTCATTAACACTAGCGGAACAAATTATATCAGGGGTATCAAACTGGAGCTCGGGAAAATGCTTTGAGATTGTTGGTTATAAAAATTGTTCCTTATCGCAAGAATTTAATAGAGGCCAGAGAGTTTTAAATAAAAACCAAGTGTATGACAATTGTAATGAGTTTTCAAACAACGAACTTATATATTCAGTGATTGTAAAAGAGGTTGATTGCTCAGAAAGTTCTTTAACTGTGAATTGCGTAATCGATTATGAAACTCCTTTAACACCGACAAGCACCACAACCTCAACAACTACTTTAACTCAAACTTCAACAACTACTACCACACCAACCTCAACAACCACTACCACACCAACCTCAACAACCACTACCACACCAACCTCAACAACCACTACCACACCAACTCCAGCTACCGTAGACTGTTCCCTTTGTGGAGCGCAGCATATTAGTGGCGCTGGATATTTCACTAATTGTGGTGAAACTGAGTGCGATTGTTCTTGCTCTGTGAATTTAACTGACGGGCCTGATGCTGGACAAGTGCTACCTTGCATTAATGATGTATTTTCAACATGTTAATTTTATGAAAAAAGTAAATATATTTTATAATAACGCAGACTTCTTTTCCAGTAAAAATCTACCAACTCCCGAGGTGAAAAGATCTACATCAGATGTTTTTTTTGGAGACAAGAAGGGAGTAAAAGAAAAAATAGAATTAAATGGACAGATTTATTTTAGTGAAGAAATTGCAAATTGCGATTACTTCAACTTCTTGAAACAAAGAAGAGATGAACTGGTTCAAGCTTTTTCTGAAGATTTTAAAAAACTTGAAATTAAAGAAGATGGAGAAATAATATTACAAAAAGATTTCTGTATAATTTCAGAGATTTCTTTTCCAGAGCAAGACTATAAAAAAACACTAGAATATTCAATAAAAATAGAATGCTACGATGAATTAACTCATAACGAATTTTACGGCATAGATAAACCCGTGAACTCAACTTCGATTGAAAAGATGGAAGACGATGTTTACTCAATACAAAGATCGATATCAGCAAATGGTATTAACACTCAAGATGGAGAATTGAATGGGTTGAATGACACGGAAATATCCTCAGCTTTACAAAACGCCATTGATTTTGTTGATAATTTTCGAGGAAGAAATAACACAAGTAAACCATTAGGATCTGAAAATGCTGCGCTAATATTAACCTCTGAGTCTGAAAAAATAGACAGAATAAGTAATTCTGTACAAGTGCAAGAAAATTATTTATTAGATAAAAATGGCTCCTCGAATGATGTTGGCGTAGTTCGATATGCAATTAATAAGTCGAGTACTTTTGGTGGAATAAACCAAATAGAAATTAGTGGAGAAATAACAGCTGGAATTGATTCTAATTTTAATGATGTTAGGAACCAAGTTAAGGATATTGATTTCTATCAAGAAATAATTAACGCTTACGGGGATGAGGGGTACAATAGAATACCAAGAAGTATTAGTTTTAACGAAAACGAGAGAGCTGGAACAATTTCATTTTCTTTAAATTTTAATAATGATGATAGTTTTAATGAGTGCGGGGTTTCTACACAATTAAATACATCTATAAGCGTGGGGGAAGATAGTGTTGTAAGTTTATCAATAGACGGATTAATTTTAGCACAAGGGCCTATTGAGGAAAGATGGAGATTGGTGCATTCAAATTTTATAAATAAACCTTACGATTCAGTATTATACGAAAGCTGGGCTCATCAAGAGGCTCAACAAGAGATAAATCAATTTTTAACAAATGTGACATTACTTGGCGAACCTGAAAGTAGTAGTATTGAAGAAAATCAAAAAGGCGGTGAAATAAAATTTAATTATAATTTTTCAAATAAAGATAAACCTGAAGATTTTAAAAATTTTCAATGTTCATCCTCGGTGAATATGAGATCTCCAAAATATTCAGTTGATATGAATTTCGGAGGAGGTATGAATCAATATACTGTTACGAGGTCTGGTTTCACTAAGGGCTCTGTATCAATTAACGCATCTGGTGAATACATAAACAAAACTGGTAATGAAGAAAATGATAAAGATAATGCGTTGAATAAATTAACTGAGAAAATAAATAGTATTTTCTTAACCATGGAGCAAGAGTTTTTCTCGAGTGAAGAAAAAGTAAAAATAGGGCAGAATAAAAGTTATAATATAAACAATAGCCAAGCGTCCATAGCGGAAACAAGGGAATATTTTGATTCTGTTGTGTAATTTTTAAAATGAGTACAACACCAACACCAACACCAACACAGCTCTGCACTAAGAAAAATATTGAAGCATTCTGCTCGAGATTCGTTTCGTTAAATATGAATTTATCTCCAGCTTCAGGTCCAACAATAGACGCTTCCCTGATTGGAGAGATTGATGACTATAAAGACTTAGGGTTTAAGATAACAAATTATATTAAAACGTTGGGCATTCCAATATTGAACCCCTCAAATTGGACTGTGGCTTCAGTTTCAGTAGATAAATCTTCATCTGGGGTAGTCACAAATGTAAGATTAATTGATACTATTTGGTTGGAGTATTCAACAAGTTTCATAGCAGCTGGACCAGCAGATGGATTTTATGATACTTTTATAGGCCGTGAGTTTTTTAATATTAGTGGAATACCTATGTCAAAATTCGATGGAGTTCCTAAAAATATACTAGTTGATAGAAATTACCTAAGAGCTTATTATAGTAAATTAAATTCTGGTAAGTTATTTATAAATAATGATGGACTTCCAGAAAATGTTCTTAACGTTACGCCAGAAGAATTCGTTAAAAATCACAGCCCAGGTCTGCCTGACCCGATGGTAGAGTTTGGAGAATATTATTACATGGCTCATGAGCTATTTAATTTTTTCCCGCTAGTGAAAAACACCAGTCCGATAGATGGAGTATTTAATGATTCAGGCACGTATTTTGACGTTTTATCATCAATTGGTAGTAGATTTGGAAAGTTATTTGTAGCGAATTCAATACATGGAATTAAGTACTTGAATATAGATTCAGGATACGGAACAAAGGAAAAGTTAACGCTTAATGGTATTACGGTTCCAGATTCAGCAACAAGCTCAAGTATAACTAAGGATTATAGCGCTGGATACGAAACGGAGTATCAATTAATATCAAGAACTCCTGGTAGATATAGGAGAGATCACCAAGACACATCAACCAATACAACAAATAATTATTACGTAAATAACTCTGGAACGTTTCACTCAGGAGATGTCAGATTAACTAGCAAATTGCAATTCGGTCATCTGTATAATGTTAGCGCTTTAGCTTGGAATATAGTTAAACACCACCCTATTTTTACAGAGCTGGGAGCAGCTTACGCTATTTCACAATACGGAGATCCAGTTGATCCTGGAGTATCAGAATTATATGATATGGAACACCTAGCGGGTTACACGTGGTATAAAAACGCTGAATACGCTTTAAGAAACGAAGATTTTATCGAATTAGCAAAACAAGCTTTATTTGCTTCAGGTATGCAAGATGTTGATTTTGACGAAGCTGTTACAGCTTGGGAAAATGATGGAAGATTTTGGTATGCAAAGAGAGCGGATGAATATACTGGAGGAACCAAAGGAATAACTCAACAGGGCGATGCTAAAGATAATTATTTCCCCCAAACTTTTGGTTTTGAAAATTACGGAACAGCTCCTCAGCCGATGGGGTCAAGGACTTGGACTATAACTGGAACCGCGAGTTTATCATTCGTTCCAGGGCAGACCCAGGCAAGAGAGTTTGGGTTCACTGGGGAGGGAGCTAGCACTTCAATAGCCTCTCTTGTTGGCACGGACAACCCAAATGAGGGAATTATTTTAGCGGATTATGGATCTATACCATTCCCATCTATACCAATGGAAGCTAACCTAAATGGAGTTGAAAACTTCATAGACATATCAGCATCAACACTTGCGAAGGGCGGAACTCAATTTGGCGGAGTGGCTGCTGTAAAATATGGAACGTTATACACGAGAGCTCAAAATCTTTATCAAAATGCAGTTAATACAATAAATACACATGGGGAAAAAAGAAACGGTGGGCGAGCAAGAGCTTTTTGGAGCGGCGTTCGAGACCCAGACACTTTTTATACTGGAAATAAATCAGCTTTAGGTGAGGATAATTTAAGAAAGAATAGAAACTCTCTAACGGAACAAGAGCAGATAGAGACAATAAATGAAAAAATTGCAGTATCAAGGAGAGAGCATATACAAAAATGTAAATCCCACTTTATTGATCCGCCTGATAGTCAAGCTTACAAATTAAATAGACATAAATTTCATAAAGTTAATAACTTATCCTGGTACGAAGGAATAGCGTATAATCAAGAGCAAGCGGCAAAAGTTTTATGGAGAGAGAATAATGTTAATTACATAAAAAGACCTCCCTTTAGTTTTAGTTGTGGTCAACCTGGTTCAGTGCCGTTTATAGAAACTATTTCTTTTTCCTTGGTTAATGAGTTGTACTCGTTAACAGAAAATCAAATGAAATTTTTAGAAGCTCTATCTATAACAATTAACGATGGAAAAATGAATGCAAAATATTCTTTTTCTGAAAAATCAAGCACTCCAGATTTTAGAGGTATGGATGCTGCAAAAGTATCACTACAAAACCTGATAAGATAATGAGGAATATAAAAGCAAGTAAATTAGTAAAAATGTACGTTGATAATGGTGAGTCTCATATAGTAATAACTAGTGATGGCAGTGAATTTAGGTTTAACATAGATTCTGGAGAATCAGTTCAGCCCTTACCAACAGTTGATAGCAAGCCATCACTACTAGAATTAAAACTTAGGAAAATTGATTATTGTTCGGAGGATGGAGAAAAGTATAAGATGTATGTACTTGGAACTCAAGCTTGGAAAGAAGGATGATATGGGAGTAGGCCACTGTTGCAGCCCTGAAGAAAGAGAGATTATTGATGGTAGGATTAAATATTATGGAAATCCTTCCACGAGTTCACAGCCGTATTTACAATCAGAATATTTTTCCTCTAGGACTGAGTCTCTGAACGTGCTAAGTTTAGGGGGTGGCGCGAATCCAAATTTCACCTACGATATAAGAGTTAGTGATGATTTTTTAGTTTCTTGTCACGGGTCTGCTGGGGTTATAATAAGTAAGTATAAAAACAAAAGTGTAACCGCTCACACAAATATTAATGGAAGCGGAGGAAATACGAGATCTTTTCAGGGGAGGTTTGGTGATTATTACTGGAGTGGTGATAGAAGAGGCACAAGGTATGGATTTGATAATTTTACAGGATCTTATGGAGCTGATTTTTACACATCAAAATCTATATTTATAGCTAGAGGACAGGATGTTGTGTATTACGATATAGAAAATAATACATATAAAAACGTAGCATCTTTTTCGGGAACGATTGCCAATAAAGTAGCATGTTTGAATGGATACCTCTACGTAGGGACTTGTGGTTATACCCCACCGCCAAATCCAAATAATTATCCAGAGTACGGATCTTACACCCAAAGTCTTTTAAGTATTAAAAAACAATCGCATGGAGTTTATGTATACAAAATATCTAAAATATTAGAAGGTAAGGTGGGGTCAGCTTTTATTAAAAAAATAGATTTAAATTCAGACGTAACAGATATGAAATCTGGATCTGAGCGTGTTTTTATTGGTACGCGGAGAGGGTGTTATGGAGCCAAGGTGACTATCAATCCAGACACTAAAATTCCGAGAGTTGAGTATGATCCTATAGGTTTTAATGAGCAAGTCACAGCTGTTGACGCAATAGGGGATGACGTTTTCTTTACAGCTGTATCTAATTTTCCAGATCGGGTACAAGGAAGTGTTTATAAAAATGGGAATTTATTATTTAAGGATGATCAATACAAAAACAACCCTTGGTGTCTTGATGATTTTATTAACTGTTTTGACTTTAACACCTTACAAGATTTCAAAGGGTCTTACGGCGCTATAATATTAAACCAACGAAATAGTTACATTTTAAATTCTAGGTCTTTACTAGCAACTTGTTCGGGAGGCGTCGAGAATATAAAAAGCCCAGAGCAAATAGGAACATTCCCAACAGGGATAGGAGTTGATGAGAATTATATAGTTTTGAGTATGTGGCAAAACGGTGTGTATTTTTTAGACCACTCTGGGAATATAATATCTTCCAGAAAGGGGTGGGTTGAGTCTCCATCATCTTGTGCTGATTTTTCAAGAAGCAGTATCGATCAAGATCCAACATCTTATAATCCAGAGTATTCTATATCAGCTGGACCAATAGCTGTAGGGAATGGGGATGTATTTGTTGCGGATTCTGTACAATTTGCTTTAGGTGGATCTGGACCAATGATTTACAATCCTATAAAAAATTACGACTCTTACCAAGAAAATTTAAATTTTACAACTTTGATTCAGGGTTTCAATATATTTGGTGGAATAATTCATTTTCATGATTAATATATATAATATATGGTTCAAGAAATTATAGAGGTTTATGTTTGGGGTTTTCTAGCTGCATTAAATTGGATATTTACATGGCAAACAACAACTTTAAAAGTTAAATTTTTAAAAGTATGGTTTTTCTTTAGGCGTATAAATAAAATGGTTTACACTCCGACTGACTTTGATGAGTACGTTTATAAAAACTGGGGAATACTTGGGGAACTAATAACTTGCCCTATATGTTTTAGCCATTGGGTTGGTGCAGTTTTTTCTGGAGTAATAGCTATTTACCTTGATGTTAATTTAATGGTAATACCTTTTGCTTTTTTTACTTATCCAGTATTAATATATTTTTTAATCAGGAAATATATTGACTAATATCTTTTTTAGATATTTGATAGTTGCCAAAATAAGATACAGACTTAGAGGATAATTCAACGGCTGCTCTTATTGATTTTTTAATATTTTTTGTTTTAATAAAAACCCCAGAGAGAACAGATAAAAAAACATCTCCCGCTCCAGAAACGTCATGAACATTAACCTTTGGGGCTTTATATTTTTTATTTTTATACAAGGCCCCCTTAGAACCTTGAGTTATAATCATGTCGCATCTCTTTGGGAGTTTTGGTTTTACGGAAAACTCTAAATTGTTTATTTTTATAAAACAATTCTCAAAGCAAGACAAGTCTGGTTTTTTTGAATCAACAAACATAAAACCTTTTCTTTTTTTATTAATTTTTTTGCAAATTTCTTGAGTTAAGAAACCCTTGTTGTAATCTGAAATTACAATTAAGTCAGCTGTTTTAATTTTTTTTAAAACATTAGCGTTTAAAGATAAGGGTTTAACGCTAAAACCTTTATCAACTCTTAATAATTGTTTTTTTGATTTTTTATCAATATATCTTTCCTTAACTAGAAGGCTTGGATTATTAGATATGAAGTCTAAATTAAAATTAAAACTTTTTAAGTTTCTTAATACATTTTCCGACATGCCTAAGAATTTTTTTTTACAAAAGTAGTCTAAGACTGGAACTGGAGCTTCTGGGCTTAACCTCGTGCATTCACCAAAAAAATATACATCTTCGCAAGATTCTCCTATTAGTAAAACCTTCAACTTTAAGAGTTTTCTTTAATTATTTTTAATAAAATTCTAGAGTCCTTAGCTGGTATATCTTTATAGCTAGCCCAGTTAGGTATTTCACTATTAATATAAACATTAGTATCTTTAAGAGATAGTAAGTACTCTTTAAAACATTCAAAATCTTGACAGTTAATAATATCTTTAGCGAATTTTTCTAAGGTTTGATCTATAGAGAAGGAGGGAGACAGGCTTGCTCCAGTAGCTTCATTTGATTTACTAGAGTCAGACGTGTCCATTTCGTCTAAGCCTACAATGTGAATATTCAAGAAATTTCTGACAGCTCTAACAAAAGATCTGTTGCAAGCTATTGTTTCTAGAAACTTAACGGCAAAACTGCTACAATTATTAATTGTTGCGTTAGCCATGTCTTCATAAGAGGTTTCTGATAAAGTTTCATAATTAGATATAAAATTAATATTACATTTTACAGCTACATGTTCATAAGAGCACTTTACTGTTTCATAAGAAACAGAGTTAAACCCCCTTAACCTAGCTAACTCTTTAATTCCAGAAAGCTTTATGAGTAGCTGGTGATCTTTTAATCCTTTAATGACTTTAGGCAAAGGCTTGTTGAACCTTTCAAACCAAGCTTTATTTGGGAATAAATGCTCTTCCCTAACCATAGCTCTCCAATTTATAGAACCATCTTCATTGAAGACGTATTTAACATTCTGTAATAATCCATTCTCATCTCTTTTGAAATTATCAGGGCCGAATGAATTGTCGATTGTTTCTGTTTTTGACATGCTATGATATTAGCTTATTTTTTAAGTAATGTCAAGTTTTTTTTGCGTTAGCTATTTGAGCTTCAATTCTATGATTGATAGTTTTATTGATTATAACTTTAATAAATTGAGATACCACCTCAACCTCTCCAGGTTCAAGTGGAATTTTGAAAGTGTCAGAGCCATTCCTAGTTATTGAGACCCCAAAAGCTGGGACCGTTGAGTAGCTCTCTTCAAATTTTTTAGTTTTTCGATTTAAGGATGAAACTTTCATGGGTTTATCCCATGGGGAAAATTTTATAGTTGTTTTATTTCCTTCGTAATTGTGGAAGGTATTATATTCATATCTGTTTTCAAAAGCGCTCAGTATGGACCCACACTCAAACTCGTTGAATTTTATTGATAGATTTTTGGATGGGTTATCGCTATTAGACCCGAAACTTCCAGTTTTTTTGCTATCGTCCCAGCTATACTGTTTGATTGAGTTTACATATAAGCAGGGTTCTTGATTTCTCTGAACTCCGTATCTGAAGCTAAAGGCGCATCCCGTATTTTTAGAATTTGGTTTATATATTGATATGCTCATTTTAGTCGTATGTTACTTTCCAGTTTTTGTTTTCCCATGATCTTTGTTTTAATTCAGTAGCGTGTTTAGCTCCTTTTCTTTTTTTAGAATAATCATTAAAATATTTTTGCTGAACGGGGTCTACGCCATTATTCATATTTTTTCTTTTATCTGACAGTTCTTTGGAATAATCTTGAACATCCCCAAACGAACCTTTCATTTTTCCAGTTTTCTCTATAAATGAAACATTATCAAATGGATCTATATTGGATTCACAATTTAATTGAGGGTTAGACCAGACTCTTTGCCACTGAAGATTATCTTCATCGAAGTAGACATGCTCTTCATTCATAGATTGGATAACTTCTATATGTTGATCTTTAGTTGGGTGTTTATAAATATATATAGGCATGTAATTACATAATAACAATTAATTAGTAATTTATCAACAAAAAGTGTATAGTAATAAATATTATGTTTTATTTTTTAATAACAATAACAACAGCGCTAGCACTATCTATTGTTGGCGCTTATTTTAGTATTATTGGCTTAGCTACAATATTTCCTGGAGAAAAGGAATCCGTAATAATTATGGCTTCTATACTAGAAATAGCTAAGGTAATTACTGTAATATGGCTGCATAGGAATTGGAAAAAATCCAAACTATTATTAAGGAGTTATTTAACTTTTTCCGTTTTAGTTTTAATGGGCATAACTAGTTTAGGTATTTTTGGGTTTCTTAGTAAATCTCATGTGGAGCACCAATACTTAACAGAAAAAGAAAGAACTTTTATTGAAGAATTTGAGTTAAGGATAAAAACAGAGGAAAGCTTAATTAAAAAATATGAGGGCTATATAGTTAATAATGAAAATAAAACATTAAACCCTATTGACCGTTCCAATAATCAAAAAAATAATATTCAGGAAAATATAAAAATGCTCGAAGATAAATTTAATAAAGATATTGAATTTGAAAAAAATAAAATTCAAAAAATTAAAGAAATTGAAGAAAGATTAGATCAAGAGTTAAGCGCTATAGAGGTAAGGAAAGGCGGACTATTTTATAATAAACAAAAAGAAATTAAAAACATTAAAGAGTCTCAAGGTCAAAAGAGGCTAGAGAATGAAGCAGAATTAAACTTAATTAAAAATAAAATAGAAGAAATTAAAAATAATTACAACTCTGAATATAATGTTTTATATAAATCTATAAAAACATTAAGCGAAGTAGCTATAGTAAAAGAAGAAAACATTGAGAGGGAAAACGAAGATTACTTAAAAGAAATTATTAAATCTGAAAGTAAAATCCAAGAACTAAAAAGAGAGAAGTTGAAGTTCGATGAAAAGATTATGTTATTAGAAACAGAGATTGGACCATTAAAGTATGTAGTTGGATTAATAACTGATACTACAGGTAAGAACTTTGAAAACGATCAAGCTGTAAGGCTTATTATTGTTGTTATAATGGTGGTTTTTGACCCTTTAGCTGTTTTACTTTTAATTGCAGCTCAGATATCTTTTAAAAAAGATAGGGGAGAGTTTATTAATAGCACTTATATTGACCTGCATAATAAAATAAAAAAAATAAATTAAAACTCAAATTCTTCAGCAAACGAATCATGTTCTTCATCTGGTTCAGAGTTAATGACTGTATCACTGGGTGAATCTGAAATTTCTTCTTCAACCTTTTCCTTCTTATTTTTTTTGCTTTTGTAGTTTTTGCTGGTAGAAGTTTTTTCAGAGTTTTCAATTTCAACTTTTGGTCCAAATTGGATTTTACCGCAATATCCATCGACATTAACAGTGAAGGTTGTACAAGTTAATTCTTCGCCTTGAGAGCTTGTTTTTGTATATTGCTTTGGTATAATTGAAGCGTTTGAGATAAATACTTGAGCTCCTTTTTTGAGCATCATGCATTTTTCACCCTCCCTCCCCCAAACATCAATATAGAAAAATAAAGCTTTTTCATTATGGGGGTTATTAACAGCTATCCTGAATTTGCAAACTTTATTTTGCCCAGCGCTTTTTAATTCTGGCGCGGCAACTAGATTACCTATGCAGTGAAATTGATTTAAGTAGTAAGCCATATTATTTTTCCTTTCTTATTTTTGTTAAATATTTATCGTGAACATTTATGCAACCCTGTATACTTAGGTTAATGTCAGGGTTTTTTGAAACTTCTGACCAAGGCATAACAGAGTTGTGTTTACCTTTAATATACCTTAAATGGAATATTTTGTAAAGTCTTTTATCTTTATTTTTTTTAAGATTTTCTATGAAAGATGTTAACGTATCTTTATTTTCAGCGTTATAAGAGTTATTATTAGAGCGGTCTCCAGAAGGGCAAGGCATTGATTCCATGCAGTCTTTATCCATATTAAATACATTACTAGATGTTCTTTTATGTTTTCTGGAAAAATTCAGGCAAAACCATTTAACCCTACTAGCTAAATAGGTGCTAAATTTAGCACCTTTATCAAATTTATAATCTAATATGCATTGATAAATAAATAGATTTTTATCCATAAGGAAGTCTTCCCTATGAAAATGAAAACTAGAGTACATATACTTATTACATATCTTGTAAAAGATATTAGAGTGGAGATCTAATATCTTGTTAAGGTTTAAGGATGTGTTTCGTCCTTTTTGTATATTTTTTAAAATTTCATTCTCTTCTTCTGAGTTTTTCATTAATAAACCCTTGAACTAGGGCGTCTCCTTCATTTACATTATTAAAAGTCTTCCAAGATATTTGATAGTCTGATTTTTGTTGAAGTAGTGGAGCGTTACTCTCCTCTTCTTCATTTATTGGATCAAATCCAAATCTATGAATATGAACATTGAAAGAATGCTCAAAATTTTCTTTGATAAATTCTTGTTCATTGGGATATCTAACATCAGTTATAACGCATATGCCTCCCGATTTATAATGTGACTCGACATGAGGTTTTATTCTATTTATCCAGTGATTAGAATTTATAGATCTCGCTAAGTGGGTTCCGTAAGCTACCATTAACGGTCTAACTTTCTCTTTATCTTTATTTGGGACCTTAGTGCAGTCTATGCCAAAATTGGGAATCGTTATTTTGTTCAGCTCTTTTTTTATTTCATCTGCAAAAGCAAATCTTTTACAAACTCCATACTCCTTACCTCTTAAGTTCGTTTTTAGGAGGTTAAAGAATGTATCTTTTCCGCTCCTCGCTACTCCTGATACTCCAATTATCATTCCATTATTTTTTTAAATTTTTTAGCTAAGTCGTGTTTGCCTATATCAGAGAGGACCATTGATGTAGAATATATTTTAGTATGATCCTCATTGAAATTTAATGAAAACCTAGTCATGTCGACAGATATGATTGCTGGACTTATATTTAAGTTTTGACCATAAATGTCAAACATATCTTCCATGCATTTTGAAACAGCTTTATCATGGGATGTTTCAATTATAATTGATTCCCAGTCTGCTGAAGATATGTGATACATGCTTTCTATGTCATTTTCGATTATTCTTTGTGTGGAAATGTTTTTCATTTATATTTATGTAAGAATCATTTTAACAAATTAATTGTATTATGTCAAGTATTTTCCATAAAATTTATTTTATAAATAATATTATATATATATTATAATTATATTATATAGGAAAAAAGTTTTTTTTCTTGTAAAAGTTAATCTTTTATTGTATTATCTTTAAAGATTGGCGATCAAAAGTGTAATTAAAATAAAACCATGCAAATTAAAATAAAAAAAAGAAACGGTAGACTCGAAGACTTCCAGGTTGATAAGATAAATGCTAGCGCGCAAAGAGCTTGTGAAGGTATTGAAGATGTGTCTCCTAGTGAAATAGTACTAGATGCTCAATTACAACTTTTTGATAAGATTCCGACTAAAGATATTGATAAAGCTTTAATATTATCAGCAAGGGAGAAGATTGAAAAAGAGCCTAATTACTCGCTTGCTGCGGCAAGGTTATTGCTAAACAACTTATACAAAGAGGTGTTTAAGGAAGGTGTTGACTCAGACGCTTTTAAACTACAATACAGGAAGAGTTTTATTCAAAACATTAAAAAGTTAGTAAAAGAAAAAAGACTAAATAAGGAACTCCTAACTTTTGATCTCCCTAAATTATCTGAATCTCTAAAAATACGAAGGGATTTAAATTTTAAATACTTAGGTATCCAAATATTAACTGATAGATATTTCTTAAGGGTTGATGGTAAATGCTCAGAGGCTCCTCAATCTTTCTGGATGAGAGTAGCTATGGGTTTAGCTATCAATGAAAAAAATAAAAACGAAAAGGCTATTGAATTTTATAATTTGATAAGTAGTATGCTTTATACTCCATCCACCCCAACGTTATTCAATAGTGGAACGACCCACTCTCAATTAAGCTCTTGCTACCTTAATACTTTTGATGATAGTATAGATGGTATCTTTGATGGAGCCTGGCAAGAAGCTAGGAAATCAAAATTTGCTGGAGGTTTAGGTCTAGATGTTACACCTTTTAGATCAACAGGTTCGAATATTTTAGGAACTAGTGGTATTTCTAGCGGCTTAATTCCTTGGTTAAAAATTTATAACGACCTCTTGATTGCAGTAAACCAAGGCGGTAAACGCCCAGGCGCTGGGTGCGCATATCTCGAGCCTTGGCATTTGGATTTTGAGGAATTCCTAAACCTAAGAAGGAACACTGGGGATGATAGATTAAGATGTCACGATATGAATACAGCGTCCTGGATACCAGATGAATTCATGCGCAGAGTTAAAAATGAAGATGTTTGGTACTTTTTTGACCCTAAAGATTCAGATCTTCACGATTGTTTTGGGGAGGAATTTGATAAAAAGTATAACAAACTATGTGATCAAGCAGAAGAAGGTTTAATTAAAAACTATCGCATCACAACCGCAAAAGAATTGTGGAAAAAAATGTTAAAAGTTCTTTTTGAAACGTCTCACCCCTGGAACACGTTTAAAGATCCCTGTAACATTAGGTATACCAACCAACATGAAGGCGTCGTTCACAGCTCAAATTTATGCACAGAGATTACTCTTCATACTAAAGCGTCCGAGTATAAAAGCGGGGAAAAAGTAAAAATCGGAGAAACCGCTGTTTGTAACCTTGGTTCTATCAACCTAGTTAACCACATGGTTGATGGAGACCTAAATTATGAACTACTCAAATCAACCATTCACACAGCCATTAGAATGCTTGATAACGTTATTGATATTAATTTTTACCCAACTAAAGAAGCTAGTAACTCCAACCTTAAAAATAGACCTATTGGTTTAGGAATGATGGGTATTCATGATATCCTTCACATCAAGAATATAAACATTGATAGTAATGAATCTATAGCATTCAATGACAAGCTTTTTGAGTTTTATTCGTTAAATGCTATTCACGCGAGTTCAATGCTCGCTCAAGAAAGAGGTTCCTATGAAACTTACGAAGGTTCGCTTTGGTCACAAGACGTTTTCCCTATCGATTCTTACAATAATTTAATAGCTTATAAAAGTAATTCGGAAAACCCCAATAAATCAGCTACAGAAAAACCGTTAACTGGTGACGGTCAAACTCTCAATGACTGGACGGAAGTTAGATCTCACGTTCGTGATCATGGAATGAGAAACTCTAACGTTATGGCTATAGCGCCTACAGCCACCATTGGTTATATTAATGGTGTTGAACAAAGTATTGAGCCAAATTTTTCTGTTTTATTTGTTTATGAAAACAAGAGTGGTAATTTTTATATAACTAACCCTTATTTCGTTCAAGACATGAAGGATAGAGGCTTATGGAATCCTGAAATTTCTAACTTCATCAAGGGGGTTGATGGTGACTTATCAATAGCAAATACTAATATCCCAGAAGACTTAAAAGAGAAATATAAGACTGCGTTTGATAGAGACATGTTTAAACTCATTGACTGTACCGCTGCTAGACAAAAATGGATTGATCAATCCATAAGTTTCAACTTATATAATAGTGGAACTTCATTAAAATATCTCAATGATTTATATATGTCCTGCTGGGAGAAAGGTTTAAAAACAACCTATTATTTAAGGAATAGAGCTGCTACTAAAATTGAAAAATCAGAAGATAATGAACCAAAATCTTGCAGTATAGAAGCTATGAAGAATGGTGAGTCCTGTGAAAGCTGTCAATAAAACTCATCAATCAATTTCTGAATTAGTAAAATCAGGAGTAGAGTCTTCAATTCACCCTAATTTAAGTGAGTTTAAAAAGCCAGAGTCTAACAGAAAAACCATCCTAATAACACAGTATCATCAAAGTTTAAATGAATCTAGAAATTTAGAAATTATAGAATCTATAAAAAAAAACATAAACAATAAACTTATAGATGAAATTTTTTTATTCACCGAAAATATAGATGGTAAAAATGTAAAAAAAATCTTCGGGTATAGTCGTAAATGTAAAATAATATCTATTAAACTAAGGCTTAATTACAAAATAGCCTTTGAGTATATTTTAAATAATCACTTCGATAACAATAATAATATATATCTAATATCTAATTCTGATTGTTATTTCGATGAATCTATAAAAACTTTAAAATATATAAATTTTGAAAAAAGACCAACACCCCTCTTTCTTTCGATGACTAGATATGAATATGTAAACAATAAATTAGATGTTGGAAAGAATCTTTTTGTGGAAAAATGGTCTGATGAAGAATTTAAAAATAAATCAATAGATCGATATGAAGACCTCCCTTACTTAGAACCATGGAGTTCAGACGCTTGGGCTTTTAAATTTAACTCCTTACAGCTTATAAAAAATAACTTAAATGATTTTTCCCAGCATCTAGGAACTAACCTTTGTGAAATATTATTAATAGACAAACTAATAAAGCTCGGGGTTAACTGCAAAAATATAGGCATATCTGGCTTTGTAAAATGCATCCATAACCACAAATCTTTATATAGAGAAAAATGTAATATCAAAAACTTTATAGAAAATAAAATTCCAGGATTTGTACCAGACCCTTCAAGAGGAGTTATAAAAACTGAAAGTAATTCAATTGATAACTGCTGGAGGTTAATATCAAAATATAATTGGTTAGACGCTCCAACTAAAAAACATACTTATTCGGATTTTTTTGTCACAGATATTTCTAAATTTTTATGCAAATGATTTATTTGTCATCATACTGATAAACCTCTAAATCTTCGCTATTCAAACCCCAGTCTATGGGGTTGTTATTCGGTAAAACTTCTCTCCTGTAAGCTATAGAATTCGGAGCTCTACTTAAATTGTCAGAACGATCATGGTATTGATGGTAAAAATCAAAATCAACTTTCAACCCTAAATTATATATATTATAATGTACGGAAAGCCTATTAAACAAATCAACATCCATTTGATTTAAAAAAACTAATTCTTCATTAAAACCACTGACTTTTTCAAAAGCCTTTCTTTTAACCATTAGGCACCCAACAGCTCCTCCATAAAAACAAGAAAAATTACCTTTCTTTAAGTTATTGTAAGCGTTTTCGTAATGAATTATAGGGACTTCTAAACTTTTTTCACTCTTGATTATATTTTTATAATAATTAATCGACCCATCTTGATCTTTATCAAAATCTCTCCTTCCTGAAAAAGCAACGCTTGGTATCTCATCGGATTCTATTAAGTATTTTATGAATCTCTCTCCAACTATTGTATCCTGATCAATTCTTATAAAAAAATCTCCAGACATCCTCCTAAATCCACAATTCATTGCGTGGACTTCTGAGAAGCATGATTCCCTATTATAATAATTAACGATCCCAAATGGAACAATAATAAATTTTATTAATTTTTTAATTTTTTTATTTATATTTAAAACTTTATGCAAGCTAGGTAGGAAAGACCCCCAATCAACAATTATTATTTCAAATATTTCACAATGTCCAGATTCAATAATTAAATCTCCAAGTAAGTTTATAGTATTCTCTAATCTTTTTTTTGCGTCTCCTCCATAATTATCGTTTCTGGAAACAGCTATAAAACTAAACTTTTTCATAAGATTTTATTAATCATGCTTTCTTCAATATCAAAATAAAAAGACTCTTCAGATGGAATTATAATGGTTTTTTTTTGCAAAGCTTTATCTTCCTTAAATTCTTTTGACGATATAATATAATCAATCCCCTTTAATATTTCAACTTCATCATCATTACTTAAACCGCTAAAAGCTAAATCCCTAAAACAAGTTTTAGTAATTTTATCTTTTACTTTTTTATTTTCTGAAAATATGTAAAAAAAATCTCTACCAGTCTCAAGTTGAGATTTAGACATTTGACTTAATAACTGATTAGTGTCATCTTCATGCATCTCCGCAAAAACAACTCCAATTATATTTGACAATTCCATTAATGAACTTTTACACATAACATTATACTTTTTATTGATTTTAAATCAATTATGCTGTTAAAATTTTTATTCTTGTGTATATTAAAACAGCATGACGGACCTCAAACACTCACTAGATTTAGCTGTTTTTTACCCTAGTACAAAAAAAGAATATGAGAGTGGACTTTTAGAAAGTTCTATAGTAAAAATTTTAAAAAACACTCCTTCCAACGAAAACTCTTTTGATTTATTTCTATTTTTTGATAAATCAAGTGAAGATAATTATGAAAGATTACTGCAATATGCTGATAGTCAATTTATTAATAAGGTATATATTAAAATATTAAACATTAAAGATGAAGATAATATATATAAACCATCTTGGAAAACTAATGATATTCAAAAAGAGGTTAAAATTCCTAGATTGGGTTTGTGCTCGGGTCCAGCTATCTCTTTCTTTGATTCTCTGAAAGTTTTATTAAGTCAATTTTCTCAATATAAAAACTTCTTGCTTTTAGAATCTGATATTCAAATTGTTCAAGATTATTGGTTTGATGCGTTATTAAAATTCTCTATTGAAAACAGTTTTTCTATTGCTGGCTCCAAATATAAAGGCGTTTCTAGATGGCACAGAATACTAGATTATAAAGATCACCTCAATGGAATAGCTATTTATCAAAACACTAAAGACTTAAAAGAAATTTTGAATAAATCTGAAGCTTATATGGAAAGCGCAGTAAAAAATGGAAAAAAACAACTAAATTTTGATATAGCTATAGATGAGTGGAGAAGGAAAGAATGTCCCGAAGGTTTTTTTAATGACTTTAATCAATTACTAGATATAGATTATATAACCAATGCGTGTGATGATTCCGATCAAAATGTCAACAAAGAAACATTCTTAAAACATTACCCGAAAACATTCCTGCTGCACCATAAAACATCTAAAAATAATTTTTCATATGGAGATGGTGACCCACTTTTATTAGAAGCTAAAGCTAGTTCAATATCTAATAAAAATTGTGAAGAAGTTTTAAACTTTTCAAAAAAATTCTTCACTCCATCTATATCAAAAATTGGGATACCCTTGTTTTTTCATATACCTAAACAAGCTGGAATAACAACCCTAGGTTTAATGCATTGTTTTCACCGCTTCTACCATGAGAAAAAATTACCTTGCGATCTTTTTAGCGCAGCTAGAGTTAGCGTCGTAGAAAAAGGTCAATATATATTTTCAGTATTTATTTCACTCAGGTCGGAAGATACTAAGGAAATGTTATCAAATAAAATATTAAAACACGAAAACTCAAACCATTACGAAATAAACTTAAAAGATTTTGATAAAAATTTATTAAATAAATTTTTCCCCTTCAGCGTTTTCGTTTATCCAGAGGGTGTAGAAAAAATCCTTGATTTAAAGAAAGTTTTTGATGATAAATTTTATTATTTTTCTCCGTTTACAGTGTTGAGAGATCCTTTTGAAAAAACCCTGTCGGAGTTTAGTCGTGGTGGATATGAAAATAAAAACAAACAAGAAAATTTAAATTCCTTTAATGATTTTATTTCGGGTATTGAGCAAGAAGATGGTTGGTTTTTGAGAAGGTTATTAATGATTCCTAGTTTTCAAGAAATTAATACTAAACACATTAATACCTTTGAAGCAATTTCAGAAAAAATACATTTCATTAAAATGAACAATGTGCAAGATGATACAGATTCTTTATTCAAACAAATCTCAGTCGTCTATAAAAATATTTACGATATCACTCCTGAAGATATACCTACTGATTGGTTTGATTACATGGTTCAAAAAAATGAATCTAAGAATAAATTTCAAGTTGAAAAAAAACATCTCGACCCTCAGTCTTTAAAAATTTTTGAAATCCAGAACGAGTTAAATTATCATTTTTTTCATATATTTTCTAAAAATAAAATAGAGGAGATTGAGCAAATTAATAACAGCCAACAAAAACTAGAGGAATTAAGAAGTGATCTCATCGGTTTTAAAATAAACAAAACAGAAAATAATTTTAATTTTGAAGAAAAATTTAATCAAAAAAAAGAAACTTTTCAAAAGTATTCGAATCTTAAAAATAAAAAAAATATTATTCCAATGTTTTTTCACGTGCCCAAAAATGGTGGTAGTTATGTAATTAGTAAATCAGAAAAGTTTACTTGCGCTAAAAGAGCTTCTATGCTTCGTGAATTTTCGCTAGATGAAAAATCAATGAATCAATTATTTAGAATAAGGCATTATACAGTTAGAGACAACTCTGGTCGTGGAATTTTTAGAATTTCTGGTTTTAAATTAAATTTTAATCAAAACGACTTGAATAGTAAAATCTTAAAACCAGTAGATAATACAAATGGTAATGAATTCACTATCAGTTATGAAAATTTAAGTAAAGATTTTTTAGAATCAATTATACCTCATAAGGTAGACGTCTTACCTAATGGCCTTAGGTTCGTAGATGAATTCGTTAAATTATTTAATGTAAATGATTTTGGTTTCCTCATGTATACCACCATTAGAGATCCTTTCGAAAGAGCGGTTTCTTTATACAATTATATCAACTCATCTATTTCATCACATGAGCCAAATCATAAATCCCTAGGGTTGTTAACTTTTGATCAGTATATATCCAGTTCAGAGGCTGAAGATTCTTGGTTAATTAGAAACCTTCTAGATCTACCAGATTCAGAAATCTTAAATGAAAATGTTTACCAGTTGTTTTGTGAAATTTTTAATTTATTTCGAACTTGCGAAGTTCACGATATCGATGTTTTATTGGATGAAGTTTATAAAATTTGCGACGACTTGGTTTTTTCTGATATTAATAAAGTGCACCCAAACTTAAATTTAAGCAAGTTCAATTATAATAAAAACAAAAACTCAAAAAAAATAGATAAAAAAGAAGTTTCCGAATTAGCTTTATCTAAATTCCAAGAAAGAACTTTTTTTGACCAAAAAGTATTCAATAAATACTCGCAAAAATAAATTCGTTGTATGCTAATTTCCCACAAAAATAAATTCATAACAATTGATATTCCCAAAACTGCTACAAGGTCTTTGCGAGAAACTTTTGTACCACAAAATATAATTGATATTATTGGTGAACCAAATTTAAATGCTGATTTTTATCAACACGGAACTGCACAACAATGTCGCAATTCATTGCAAAAACTAAACAAAAACTTTTCTGATTATTTTTCTTTTGTTATCGTTCGTAATCCGTGGGATCGTTATTACAGTTTTTTTAAATATTTAAAAGAGTATGCAGAAAAATACAAAAATAAAGACGCAAACATCACATGGAACACCCCCAATATCAATCAAGGCAAAATATGCGAAGAGTTATTTAAAAATAGAACAGATGAAAAAATATTAAAAAATATCATTATTGGCAATAATTGCCAAAGTGACTATTACACAGATAAAGATAATAAAATCATGGTTTCGCATATAGCGGAATTTGAAAATTTAAACGAAGAATTTAAATTTTTATGTGATAAAGTTAACGTTTCGCATTCACCTCTCCTTCACTCTAATAAAAGCTCTACTAAAACTGGATATGCAAATATTTACACCAAGAAGACTATTGAATTAGTCGCAGAAAAAGAAAAAAGTTTAATAGAATTAAAAGGGTATGAATATTAAGGCGAATAATTCAAAAGACCTTCTTAATTACATAAAAGAAACAGAATCAACAGATTCAACTTTGATTTTGTAAAAGAGGTGAAAACGCGCATAGCATAATTTACCGTGAAAATTTACACATACTACCAGAATATCAACCACCCTTCCCAAAACGAACTTATTGACTTATGGAAAATTAGTTGGTCACGCCAAGGTTACGAACCAATCGTG
>Ga0233444_10000228_pt1 | contig 78854 bp, 74 predicted proteins | sample SI_124_October20_6_FD_182792 | JGI IMG/M metagenome (GOLD analysis project Ga0233444, IMG submission 182792) | Seawater microbial communities from Saanich Inlet, British Columbia, Canada - SI_124_October2016_10_MG | ecosystem: Environmental > Aquatic > Marine > Inlet | place: Canada: British... | reverse complement strand
CCAATGGATACAACCCAAATCCTATCTAATCCATTGACACCATTGCCTTAATCTAAGATAACAGTGGAGTGGTTTTAGGGGGGAGTTGTTTGGGGAAAGTTTGTAGTGTGTTGGGGATTTAATACTCTTATGGGTGTGCCGCTGTCCCATGCCCCCAAGGCTAAGGGACAAGCGGCACATGTAACTTCCCTATTTTCATTTCTCCACCAAAACACATACATTGCAGCAACTATTGAGATTTTGTAAATGATCCTAATGGTTATTATTCTTTGATAAGACTTGTGTGCAAATAGTGTGCAAGTGGGGAAACAAAAAAAGGACCACATTGCTGCAATCCTTTGTTATAATCGTGACCTCGGCAGGATTCAAACCTGCAACCTCTTGAGCCGTAATCAAGTGCACTATTCAGTTATGCTACGAGGCCAATTTAAAGATTGCAAATATAACTAATTTCTTTTTTCACCAAAGAAGTTAGTGGGTTCATTTTTTTAATATTTTAAAATTCCAATTTGTAAGTATGATGTATCTTGTAACCGTTTTATTATGGACTATATAGCGATTGGATTGGGTTTATTTCTTCTCATTAAAGGGGGAGATTGGTTGGTGGATGCAGCTGTTTCATTATCGTTGCGGTTAAATGTTCCCAAAATTGTTATTGGAATGACCGTGGTTTCTTTTGCCACTTCCGCTCCTGAGTTGATCGTAAGCGTTAAATCTGCTTTGATGGGTTACCCAGATTTGGCATTGGGAAATATAGTGGGTTCAAATATTGCAAACATTGCATTTGTTTTGGGTATTGTTGTTATCATCACACCAATAACTGTTACCAAAAATTTTCATAAGATGGATTGGCCCATGATGTTTGTGGCCTCCCTCTTGTTTTATTTTTTTGTAGCTCAGGATGGAGCCCTAAGTCGTTTTGAAGGAGGAATTTTATTGGTTTTACTACTCTGTTTTCTTGTCTTTTTACTTTTTTTTCAAAAGCAGGCAGTTGTGGAGGAGCCACATCATAGTTCAATTTCGAATAATAAAATGATAGTTCTTTTGTTTTTAGCTGGTGGATTTTCTTTGTGGTTGGGTTCTGAGGTGCTCATAAAGGGGGCTATTTCCCTAGCGCAAGATTTAGGAGTAAGCGAGCGTATAATAAGCATTTCAATCGTTTCTATAGGAACGAGTATTCCCGAATTAACAGCTTCTGTAATTGCCATTATCAATAAGGAGAAAGCTTTGTCTCTTGGAAATCTTATCGGGTCTAATGTGTTTAATATATTAGCAGTGATGGGTATTACTGCGTTAATCCAACCAATAGTTGTTCAAGACCAAAATCTTCTTCAGCTCGACTTTTTATGGATGCTTGCCATTTCTTTTTTGGTTCTTCCTTTGGTTTTCTTGTTTACTAAAATGAGATTAGGACGTTTAGAAGGAATTGTTCTTTTGGGTGTGTATGTTTTTTTTATTGCTCAAATTGTATCCTAAAAAAAAACACCCTAAAATCAATTAGAGTGTCTTTTGTTGGGTTATTACACTATCTGTTTTACAGCTTAGCTGACTTTACAGTTTTAATAATACGCGAAGCAATTTTGTACGGATCCCCGTTAGAAGAAGGTCTTCTGTCCTCAAGCCATCCTTTCCAGCCTTTTTCGACTGTAAGAATTGGAATTCGTATCGAAGCACCCCTATCCGACACCCCAAAACTGAATTCATGTATCGATTGTGTTTCATGTTGCCCTGTTAGACGTTGTTCGTTGTGAGCACCATATACTTCTATATGTTCTTTCACTACGGGTCTAAAGGCTTCACATATTTTACTATATGTTTCTTCAGAACCACATGTTCTTAGAATTTCATTAGAGAAATTTGCGTGCATTCCTGATCCATTCCAATCTGTATCCCCTAATGGTTTTGGATGCCATTCGATAGCAAGACCATATTTTTCACCGAGTCGTTCGAGTAAGTATCGAGAAACCCACATTTCATCGCCTGCTTTTTGAGCTCCTTGAGCGAAACATTGATATTCCCACTGACCTGATGCAACTTCTGCATTAATTCCTTCTACGTTAATTCCAGCCTCTAGACATTGGTCAAGATGTTCTTCAATCATTTCTCTACCAAATGCATTTTTGGCACCTACTGAACAATAAAACTGTCCTTGAGGTGTTTGATCTTTTGGAAAGCCAAAAGGAAGATTGGTTTCAGGGTCCCACAAGAAATATTCTTGCTCAAAACCAAACCAAAAATCATCATCATCATCATCGATTGTAGCTCTTCCATTTGAAGGGTGGGGAGTTCCGTCAGCATTTAAAACCTCGGTCATGACCAACCATCCGTTTTTACGATCTGGATCTTCATATAGAGCAACAGGCTTTAAAAGACAGTCTGAAGAGTTTCCTTCGGCTTGTCTTGTTGAAGAACCATCAAATGACCACATAGGACAATCTTCCAATGTACCTTTGAAATCAGTTGCGATTTTTGTTTTGCTGCGGAGATTTGCAGTTGGTTGATAACCATCCAACCAAATGTATTCAAGTTTAGCTTTACTCATGATAAATTAATTTTTTGCTAAAATAAAATTTTTATGATACCCCAATAAAAAGAATGATGCAAAGAAATTAACAATATTATATTTTTATTAACCCCCTATTGTTTTGGGGGTAAAATTTAATATTCTTCATTTTTTTTGATTTTGACCATCAAATATTCAAAATAACTATCTTTGTAGGGTTAATCTTATTCTTTTTTTCCATGCAAACCCTACGTAAAGAAAGTCTTTTAAAGCTATCCACTGCCTCTTCTAAGATCCCCAAGTCATGTACAAGAACTCCTGATTTTGCAGCAAATGTTTTTCATACTTCTAAGTTGAAGCAATTTTTAAATGAAAGAGCATACAAACAGATGCAACAGTCCATTGATAAAAAGACACCAATTAATATGATGTTGGCGGATCAAATTGCCTCAGCCATGAAAGCATGGGCAATTTCTAAAGGAGCTACACATTATACGCATTGGTTTCAACCCATCAGTGGGGCAACTGCAGAAAAACATGATTCTTTTTTTAATCTGGATAAAAAGGGGCTTCAAATTGAGAAATTTGAAGGGGAACAACTGGTCCAACAAATGCCACATGCAGCCAGTTTTCCTGGTGGAAGTATAAGAAATACGTTTGAAGCAAGGGGGTTTACGACTTGGGATCCAACCTCACCTGTTTTCATTTATGAAGAGACGCTCTGTATTCCTTCTCTTTTCATCTCCTATACGGGTGAAGCACTTGATTACAAAGCTCCCTTGCTAAAATCATTGCAAAAACTTAATGATGCAGCTACTGAGGTATGTCATTATTTTGATAAAACGGTTGCTAAAGTAAATGCCACTCTAGGCTGGGAACAAGAGTATTTTTTGATTGATAGTAGTTTGGCGGCAACTCGACCAGATATTATGCTTACGGGAAGAACACTATTAGGACATGCACCCTCCAAAGAGCAGGAATTGAATGATCATTTTTTTGGTTCTATTCCCGATCGTGTAACTCGTTTTTTGAAAGATTTAGAGTCTCAAAGTACCGCTTTGGGTATTCCTGTCAAAACCTATCACAATGAAGTAGCCCCCAGCCAATACGAAATAGCTCCAGTATTTGAAATTGCTAATCTAGCAGTTGATCACAACGCTCTTCTGATGGATTTAATGAATAAAATGGCCACTAAGCATAACTTTATAGTGCTGTTTCATGAAAAACCATTTGAAAAAATTAACGGTTCCGGAAAACACACCAATTGGTCTTTGGTAACCAATACAGGTGTTAATCTATTGAGTCCCGGAAAAACACCAATGAGTAATTTACAATTTTTATCTTTTTTTGTAAATACAATTGCTGCTGCTTTCAAACATGAGGCCTTACTTAGAGCCTCTTCGGTTTCAGCGAGTAATGATTTGCGGATTGGACTGAATGAAGCTCCCTCTGCGATTCTTTCCATTTTTATTGGTAAGCATTTGATGCAAGTTTTGGAAGAATTAGAAAATGTATCGAAAGGGAAGTTGTCCCCCGAAGAAAAAACGGATATTAAATTGAACGTAATTGGTAAAATACCTGAAATCTTATTGGATAATACCGATAAAAACAGAACTTCTCCCTTTGCTTTTACGGGAAATAAATTTGAATTTAGAACAGTAGGTTCCAAAGCAAATTGTGCTAAATCAACAACGGTTCTCAATACCATAGTGGCTGAACAATTGCTTGCGTTTAGAGATGCGGTAGATGGATTAGTGAACAAAAAAAATATGAAAAAGGATGATGCAATTTTTAATACATTAAGAGAAACGATCACTTCCATCAAAGATATTTTTTATGCTGCCGAAAATGAAAAAGAGAAAACAGAATCCTTAGCAAAGAAAAAGGGATTAAGTAATAATAAAACGACACCTGAAGCATTACCTGCATACATAGCGGACAGTTCCATTAAGCTTTTTGAAAATTTAGATATTTTTTCTAAAAATGAATTGCATACGCGATATCGAATTGACTTGGATGAGTACACATCTTGCATTCAGATAGAATCAAGAACATTGGGAGACCTAGCCCAAAATCATATTATCCCCACGGCCATTAAGTACCAAAATGTTTTAATTGAAAACGTAAAAGGTTTGAAAGAAATTTATGGAGCGGTCTACAAAGAACATGCACGTGAACAAATCTTAATTTTAGAACGAATTTCAAATCATATTGCTGAAATCAATAGCGGAATTTTCGCAATGGTAGAAGCAAGAAAAAAAGCCAATGTCATTCAAGACGCACACAAAAAAGCCCTGGCCTATTGTGAGACAATACTGCCTTTTATTTCTACCATTCGTTATCATTGCGACAAGCTTGAACTTACTGTTGATGATGAAATTTGGCCATTGGCTAAATATCGGGAATTGTTGTTTATTCGTTAATAACTAAATCTAGAATAGAAGTCCTGTTTTATCAAAAGATTTATTTTTGTATAAAATATTTATATGTCCGATCGATACAGCCGTAGAGGTGTTTCTGCTCAAAAAGAAGATGTGCATAATGCCATAAAAAAAATCGATAAAGGATTGTATCCTCAAGCTTTTTGTAAAATCATTCCAGATGTTCTAACCGGCAGTGCTGCACATGCAATCGTGATGCACGCAGATGGGGCAGGGACAAAGTCCTCTTTGGCATATATGTATTGGAGAGAAACGGGAGATCTCTCTGTATGGAAAGGCATTGCTCAGGATGCACTCATTATGAATATCGACGACTTACTTTGTGTTGGGGTCACACAAGATATTTTGCTTTCTTCGACCATTGGGCGAAATAAAAATCACATTCCCGGAGAGGTTATTGCTGCAATAATTGAAGGAACAGAAGAACTCCTCGAAACACTCAATAAATGGGGCGTTTCCATTCACAGTACTGGGGGAGAAACTGCTGACGTAGGTGATTTGGTTCGTACAATAATTGTAGATTCTACAGTTACTGCAAGAATAGCAAGAAACCAGATTATAGACAATGCCAACATTCAAGACGGCGATGTGATTGTAGGACTTGCTTCCCATGGTCAGGCTACGTATGAGTCATCATACAATGGAGGGATGGGAAGTAATGGATTGACTTCTGCACGACATGATGTTTTTGCTAAAAATTTGGCAGAAAAATATCCCGAAAGCTACGATCCTAGTGTTCCTGAAGATTTAATCTATTCAGGTTCAAAACAGCTAACAGAAATATTAGAAGGTGTACCCGTCGATATCGGAAAATTGGTTTTATCTCCCACTCGAACCTATGCCCCTATTATTCAAAAAATATTTTCAGAAATGGAATCAAGTTCCATTCATGGAATGGTTCATTGCAGCGGGGGTGCTCAAACAAAAATTTTACATTTTATTAAAAACCTTCATGTGACCAAAGACTCACTTTTCCCTGTTCCTCCTTTATTTGATATGATCCAAAAAGAGTCTGGAACTTCAGGAAAAGAAATGTATCAGGTTTTTAATATGGGACATCGAATGGAATTGTATGTTTCTCCAGATAAGGCGGAAGAAATTATAGCGATTTCAAAATCATTTAATGTAGATGCGCAGGTTGTGGGACGAGTAGAGGCAGCACCTCATAAAAAATTAACTTTGGAGACTCCCTACGGTGTTTTTGAATACAGTTAAAGTTGCACTTGTCTTAACTAAAGATTCTGACGATAGTTTGCGGGACAATTTGTAAATTTACACCATCATGATAGAAAAACTTCAAATCATTCAGCAGCGATTCGATGAAGTCTCTGACTTAATCATTCAGCCGGATGTGATCACGGATCAAAAGCGATATATTCAGCTCAACAAAGAATATAAGGAGCTTTCGGTTATGGTTGAAAAGATGAACCAATACAAAACCCTCTTATCAAATCTTGAAGAAGCTGAACTCCTTTTAAAGGAAGAGCAAGATGAAGAGATGATTGCAATGGCTAAAATGGAAATTGATTCTGCAAAGGAAGAGCTTCCAAAACTAGAAGAAGAGATAAAGTTTTTATTAATCCCTAAAGACCCCGAAGATGCAAAGAATGTCGTGGTTGAAATTCGAGCGGGAACAGGAGGTGATGAGGCAAGTATTTTTGCGGGTGATTTATATCGTATGTACACCAAATATTGCCAAGCACAAAATTGGAAAGTTAGTTTTGTGGATTCAAGCGAAGGAACAGCAGGTGGTTTTAAAGAAGTCATCTTCGAAGTTTCAGGAGAAGATGTTTATGGCACTTTAAAATATGAATCTGGGGTTCACCGAGTTCAACGTGTTCCTCAAACCGAGACACAGGGTCGAGTTCACACCTCTGCCGCTACAGTTATGGTGTTGCCAGAAGCAGAAGAATTTGACGTAGAAATAGACATGAACGAAGTAAGAGTGGATTATTTTTGTTCTTCTGGACCCGGAGGTCAATCTGTAAATACAACCTATTCTGCAGTGCGATTAACACACGAACCTACAGGTATTGTTGCTCAATGTCAAGACCAAAAATCACAACACAAAAACAAGGACAAAGCCCTAAAGGTACTACGTTCACGTTTATATGAATTGGAGCTTTCAAAAAAATTGGCATTGGATTCTGAAAAAAGAAATTCCCTGGTCTCTTCTGGGGATCGATCAGCTAAAATTAGAACCTATAATTATCCACAAGGTAGGGTGACAGATCATCGAATAGGCTTGACCCTTTATGATCTTCCTAATGTAATAAATGGTGATGTTCAAAAGCTGATAGATGAGCTTCAATTGCATCAAAACACCGAGAAACTTAAAGAAGCTGGAGAAGTACTATGACGAAGGACAAACTAGTGGATCAGATAAAGAAAAAACAATCCTTTCTTTGTGTTGGTCTTGATATTGATTTAAATAAAATTCCTGAACATTTAAAAGGAAATGAAGATCCGATTTTTTCTTTTGCAAAATCAATAATTGATGCCACACACCAGTATGCTGTTGCCTACAAGCCCAATCTAGCCTTTTTCGAATCCTATGGTGTTCAAGGATGGGAGGCCTTTCAAAAAGTGATGGAATACTTAAACTCTAATTTTCCAGATCATTTTACAATTGCGGATGCAAAACGAGGAGATATTGGCAATACAGCGAGTCGTTACGCAAAAGCTTTTTTTGAGACTTATAATGCTGATTCTGTTACAGTTGCGCCCTATATGGGTAAAGATGCTGTTGAGCCCTTTTTAAAATTCGAAGGGAAACACGCCATACTTTTGGCGCTGACGTCCAATCCAGGAGCCTCCGATTTCCAATTTACCAAAGAAAACAATGAAGTATTGTTTCAGAAGGTTTTGAGAATCAGTTTAACTTGGACTAATACAGATCGATTGATGTATGTTGTAGGGGCTACTAAGGCTGAAGCGTTAACGTCAATTCGAAAAATAGTTCCTGATTCTTTTCTCCTTGTTCCCGGAGTAGGAGCGCAAGGTGGAAATCTTGCTGAGGTGTCTCGAGCGGGGATGAATAGCCAATGTGGACTCCTTGTAAATTCCTCTAGAGGGATATTGTATTGTTCTCAAGAAACTGATTTTGCAGAAGCTGCTGCCCGTGAAGCGTCTCGCCTTCAGAAAGAAATGGCAATTTATTTAAATGAAAAAGGAATCGTTTAGTGCTTTATCATTCAATATATTCCGCCGAAAACGATTCTAAGAAATGGATATGTTTTATCCATGGAGCTGGAGGAAATTCTTCCATTTGGTTCAATCAAGTTCGTTTTTTTAAAGCTTATTTCAATATTCTTTTAATTGATCTTCGTGGGCATGGAAAATCTGAGGTTTCTCCCGAAGGAACGGAATATACCTTTAATATAATTATTGATGATATACTGAATGTTTTAGACGAAAACAAAATCAAGAAATCACATTTTGTAGGAATCTCCTTAGGGAGTATTTTAATTCAGAAAATGCTTCAAAAACACAGCGACCGTGTTGAAAAAATTGGTTTAGGGGGTGCTATTTTAAACTTAAACTTGCAGTCAAGGTTTCTGATGGTCATGGGGAAGTTGACGCAAAGTATACTCCCTTTTATTTGGATTTACACCTTCTTTGCCTATGTAATTATGCCATATAAGGCCCATAGGAATTCAAGAGCACTCTTTATTAAAGAAGCAAAAAAGATTTCGCATAACGAATTTAAACGTTGGTATCGATTGACAGCCAATATACTTCCAGTGCTCAAACGAATCAGACATAAAGAAGTGAAAACACCAATTCTGTACATCATGGGCTCACAAGATTATATGTTTTTACCTTTCGTCAAAAAATTTGTTGCCATGCATCAATCTTCCAGTCTGATCACGCTAGCCAATTCAGGACATGTCGTGAATATTGATCAGCCAGAAGAATTTAATGCCCAGTTGCTGTCTTTCCTTCTTAAAGACTAGTTGAATACTACGGTTTTGTTGTTGTAAACCATGATTTTACGATCACAATGAAGCTTTAGACCTCTAAGTAAAACCATGCGTTCTAAATCTTGTCCCTTGTTAATTAGGTCAACAACTTCGTGTTCATGAGAAACACGACTAATGTCTTGTTCGATAATGGGACCCGCGTCTAATTCTTCAGTCACGTAATGGCTTGTCGCACCTATAATTTTTACTCCTCGGCTGAAAGCAGAATGATAAGGTTTTGCTCCGGGAAATGCGGGTAAGAAAGAATGGTGAATATTGATAATTTTTGATGGATATAAATCAATCAATTTTGAGGAGACAATTTGCATATAACGTGCCAAAACGATAAAATCGACATCCTGTTGGTTTAATATTTCCAATTGTTTTTCCTCTGCAGACCGCTTGTTTTCTTTAGTCACGGGAATGTGATAAAAAGGGACATTAAACTGCTTTGCAATTCCTTCTAAATCTTTGTGATTACTGATGATAAATGGGATTTCACATTTCAGTTTTCCAGATCGTTGTTGGGTTAAAATATCATAAAGGCAGTGATCATATTTAGACACAAACACAGCCATTTTAGGTAATTTTTCTTCTTGATAGAAATTACATTTCAGTTGAAAAGAGGTCCCGAGTTCTGATGCGAAATCATCTTTAAAAGCCTGAAAGTCGATTATTTTGTTTTCACCTTCAATCACAATTCGCATGAAGAAGGTATCTTGTGAACGATCTACGTATTGGTCTATATAAACTATATTTCCATTGCGTTGATGTATGAAATTGGTAACAGATGCAATGATTCCTTTTTGGTCTGGGCAATGCATTAATAAAATAAAGCGACTGGATTGGGTAGACATTTAATATTAATTTCCGGGTTGAGTAATTTTGAAGTTTTCTTTGATTTTTGCTTCATCTACAAATTGTTTGACTTCTTCGAGAAGTTGTTTTGCATCGTAGATGACACCCTGACGAATGGTATGTTTTACCCCACCTACACGAACGACCTCATTATCTTCGGTAAGTTTGATCGCTCCTGTACCGTAAAGTACTTTAAAGTTTTGCAATGGATTTTCTTCTACAATCACAAAGTCAGCACTCTTTCCTATTTCTATAGACCCTGTTTCGTCGGCTAGTCCAAGGGCTTCGGCACCATTCAATGTTGCAGAACGAATGATTTCAAGGGGATGAAAGCCTGCTTCTCTGAGTAATTCCATTTCACGAATGTAAGCAAAGCCGTAAAGCTGAAAGATAAATCCAGAATCAGATCCTGTTGCCACCCGTCCACCTCTATTTTTGTATTCATTAATAAAAGTCATCCAGAGTTGGTAATTTTCTTTCCATTCTACTTCCTCTTCTGTTCCCCAATAGTGCCAGTAGGATCCATGAGAGATTTTACTGGGTTGGTAAAAGCGCCATAGAGAGGGTAGGGTATAATCCTCGTGCCATTCAGCTCTTCTTGCACGGTGAAGGTCTCTACTGGCCTCATAGATATTAAAGGTTGGAACTATTGTGAAGTCTAGGGAAATCAATTCATCCATAACCGCATTCCAATGTTCTGAATAGGGTTTAGCTGCTTGTTTCCATAGTTTTCCTGCCTCTCCAAAACGGTGTTGTTCGTTTTGATAATTATAATCTAATGGATAGTCTTGAACGGTACCATCGTTAAAAAGTGCCTCGGGAAGTCCATACCAATGTTCCATGGTGGTTAAACCGGCTCTAGCCGAATGTAAAGCATTCCATCGTGCCACACTAAGTTGTGCATGATGAGCCGCTGAACGCAAGCCTAATTTTTTATTTTCGTCCAATGCCGCTGACATGATTTTAGGCTCAGCACCAAAAAACTTAATCCCATCGGCTCCATTTTTTGCATTTTGACGAACCCATTCTCGTGCTTGTTCTTCTGTGCTTATAGGACTTTTACTTCCTTGTCCAAAACCTGTATATGCGATCACTCGAGGCGCAATAATTTCATTTTTTAAACTTCGCTTCTTTAAATCTACAGAATAGTCTATTCCTCTGCCACTTGGCTCTCTTACGGTAGTTATTCCATGAGCCAGCCAAAGTTTAAAGACATACTCCCAATCTGCTCCTTGGGAGACACCTCCAATATGTCCGTGCATATCAATAAATCCAGGAAGGATGAACATTCCGGTGGCATCTATTTCTTTCCCGCCTTTTTTTAGTTTGGGTCTTTTGCTTTCCTGTATTGCAACCCCTGGATATCCGACAACATCGATAGCTATAATTTTATCCTCTTTCACGGTGATGTCCACAGGACCAATGGGAGGGGCACCATTTCCGTTTATAAGGGTTGCACCTCTGATGATCAACTGAGAAAAGGGTCCTTCTGCGGGCTCAGTGATTTGGGCAAAGATTAAAGTTTGGGATAGAAAGAGAAAAGAGAATAAAATAAAAAGTGTTCTCATTATTTGATTTTTTTCCAAGATAAACAAAAAAACCTCCTGATTCAACAAGAGGTTTTAAAGTATTAAAAATCAGTTTTAAATCTGTATTAATGTTGATTTAGGCGGAAGTCTGCATAAGCATCCATTCCATGTTCTGCAAGATCTAACCCTTTTGATTCTTCTTGAGCATCAACGCGTATACCTATTGTATATTTTAGAGTCAAAATAATGGCTCCGGAGGTGAATACAGAAAAGGCACCGACAATACCTACACCGGCCAATTGAATTAAGAACTGTTCAAAACCTGCCATAGCTCCAAAAATTCCAACAGCAAGTGTTCCCCAGATTCCACAGATTAAATGAACAGCGACAGCTCCTACGGGATCGTCTAGTTTTAATTTGTCAATTAATGCCACTCCGAGCACAATAATAACCCCTGCAATGAGTCCAATGAGAATAGCGTCAGAAGGACTCATTTGATCTGCGCCAGCTGTAATACCTACAAGCCCTCCTAAAACGCCATTCATAAACATTGTCAAGTCAAAATTTTTGTACAATAAATTAGAAAATATTGCAGCAGAAACTCCACCTGCAGCCGCAGCCAAACAAGTAGTTACTAGGGTAAGTGAAGTTAATTCTGGATCAGCAGAAAGTACAGAACCTCCGTTAAATCCAAACCATCCAAGCCAAAGGATTAATACTCCCGCAGCTGCTAGGGGGATGTTGTGTCCTGGAATAGCATTGGATTTTCCGTCTTTATTAAATTTACCAATGCGTGCGCCTAACAAATAAATCGCGACGAGTGCAGCCCATCCTCCAACCGAATGGACTAAAGTTGAGCCTGCAAAATCGTAAAACCCCCACGAGTCTAAAAATCCACCACCCCATTTCCATGATCCTATAATTGGATAAACAAGACCCACATAGAAGATAGAGAATAGCATAAATGCATTTAATTTAATACGTTCAGCAACAGCTCCCGAGACTATAGTCGCAGCAGTGGCCGCAAACATTCCCTGGAATAAAAAGTCGGTCCACCATGTGTAACCTCCGCTTGCATATTCAGCAGTCATACCTCCTTCAGGTGCAGCGATTCCAAAACCAGCAAATTTTAAAATCCCTAATGATCCCTCTTCAAAGCCAGGGTACATTAAGTTGAATCCGCCAAGGCAATAGAGAAGCAGCCCGACAGAGATAATAAAAAAGTTTTTGAATAAAATGTTGATTGTATTTTTCTGGCGTGTTAATCCGATTTCTAAAAATGAGAAACCAAGATGCATAAAAAAGACGAGGGCTGTACAGATCATCATCCATACGTTATTTGCAGTAAAAAGTGCAATACTTTCCATAATATAGTAGTTACGTTTTAAATTAATTCAATGATTTGTTTCCTTTTTCTCCCGTTCTAATTCTATAAGCCTCATCTACGGGTAAAACAAAAATTTTCCCATCACCTACATTGTCTGTAGCTGCAGATTTGATGATAGCATCAATTGTGGGTTGTACAAAATCATCATTTACTACAATGGATAGGTAGCGCCTTTGGATTTCAGAAGTACTGTAGCTAATTCCACGATAGACATGGCCTTCTTTTTCGTTGCCCACTCCTGTTACATCCCAGTAAGTAAAGAAATTTACTTCTACGTTGTGAAGGGATTCTTTGACTTGATCAAATTTTGATTTCCGAATAATTGCTTCAATTTTTTTCATGAACTTTAAGTTTAATTTTTAAGAAAACGCAAATTATAATTTATATTGTATCTAAGCGACATTAAATAAAAAAACCTCCCGTTTACACGGGAGTTTTTTTGATTTAAATTTGATATCAAATTTGATAAATTTTATCTATCTCTTTTTCCTGGGTAGGCTATAGAACCGTGTTCAGAAATATCCAATCCAGCAATTTCTTCTTCTTCAGTGACACGAAGGCCAATGGTAGATTTAAGAATACCGAATACGATAAAGGATAATAATGTTGCCCAAATCATATAGGCAAAACCACCGGTTAACTGAGCAATGAGTTGGTCAGCTCCACCTCCATTAAATATTCCAATGCCAGTATCTCCGTCAACACCCCAAAGACCAATTACAATTGTTCCCCAGAAGCCTACAACTCCATGAACTGAAGCAGCTCCAATGGCATCGTCAATTTTAAGTTTTTTCTCAATAAATTCGATTGAAAAGACAACAATAACACCTCCAAGAAGTCCAGCTAATACGGCACCTCCTTCTGTCATATTACCACAACCCGCCGTAATACTTACTAAACCTGCAAGAGCACCATTTAGTGATTGTGCTAAGTTTGGTTTTCCATACCAGATCCAAGTTGTAATAAGTGCTCCCATGGCTCCCGCCGCGGCTGCAAGGTTAGTAACAACAATTACAGCTGAAGCTCCAATCGCGTCATCACCACCCCAAGCAAGTTGCGATCCACCGTTAAATCCAAACCATCCTAACCAGAGTACAAAAACTCCTAAGGTGGCTAAAATTTGGTTGTGGCCAGGAATTGGTACTACTTTACCGTCTACATATTTCCCTATTCTTGGTCCTACCATGAATGCGGCAACAAGAGCGGCAAATCCACCTACTGCATGAACAATTGAAGATCCTGCAAAGTCAATAAAACCAAGATCGGTTAACCAACCTGATCCTTGCCATTGCCATCCTCCAGCAATGGGATAGATGATGGCTGTCATTACTACAGAGAATATAGCATAGGTTGAATATTTTGTTCTTCCAGCAATTGCCCCCGATACAATAGTTGCAGCGGTAGCGGCAAACATGGTTTGGAAGAAAAGATCAGCTCCATCTCCTTGCATGATACCACTCCAAAAGAACCAGCCGTTTGAGGTGTCTCCATACATTAAAGAGTAACCGACAAACCAGTAGGTCAAAGAACCAATACAGATGTCTAAGACGTTTTTCATGGCAATATTGACCGCATTTTTAGATCGTGTCATACCCGATTCTACTAATGTGAATCCAGCTTGCATGAAGAAAACAAGGATACCCGAGAGTAGCATCCAAAGCATACCCATATCCCCTTCAACGGCAGCCGTATCCTGTATGAATAAAGGTAAATTAATAAGTAATGAATTTGTCATAATAAATGTTTTAAGGATTTATATTAGAAAGAGTAAATAGCTGCAACTAAGAAAGATGCAAGACTATCAGCAGTTTTTGTAGGTGAAATAGCAAAGATTTCTGATGACGCTGCGTCAATTCTAAATTCAGGCTTGAAAATAAAATTTCCTGAAGTATAACTTCCCGTTAGTGTTAGTGAAAAATTATCTGCGTCTCCTTCTCCTACTAAAGCACCATAACCATCAGTTTCAGAGAAAAATTCACCTCTTAGACCAATAGCGAATGAATCTGAAGTAGTAAGTTGAGGGTATAATGCAACCCCGGCAAATCCAGTATCACCTTCAAGGGTGGCAGTAGTAGCATTAATTCCTAAGAAAAAGCTATCTGATAAATCAAATCCTCCTGTGTAATCAAGTTGGAAATAATCTTCACCCGCTAATAGATTGATATACTGTCCGTAAAGACCTAATTGAGCACCGAAGGCGGTATAGCGATCATAATTTGCTTCTGTTTGATCTGTTTGGTTAAATACACCTAACATTAACGAAATATCTTCTGATAGTGTGAAGTCAGCTTTTACTCCTGTATGAGAAAAAGGACCATATGAGAACATATATGAAGTAGAGTAGTTGAAGTTGGCTGCTGGAGAAATTACTTCGTATCCTAGAAAAGTATTGAAGTTACCTAATGTAATTTTCACCCCATCAGCAATATTATAATAAGCATATAATTGATTAACGAGCTCTGAGGAATTTCCTATTGATCCAAAAACTGCATTTGAACCTCTAGGTCCAAAGACAACGTCAGCAACAAATCCTGATTTTTCTCCTTCATAAGAAACGATGAAATTTGCCATCCCTAGAGCAAAACCGTTTAGGTCGGCAAAAGAAGTTCCGGGCGCAACAGGATCTTCTGTAAAGCTGGCTCTAAAATAAGTGTCTACAGTTCCGCTAAAGTTGAAACTTGGCGCTTCTTCTGTTTCGTCTGTTTCTTGGGCTGATACCACTGAGGTATTAAACAGTGTGATTGTAAGTCCAAGAATAAATAAGTTTTTCAAATTTTTCATAATTTATAGTTAAAGATTTTGTCAAAAATAAATCTATATAATAAACGACCCCCTAAAAAAAGGGGGGTGTAAATTATTTTTTATTTAATTTTAAATTATAGCCCTAAAAAAATGGGGGTATAATAAAAATAAATATCAAAAATTATGAAAATGTTAAAAAAAGACTCTTTCCTTACGAATTTGTAAGTCGAAGCAAGGAAAAGCCTGAAGCAACCATAATGAGTCCTCCAATAAGACTGAATAAGGTATAAGAGAAAAAGGCACTGTAGTTTCCTGTTTTTAGAAATTCAAGTCCTTCTAAGCTAAATGTAGAAAAAGTAGTTAGTCCACCACAAAATCCTACAGCAACAAAAAAATAAAGATCAGAACGAAGTAAGTTGTTTTTTATAACCCATCCCATTAATAGTCCAATGAGGAAACATCCAAAAAGATTAACGATTAGGGTAGGCCAAGGAAAAGCCCCCTTAGCAATAGGAATTATTTTGGCGGTTAGATAGCGAAAGACACTGCCTAAGCCACCACCTAAAAAAATAAATAAGATTGTTTTCATTTTTGAGTTAGGTATTTGATGAGGACTAATAAGCTAAACGCCACTATGAAGCCCAAAAGTATTTTATAACTCCCCTTAAAATAAGTAGGTAGATTTTTTTTGTCTGCTTTGTATGAGTAAATAATGACTGCTACAAATGCAATGAAAAAACAAAGCCCAAAAATCAATTGTCCAAAAGAAAACATTTTTTTAAATTTTGTCTAAATTTAGAAATAAATAAACCATTAACATCTTTTATAATTATGATTAAAAAACCCATGGACGCAGTAACCGAATTTCATGAAGCTTATGGGCTAGGAATTGAAAATAAACCACAAGCGAATTTGCCAAAAAATATAGTCGAGTTGCGCTACCATTTAATGAAGGAAGAAAATGAAGAATATCTACAAGCCGCTGAAGAAAATGATCTTGTGGAAATTGGCGATGCCCTTGGGGATATGCTTTATATTTTGTGTGGTACAATTATTTCACATGGCTTTCAAGATAAAATGGAGGCTATTTTTGATGAAATACAACGGAGTAATATGAGTAAGTTGGGTGCGGATGGTAAACCTATTTATCGAGCGGATGGTAAAGTTTTAAAGGGCCCCAATTATTTTAAACCCGACTTGGCTAAGATTCTGGCTTCAGATTAATCTAAAGCTTGTCTCCAATTAAACGGATCTTCACCTGTATTGTATTGGATCCCCACTAATTTTTCTTTCAGTTGGAGAGCGATAGGGGTTTCTTTAGGGAGACGGTAGGATTCATTTTGATGCGAAAAACTGTGAATAGGAAGAACAACTACTGCGGTTCCCGTCCCAAAAATTTCTTCAAGGGTTCCATTTTCGTGTGCTTCTTTGATTTCACTTACTTTGATAGGTCTTTCTTCGACAGGAATCCCATCTTGTTTAGCGAGACTAATTATACTCTTTCGTGTGATCCCGTCTAAAATTCGATCATTGGTAGGAGAGGTTACGAGTGTTCCCTTTATTTTAAAAAAGATATTCATGGTCCCTGCTTCTTCAAGATATTCGTGATTGCTGGCGTCAGTCCAAATAATTTGTTGGAATCCTTTTTTTAGAGCCTCTGAAGTGGGGTAGAATTGGGCGGCATAGTTTCCCGCAGCTTTTGCAAATCCAACTCCACCATTTGCAGCACGGCTGTATTCTTCTGCAATTAAAACATTGATTTCTCCTCCTGTGTAATAGGATTTTACTGGAGCACAAATGATCATGAAAATATATTCCATTGAAGCGGATGCCTGGACGCTGGGTTGACTGGCAAAAACAAAAGGGCGAACATACAGGGAGTTGCCCGTTCCAGACTGCACCCAATCTTGATCCAGCTTCAATAAGCTTTTCATGCCTTCAAAGAAATAGGACTCTGGAAATTCTGGAATTTGAAGACGTTTAGCGGAGAGATTGATTCTATTAAAATTATCTTGTGGTCGAAACAACCAAAGTTTTCCATCCGTATCTTTAAAAGCTTTCATCCCCTCAAAAACAGCTTGACCATAATGCAAAACACTGGCTGAGGGATCTAAAGTTAAAGGTTGATAAGGTTTGATTTCAGGAGTCTGCCACTTACCATCACGATAATGACAGTAGAACATATGATCTGTGAATGTCTTTCCGAAAACTAGATTTTCAAAATCTATTGAATTGATTTTTGTGTCTTTAACTCTTGATATTTTCATTACCTTATACTAAGATTTAAAGTAAAATTAGTTTTTTTCTACATTAAAAAAAGAATAGGGAATAATAATTACATATTTTTTTAAATGCGCCAATCATATGAACGAAAAGAAAGGAATCATTCCTTATTTTTAACTTTAAAATATTGAATTAGCATTTTTAAATGAAACCGATCAGACACGCCATATTAACAAAAGACGGTTCATCAACTTTACGCATTGAAGAATTGAAAGAGACATATCACTCTCGCCATGGTGCTGTGGTTGAATCAGAATTTGTTTATATCAATGAGGGCTTGAGATTTTGGATGGAAAAGAATCCCTCAAAACCATGTCGAGTTCTCGAATTGGGATATGGAACGGGATTGATGGCATACCTTTCATTGCTTTATGCGCAAAAACACACTATTGAAATAGAGTACACGAGTTTGGAAGCTTTCCCTTTAAAAAAACAAGAATTAGAAAGTTTAAATTATAACCGCCTTTTTCAGGATAATAATGCTCCAACTCTTTTTGATGAATTCAATAAGATAGAGTGGGAGAAATTAGTAGCCGTTTCTCCTTATTTTAAATTGAATAAAAAGGAAATAAAGTTTGAAGATTTTACTCCTTCCTTTTCCTATGATCTAATTTTTTACGATGCTTTCGGATTTCATGCACAGCCTGAATTATGGTCTCAGGAGTGTATGACAAAATGCTATGAACTTTCTAATCATGGCGGAGTATGGGTAAGTTATTGTGCTAAAGGAAGTGTGCGAAGAGGTCTGGAGCAAGCGGGTTTTAAAACCTTTAGGCTTCCGGGACCTCCTGGAAAGAGAGAAATGCTTAGAGCCATAAAGCCATAAATGTGTACTTTTGAAAAAAAAAAATGAAGCTACTGATTACGGGAGCCACGGGTCTTGTTGGAAAAGAACTTGTCAAAAGAGCACTCAATCAAGGAATGGAGATCCATTTTTTGACCACCCAGCAATCTAAATTAAATAGTATTGTTGGGGCCAAAGGATTTTATTGGAATCCCTCACTTCAGGAAATTGACTCCAACTGTTTTGATGGGGTTACCACAATTGTTCATTTGGCAGGAGCTACCATTTCCAAGCGATGGACCGCTAGCTATAAAAAAACCATATTGTCGAGTAGAATTGATTCCACACAGTTGTTGTTCACTGGAATTAAAAATTTATCTCATGGGCATGGCACTACCCAATTAGTATCAGCTTCGGCAATTGGAGTGTATCCCTCAGACTTTGATCAGACTGTAGAGGAAAATATGCCATTGAGTCCTTCAAGTTTTATGGAACAGGTGGTTACAGAATGGGAACAGCAATCAGACAATTTCAGCACAATAGGCATGAAAGTGACAAAACTGCGGATTGGACTGGTTTTGGCTGCTGAAGGCGGAGTGGTGGCTACATTGAAAATACCTACGATGTTTGGTTTGGGTGCAGCCTTTGGTAATGGAAAGCAAGGGCAATCGTGGATTCATATTTCGGATTTAGTTTCTTTATTTTTATTTGCAATTGAAAAACAGTGGGAGGGTGTTTTTAATGCGGTTTCTCCTAGCCCTGTATCACAATCTCGTTTCATATCTGCTTTGGCAAAGTCATTAAATCGACCCCATATTTTCCCTCCACTTCCAAAATTTCTCATCCAGCTTTTAGTGGGCGAAATGAGTAGTTTGGTGTTGGATAGTCACTGGGTAAGCTCGAAAAAGCTTGATGCGAATGGTTTTTCTTTTGAATTCCCAAATATTAATGATGCTTTAGAAAACATTTTCCACAAAAAGAAGTAGTGACAATTTGACAATTTTTGATTGTGGCAGAACTTTTGTAATACAGTAAAACTTCTAAACTAGAATTTAAAATGGCAAAAAAAGAGGACAAAGCTGCAGAGAAGAAAACCACTTCAAAAAAGCAAACATCCAAGAAAATAAAAGCTGAAGACAAAGCAAAGCTTCAAATGGAAGAGGCAAAAGCAGCTTTAGAACAAGAAAAAGATAAATATCTGAGACTCTTTGCTGAGTTTGAAAATTTTAAAAAACGTACCGCCAAAGAACGTATTGAACTTTTTAAAACGGCAAATCAAGAAGTAATTTCTGCGATGATCCCAGTTTTAGACGATTTTAATAGAGCACAACAACAGTTGGACAAAGGGGAGGCAGCGATAGATGTTGAAGGATTTAAATTAATTTTTAATAAATTCCAAGAAGTACTCAAAAGTAATGGTTTAGCACAAACAGAAGCCAAAGCTGGCGATTCGTTTGATGCTGAAATTCATGAAGCCATTACACAAATTCCCGCCCCTTCTGAAAAAGAAAAGGGAAAGATTATAGACATTATAGAAACAGGTTATCAGTTGGGTGATCGAATCATTCGTTATCCAAAAGTAGTCGTAGGGCAATAAATATGAAAGAAGATTATTACGAAATTTTAGGACTCTCAAAATCTGCATCAGCAGCCGAAATCAAAAAGGCATATAGAAAAAAAGCAATTGAATTTCATCCTGATAAAAATCCTGGGGATACCACCGCAGAAGCTAAATTTAAGAAAGCAGCGGAAGCCTATGAAATTTTAGGAAATCAGGAAAAGCGCGCTCAGTACGATCAGTATGGTCACGCTGCTTTTGAGGGGGGACAAGGTTTCGGTGGTGGAATGAACATGGATGACATTTTTAGCCAATTTGGAGATATCTTTGGTAGTGCTTTTGGTGGTGGTTTTGGTGGTGGAGGTTTTTCTGGCGGCCAACGAAGATCCAAGGGTTCTGACATGAGAATTCGAGTGAAGCTTAGTTTGGAAGAAATTGCTGCTGGCGTTGAAAAGAAAATTAAAGTATCCCGAAAAGTACAAGCCCCCGGAGTTGAATATGGAACTTGTTCTACTTGTAAGGGGAGGGGTCAGGTAATGAAAATCACGAATACCATCTTAGGTAGAATGCAAACTTCAGCCACCTGTAGTACTTGTGGAGGGAGTGGACAAAGTTTACTGAATAGACCTCCAGGAACAGATGCTCAAGGAATGGTCAAACAGGAGGAAACGGTATCCATTAAAATTCCAGCGGGAGTTGAAGAAGGAATGCAATTGAAAGTCACTGGAAAAGGAAATACTGCACCCTCAAATGGAATATCGGGAGACTTATTGGTTTTAATTGAAGAGCTGAAACACAAGACATTTGTTCGCGAGGGCAATCATTTACATTATGACTTATACGTCAGTATTTCTGAGGCTACCTTAGGTATCTCGAAAGATTTAGCCCTTTTAGAGGGGAAGGCAAGGATTAAATTAGAGCCGGGAATTCAATCGGGGAAAACCTTGCGATTAAGAGGGAAAGGCCTACCAAGCTTAAATGGATATGGCACTGGCGATTTATTAGTGCACATCAATGTGTGGACTCCCAAAACGTTAAGTAAGGAGCAAAAAATATTTTTTGAGAAAATGTTGGATGACTCCAATTTTGTTCCAAGTCCAGAAAAATCAGATAAATCATTTTTTGAAAAAGTAAAGGATATGTTTGCTTAAATCTTTTGATATTAAAAAAAAGTGATATATTTGAAATAATGCTAACCCTTATGTTAGTATTATTTTCTTTTTCATAGCAATTTTTTCCCATCCTTTCACGAGGGTGGGTTTTGTTTTTATATTATCTTACCCTAGATTTCATGAATGTACTTAGAAATTTTATAGAACTCCTTGAATACAGATTTACCATTGGTAGTAGCATTTCCTTTACACCAAAGTCAATCCTTATTGTTATTCTAGTTTTTATCATTACTTTTTTTTCTTTAAAAATATTTAGAAAGATTATTTACCGTACACTTTCAAGTGACGCCAAAGTTAAGTTTAGAAGTATTTTTTCTTTTTTCAATTATTTTGTTTACACCATTGTTATCCTCTTAACATTTCAAAATATTGGAATTAACTTAACAGCTATCTTTGCAGCATCTGCAGCTCTATTGGTGGGTGTAGGTCTTGCATTGCAAACCTTTATACAGGATATTATATCGGGCGTTTTCATTATTGTTGATCAGTCTGTACATGTGAATGATATCATTGAAGTAGATGGACAAATAGGTAAAGTTGAAAACATCAAATTGAGAACAACAAGAGCGGTTACCCGTGAGAATAAAGTCCTCATTATCCCCAACCATAAATTTTTGACCTCAATTCTATTCAACTGGACAGAAAATGGGGTAATTACCAAAGAATATGTTGAAGTTGGAGTTAGTTATAACAGTGATGTAAATCAAGTAACAGCCATTTTATTGAATATTGCCGACCAGCACAGCTCCATTTTAAAAGATCCAGCACCCAAAGTCATTTTTAATGACTTTGGGGATAGTGCACTTGTGTTTCAATTGTATTTTGCTCTGAGTAGTAGTTTTGTTTCCAATGTCGTTAAGAGTGAATTACGTTATGAAATCATTGAGAAGTTCAATGCTCAAAATATTGAAATTCCATTTCCTCAGCGCTCACTTACTCTCGTTAACCCTCCAAAATCACTCACATGATCCAGGTTTTATTAATTGAAGATGAAGAACCCATTAGACGTGTTCTTTCTCGTATTCTCACGGAAGAAAATGATGCTTATCAAGTCATAGAAGCAGTAGACGGAAAAGAAGGCCTCGCATTTTTGAGTAAGAAACAATTTGATTTAGTGCTATGTGATATCAAAATGCCCAAGATGGATGGAATTGAGGTATTGCAAGAGACTAATAAAAAAAATATTAATGTTCCTTTCATTATGCTGACAGGTCACGGGAATGTTGAAACAGCTGTGGAGGCGATGAAACTTGGAGCCTATGATTTTATTTCAAAACCACCCGATTTAAATCGTTTGCTCACTTCTGTAAGACACGCATTAGAAAATAAATCTTTGCGAATTGAAAATACAAGACTAAAAAGTAGAGTGGCACAAAAATACGTCATCATCGGGGAGAGTTCCCAAATTCAAGACGTAAGAGGAATGATTTCTAAAGTAGCTTCAACCGATGCACGTGTGCTAATTACGGGAGAGAATGGAACAGGGAAAGAACTTGTAGCTCATCAATTACACGAGCAAAGTGATCGGAGTGATAAAAATTTTATTGAAGTAAACTGTGCTGCAATTCCTTCCGAACTCATTGAAAGTGAACTCTTTGGCCATGTTAAAGGGGCTTTTACTTCTGCAGTTAAAGACCGATCTGGAAAATTTGAAGCGGCACACAACGGTACACTATTTTTAGATGAAATAGCCGATATGAGTTTAGCCGCACAAGCCAAAGTATTGAGAGCTTTACAAGAAAAAAAGATTCAAAGAGTTGGAAATGAGAAAGACATTTCGGTTGATGTTCGTGTCATTGCAGCGACCAATAAAAATCTGAAATTGGAAATTGAAGAAGGAAGATTTCGAGAAGATTTATACCACCGTTTGGCTGTAATTTTAATTCGTGTTCCTGCGCTTAAGGAGCGCCTAACGGATATCCCACTGTTAACAAACCATTTTACAGCAGTATTAACGAAAGAACAAGGTCTTGAACCCAAGACTTTTTCTTCTGAGGCTTTAGAAAGATTACTTGATTATCCTTGGACAGGAAATGTTAGAGAGCTACGTAATGTAGTAGAACGACTCATGATTTTGGGGGATAACCCCATCAGCGCAGATAACATCAAACAATTTGCATCTAAATAAATTATTATGAAAAATCTTGTATTGTTACTTTTTTTTGTTGGGCTTAATACGTTTGCTCAAGCGCAAGAAGCCATTCATAAAGAAAAAATTCAAGCGATATATCAACAAGCATTGACCCAGGGAAAAGCCTACCGATGGCTTGATCATTTGTCTAATAATATAGGAGGTAGATTATCCGGTTCATTAAATGCAGAACGTGCCGTTCAATGGGGAAAAGATGAATTGAGTAATCTTTCTTTAGATCGCGTTTTTTTACAGCCCGTTATGGTACCCAAATGGGTTCGAGGTACGTTTGAATATGCCAGCATTATCACAGGACCTGGGCGCAGCATGAATGTTCCCGTTTGCTCTTTAGGTGGGTCTATCGCAACCCCTTCGGCGGGCTTATTGGCTCAGGTGGTTGAGGTTAAAGACTTTGAGGAATTAGAAGCCCTTGGAGCAGAAAAAGTGAAAGGTAAATTTGTTTTTTATAACCGAGCCATGCCGGCAGGTTTAATCAATACTTTTGAAGCGTATTCCAAATCAGTGGACCAGCGTTCTCGTGGTGCTGCAGTAGCAGCTCGTTTAGGAGCTGTAGGTGTGATTGTACGTTCTATGAATTTACGTTTGGATGATTATCCTCATACTGGAGCGATGAATTATGGTGATTTACCCAACAAATTAAGAATTCCTGCAGCTGCTATTAGTACCAATGGGGCTCAATTATTAAGTTCTATGCTTTCATTGAATAAGAATTTGGACTTTTATTTGAAACAAGATTGTAAAAATTTCCCCGATGTTCCCTCCCACAATGTAGTAGGTGAAATTAAAGGTAGTGAGTTTTCAAATCAGATTATTGTAGTCGGAGGGCATTTAGATTCATGGGATTTGGGAGATGGTGCTCATGATGATGGAGCAGGAATTGTTCAGTCCATGGAAGTTTTACGATTGTTTAAAACACTGAATTATAAACCCAAGCGCACGATTCGTGTGGTGTTATACATGAATGAAGAAAATGGTTTACGGGGTGGTAATGCTTATGCTAAATTTGCTAAAAGCAATAAAGAGAATCACATTTTTGCCTTAGAGTCTGATGCGGGCGGATTCAGTCCTCGTGGTTTTATTTTTGAAGCAAGCAAAGCCCAATTTAATCAAATTTTGTCTTGGAAAACATACTTTGAACCCTATTTGGCAAGCAACTTTCAATTGGGAGGAAGTGGAGCCGATATTGGTCCTCTTCGAAACGGAAAAACAGTGCTCTCTGGATTGCGTCCAGATTCACAACGTTATTTCGATTACCATCATGCAGCCAACGATACTTTTGATGCGATCAATAAGCGTGAATTGGAATTGGGTGCAGCGGCTATGGCGAGTTTGGTTTATCTCGTTGACCAATACGGATTTTAAATGATTTTAGCTTTAAGCCAATACACTAAAGAGTTTCAATATAATTTAAAGCTTGCCTCTCCGGTTATTGTAGGACTCTTGGGACATACATTTGTTCAACTTGTGGACAATATTATGGTTGGACAATTAGGAACCGCTGAGTTAGCAGCCGTATCTCTTGGGAACAGTTTCTTTTTTGTTGCAATGTCACTGGGCATCGGTTTCTCAACCGCAATAACTCCTTTAGTAGCTGAGACCGATGGAGCAAAAGATATAGCGGCCGGGCGAAATGTTTTTATACACGGCTTATTACTTTGCACGTTCATTGGTTTTTTTTTAAGCCTTGCCGTTTTAGTAAGCAAACCCCTTTTGTATCAAATGGGCCAACCTGAAGAGGTTGTTGTTTTAGCTTTTCCTTATTTAAAATGGGTGGCGATTTCACTTATACCTCTTATCAGCTTTCAAGGATTTAAGCAGTTTTCTGAAGGGCTTTCTCATACTCGACCCGCAATGTATGCTACTTTATTAGGAAATGTCATCAATGTTGTATTGAATTATTTTTTAATTTTTGGATTTTGGATTTTCCCCAAAATGGGAGTCGAGGGTGCAGCCATAGGAACTTTAGTCTCTCGCTGTTCCATGCTGGTTTTTATGGCTTTTTATGTACGATTCAACAAGCATTTTATAGCCTTTGCTCAAGGGATTGTTTGGAAAAAATCTGATTGGAATTTATTTAAAAAAATCATTCGTTTGGGTTTTCCTTCTGCTTTACAAATGTTTTTTGAAGTTGTTTTTTTTACTGCAGCGATTTGGTTGTCTGGATTTTTAGGAAAAAATCCTCAAGCGGCCAATCAAATTGCACTTAACTTATCTTCCATGACTTTTATGTTTGCAATGGGATTAGGGGTAGCTGCTATGATTCGTGTGGGAAATCAAAAAGGAAAACAAGATTTCATTAGCTTGAGGCGAGTAGCTTATTCAATCTTTTTACTCATCTTTTTGTTTGATATTCTTTTCTGTATATTCTTTTTAATAATGAACTCTTACCTCCCATGGATTTATTTGGACGGCTCCAATCCACTTCAAATCACCGATGTTAGAGCGGTTGTTCAAATGGCTTCCACCTTACTCATTGTTTCTGCTTTCTTTCAAATTTCTGATGGACTGCAAGCAGTTGTTTTGGGTGCTCTTAGGGGCTTGCAGGATGTGAATATCCCTGCATTGATCACCTTCTTTTCTTATGGTATATTTGGATTTCCTATTTCATATTATTTAGGATTACATACTTCAATGGGAGCTACAGGAATATGGATTGGATTGTTGTCAGGGCTTACTGCCTCAGCAATACTTCTCTATATTCGATTTAATTATATGACTAAAAAATTAATAGAAAACTAAAGTTATGGAAATACCTAAATTTCTCATCGCAGATAATTCATCATTTGAAGATGACCTTTTTATTGTGCATACGGAATACCCTCGATTCATTCTCAATGTCTCTAATGATGAGGTGCATTGGCTTGAAGATTTTGACAAAGAAGATGAAGCCACTTTAAAAGCAGAATCTCATTTTCTGATTGAAGCGGCTTTCGATTTTTATGATAACGAAATGGAATCACTAGAATAATCATGGATACCTTAATTGCTTGGGATAAGGCTTTTTTCTTATGGCTCAATGGCATGGGAGTCGTCACTTTTGATGGCTTTTGGATGCTCATGACTCATCGTGCCACTAATGTGGTTATTTATCTAGTGCTATGGTTTTATATTTCTCTGAAAACAACTTGGAGAAAGGGATTGTATTTATTATTATTTACGGGTCTTTTGATTTTAGTTACCGATCAAGTTACTAATCTTTTTAAGGTCAATGTGGGGCGTTTAAGGCCGTGTTATGATGAAGAAATCAAGTCTCTCGTTCGCTTAGTCAAATCTTCTTGTGGTGGTCGTTTTAGCTTCTTTTCTGGTCATGCCTCCAATTCGTTTGCGTTGGCTGTATTTTTTGGAGGAATTTTAAAAAAATCTGTTCGATTTTTGCCTTATTGTTTGCTTTTTATTGCCGCATTAATTGCCTATAGCCGGGTGTATATTGGTGTTCATTTTCCACTTGACATTTTTTGTGGAGCTATAGTAGGAAGTGGAATTGGATCTCTCTTTTACAAACTATGGAATCGCTTCATTCTTCGTTTTTTAAGCTGAATTCAAAATGTGTATTGTGTTGGTATACCTCCCCCGACTTAACTAAAGTGGAGGGAAAGTCAGGGATATTGGGCGTATTTGAAAACTTTTGAGTTTCAAAACAGATTGCCTCAAAGTGAGGAGGAGTAAAAACCACCACACCCGGTTGATCGGTTATGGTCTTCATTTCTATTCCAGTTTCTGACGAATAAAGGACTGCAGCTTCTTCTGCATTCTTATTCAATACAAAATAATCATCCAATCGAATTTCATTAATTTGCTTTTGAGTTCTGAAATCAAAAGATGTTTGCGCTACCCATTTTTTAGTTCCATTAGGGACTAAAGTCGGTTTGAGTTCTAAAACTTCCTCGGCTGGAATGTTTAGGCTGTGTGTATTAATTCTCCCTTTTGGATTAAGATTGAAATAGGCATGATTCGTTAAATTGATATGGGTGTCAGCATCAGTTTCAGCTCGATATTCTAGATGTAATTTGTTTCCGTCTAAACGATAGAGTATTGTGGCCTCAACACGACCAGGAAAACCACTGGCACCGGCTAAGCAGGTATAACGAAAACAAATTTGGTCTTTGTGGTGCACTACTAAATCCCATGTCTTATTCCCCCAACCACTGCTTCCACTATGTAATAAAACACCTTCTGAATGTTCTATCGCAACGGGTTTTGTATGTATGTGAATGGGATTTTCTAACCGTCCTGCAAAACGCCCTATGACCGCTCCACGAGACCAAGTGTCATGCACATATTCTTCAGGCTTTTCAAGGCCCATTATGACATTTGTTGGAATACCGTTTTTATCGCGAACCCATAGGCGATGTAGTATGGCTCCATAATCCAAAAACTCCGCTTTTAGCTGATCATTCTCTATGGTAAATACCTGCACGGGTCTAATGATTCTCTTTTAAAAGTTCAGGATAGGCATCTTGAAATCGACGAAGACGCGGAATGGATACTTGTCTTACATAGGGATTGTTGGGGTTGTTTTTTTCGTAATTCTGATGGTATTCTTCTGCATAATAGAATTTTTCTAGTGGCTTGATCTCGGTAACAATTTCACTACTAAAAATTTCCTTCTTTTGTAAAAGCTCAATGTATTTTATGATAATTTCTTGCTCTTCTGGAGTATTGTAAAAAGCGATAGAGCGGTATTGCGAACCACGATCTGGTCCCTGACGGTTGGGGGTGGTTGGGTCATGTGAACCAAAAAAGACTTGAACTAAAGTACTAAAACTAACAACTGTAGGATCGTAAATAACTTCAACCGCTTCCGCATGACCTGTTTTTCCTGTTCCTATTTGATTGTAGTTTGGGTTTTTCGTAAACCCACCCGCATAGCCAGAATAAGCTTCAGAGACTCCTTTGACACTTTCGTAAATGGCTTCCACACACCAAAAACAACCCGAGGCAAAATAGGCTTTTTTCATGCCTTGAGGGATTTCGTCTTGTGGTTCCCAAATGGGCTCAGCATGATGGACGGGAGGAGTACTAGAAATACAGGTTTGTAATGAAATTACAGTAAGCAGTGCAAATAAGGTTTTCATAAACATTTTTTTGTTGATTTTGTAAAGAATTAATACTCGACAAAAGATCTATCGAAAGTAATAAATCTTCTTTTAAGTCAAGGATTGAGCGAATTATAAATTTTCGTGATCAAAATTCATCATCCAATGCACACCAAATTGATCAATGAGTTGCCCAAAAGTTGCATTCCAAAATTGTTTTTCTAAAGGGCTTGTGATCTTTCCCTCTTCGGCTAAGTTAGCAAAGTCTTTCTCCATTTTATTTAAATCGGTATAGTTCAAGCTCAGTTGAATTTGAGTTCCAGAAACAGAGGTTGCAGCATCGGCAACCATAGCAACCGTTTCATTATTAATCATTAATTCACAGTGTATGATCCAGTTTTTCTGGTGTTCCTCATGAGGCATTGGACTGTCTTGGTATCGCTTCAATTCACTATGAGTCATTCCTAGAGCATTACAATAAAATAGGATGGCTTTTTCGGCAGTACCGTTAAAAATTAGATAAGGGTCAAGTTTCATAAGTGTAGGTTTTAATGGGGCTGGATTAATTTTAAGATACTTGGAGAAGGGGAGGTGATATTCGGGTTTAGTAAAGTGTCTGCAATAGGGCTTTCGTATTGCTCTTTGATGGGCACGACCCCTGCCCAGACGGGTAAGTCATAATCTTTTTTATCGTCTTTGGGGTCTCCTGTCCGTACTTTGGCAGTGACTTCATCAAGAGTGATTGCGATGACCGTGGTTGCTTTTAGTTCTTTGGCCGAAGGTTTTCTGACTTCTTCCCATCGATCGGGAATTAAATGATCTGACACGGCCTTGAGAGCCTCTTCTTTGTCTGTGTCAGCAACCAATTTTCCTTTGCCAAACAGAACCACTGATTCATAATTTAGGGAATGGTGAAAAGCGGATCGCGCTAAAACTAAGCCCGTTGTTTTTGCTATTGAGATGCTGAGATCCATTTCTTGTTCTAAGGAAGTCATTAGGCGGCTGATGGAGGCTCCGTGAATGAAAAGCAAATCATTTTTTCTCCCGTAAAGCGTGGGGATTACAAGAGGAGCTCCTTCATAAACAAGTGCTACATGGCAGATGTGGTTGTTGTCTAAAATCTGATGGATGGTTTCGCTATCGTAATGTCCCCTTTTGGGAGCGCGTTTCACTGTGGATCGTTTTGTTTTTTTCATGGACATCTTTTTAAGGACAGTAAAGTACTAATTACGATTAGTTTTTAGCAAATTTTCTGATCCATTTAACAATTAAAGGTGTAAGAATAAGAGTGGGCAATAACCAATAAACAACCACAGGAATGAAAGAGGGGAAATTTTCTTGATTGACAACTAGGAATGCACTGACCGAGGCGATATAAGCTCCTGTGATTCGGGCGATATGAGCAGCTAACCAATACATTTTCTTTCGCATTTTACCGCGATAATTCTGTAGGTCTTTGCGAACACTCAACAGTCCGATGATCCCAAAAGTAATCAAAGCGGTACCCATGCTTTTTCCTGAGACAAGGAGAAAGAAACCCCAAAGAATAAAAACGACTCCTATAACTCCCATGCTACTTGTGAGCAACCAATCAATCCACTTGGGTGCTTCTCCTTCATTAAGCTTTTTTAAATTAATATACCGTTGTCCTGTACCCACAAGATAAATTGTAAAAATTCCAATAATGAATAGAAAAATATTAGGTTTAAGTAGTGCCAAAACAAAAGCAGAAAATCCTGTAATGAGCATCGCCCAAACAAAAACCATTCCCACTTTCCTGTGGGCATTCCCTCCTTTTTTTTGAATGAGATTCCAAGTACCTGAGAGTAAACTAAGGCCACCTCCTAGGATATGAATGACTAAAAAAACAGTATACATAAAGATTACATTTTACGAGTGGGTCTTTTTTCAAAGCTGCCCCCACAATTGGGACAAACATGCTGAAGTACATTTTCAACACAACTTCGACAATAGGTACATTCGTGGGAACAAATCATGGCCTCAATACTTTCGAATGGGAGCGGTTGAAGGCAATTTTCACATTGGGGTTTCATTTGTAACATGGCAGATAAGTTTAAGGGTAGAGTATGGGGTTTAGGGGACTGTTAATCACTTCATCAACTTTAGTGCCAGGGCACCATTTTTCCCAGTCTTGGGTTTGATTTTGATTCTCTGGGGTTTTGAGCTTCATTTCACCATCCATAAAAATAACGGTCATTACCTTACGGATTTGAGTTGTTGTATTGGCTCCCGCCCGATGGAAAATCCACCCAGAATGAAAGCTAACGTCTCCAAGATCAAAGGGGGAGCAATGTTTTTCAAAATCGGTAAGGCGCAGGAGCTTGCCCAATTCTTTTTCGCTTTCATCTCCGATTTCTAGATTTCTCCCTTTGAGTAATTGTTGGCTTCCAGCACTAAATTCCAGTGGTCCCATTTTCAAACTTGTGCTCTGTAGTGGAATCCATGCCGTGATATTTTTATCTGACGCCATAGGCCAATACTGTTGGTCACAATGCCATGGAGTAATCCCTCCACCTGCTTCTTTGTAAAGCGCCTGATCGTGATATAAACGGACTGTTTTTACTTCCATAAGTTGTTGGGCTATGTGCGCAAGGCGTTTAGAAAAGACCAGAGATTTTATTGTTTCGTCTTGTTCCCATAAATTTCCTAATTGAATAAAAGCTTTACTGTAGGTATCGCGTTGGGCTAGCGGAGGAAGACTTACTTTTTCTTTTAAGACAATGCTGTCAATCTTTTCCTCAAAAGTGGCGAGTTCTTCAAGGCTAAAAACATCTTTGATTTTGATATACCCCTGAGTTTTGTAACGTTCTATTACAGTTTTTGAAATGGGAAAGGGGGACTTTATTTCCATAGGGGACTAAGTTAGTTTTTATAAATCATTCTACCTTATGCATTTCGAATAATTCAAAGCTTTCTATGCATCCTTTGGTCTTTTTTTGATACTCCACAATATGGGGAGCAACATTGTGATCTAGCCACAAAGCACGACTTTCCCAGTTTTCATAAAAAAGGAATAGGTTTTCGTTGTTGTGATCTTGATGGAGGTCATAATTGATGCAGCCTTCTTCTGCCATAGTGGGGGCAATTAATCCCATTAATGCCTTTTTGACTGTTTCTCTATGGGCAGCTTTGGCTTCAATTTTTGCGACGACCGTTAGGGTGTGATTGCTCATGTATTAGGGTTTTGTATTTGACAAGCTAAAGTTAGTGATTGTTTGTGAAGTAAAGTTGAAATTATACTTACTCCAATCTTCTCAGTAAAAGAGTTTACAATATTATATTCTTTAAGGTATGGTATTGATTAGGTTTTAATGGTTTGGAGATATTTTTTTAAAATTTTCCCAAATTGGATTCAACCGCTTTGTGTAGGTTGTATTGCGCAGGGTATGTCTTTTTATTCTTTATCTCAATCCATTAATATCATATTTGGACACAAAATTCCAAATCAATTCAGCTGTATTCTGACCTTGATAAGTTGCATTAAACCAAATATGTTCTCCTTCAATAAACTTATAATGCTCAACGGCAACGGATTGATCTCCTTGGTCATAGACATGATGCTCTATTGTCATTCCTCCACTCGTGTCAATGTGTGTCGTTGGAGCTGTAATCGTATTGTTGAAATTAATCCAATGGTTCAAGGTGTGTTGTACCGAGTTGAAGTCACTGTTTCCAGTATAAGGGATAACACTATCAGAAGTTCCATGAAGATGTACTACAGGTATAGGATGTCTTGTAGGGCCGATACAGTCTAGCATTACTCCTGAGACAGAGGCTACTGCAGCAATTAAATCACTTTTATAATTTGCAAGCCCATAAGCCATCATACCTCCATTTGAGTATCCAACAGCGTAAATTCGTTCCATATCCACATTGTACTGAGATGAAATGACACTGATCATAGATTCAACAAAATCAAAATCATCAGCATTACTTTTATTGTTTCCTCCCGATGGACAGGCATTCCAGTGCGAAGAACCATTGAGACAACTTCCTTGAGGATAAACTAAAATAAAGGGATCAGATTCTGCTACTGCAAGCATGTCTGCTTCATTCATAAATTTACTTGCACTCCCTCCAAAACCATGAAAATTAAGTAAGACAGGAAGTGAAGATTTGCCATTATAGGAGTTGGGTGAATACAACACATACTCTCTGTTGATACCGTCATGGATGATTGTTTGGACATTAGAATTTGAATAGCAGGATTCAATATTATCTTTAACATCATCTTTTTTGCAGCTATCAAAAAGGGTAAATAGAAAAGCAAGAATGAAAATATAATTTTTCATTGAGTTAATTTATTTTACTTGTTTAATGGTTGTTTTATTAATAGTTACATAGGCACTTAGAGTATGTTGCATTGTTAAGCACGGTTAATTTAGTGAATAATTCAGAAATAGAAAGTAGGCAGTTACGAGCTTGACTCGAGTGAGCCCTGCTAATCAGTTGCAACAGGTATTTTCAAAAGCACCCATCTGAGCGGATCGAAGGCTAGGGGATGATAAATAATTAATCATGGTAATTGTTGAATGTAGTTTTAGATATCTTCAAAGTCAAGATTGAGCCTCAGGCATTTCATTGGGGTATTGAAATGGGTTGTGTTACTCAAATGTATTATAAAAAGAAAAGCCCTCGTTGGGAGGGCTTTAGAAATAAGGATAGGGAAGAGGCTATAAATGAATTACTTCATCATAGGCATCAGCTACGGCTTCCATCATGGCTTCACTCATGGTGGGGTGGGGATGAACCGCTTTCAGCACTTCGTGTCCGGTGGTTTCTAGTTTACGTCCTAGAACTGCTTCTGCAATCATATCGGTAACCCCTGCACCAATCATATGGCAGCCTAACCATTCGCCATATTTGGCATCAAAAATCACTTTTACAAAGCCCTCAGAGGTTCCGCTGGCTTGTGCTTTTCCGGATGCAGAAAAAGGAAACTTTCCTACTTTAATGTCATAGCCTTTTTCTTTGGCTTGAGCTTCAGTCATTCCAACGGAAGCGATTTCAGGGAAGCAATAGGTACATCCTGGAATATTGTTGTAATCTAAAGCTTCAACACCTTGCCCCGCAATTTTTTCCACACATAAAATTCCTTCTGCAGAAGCAACATGGGCTAGGGCCTGACCAGAAGTAATGTCTCCAATGGCATAGTACCCTGGAAGGTTGGTTTGGTAAAAGTCATTGACTAAAATTTTATCTCGATCAACAACGATTCCTACATCTTCTAGACCTAAATTTTCAATATTGGTTTTGATCCCAACAGCTGAAAGGACAATGTCTGCTTTCAGTTTTTCTTCTCCTTTAGCCGTTTTTACGGTAGCCGTTACGCCTTTGCCTTTGGTATCAACGTGGGTAACTTCCGCTCCCGTTAAGATATTGATCCCACTTTTCTTCAAAGAACGTTCCAGTTGTTTAGAAATCTCTTCATCCTCTACCGGTACGATGCGGTCTTGGAATTCGACTACGGTAACCTCTGTTCCCATAGCGTTATAAAAATAAGCAAATTCAATCCCGATGGCTCCCGATCCCACCACGATCAACTTTTTAGGCTGTTTGGGCAAGGTCATAGCCTCACGATAGCCAATGACTTTTTTTCCATCTTGTGGAAGGGAAGGTAGTTCTCTTGAACGTGCTCCCGTTGCGAGTATAATATGTGAAGCACTGTATTCCTCTGTTTTGTCGTTTAGGGTAACACTGACCTTTTTGCCGGCAAGAATTTTTCCATGACCATTTAAAATGTCAATTTTATTTTTCTTCATCAAAAATTGTACACCCTTGCTCATTCCCGCGGCAACATTTCTACTGCGATTTACAACGGCATCAAAATCTTTATCGTAATCTTTGACAATCAATCCGTAGTCTCCAGCATGCTTTAAATAGTCAAAAACTTGTGCAGACTTGATTAAGGCTTTAGTGGGAATACAACCCCAGTTCAAACACACTCCGCCCAAACTTTCTTTTTCTACTATTGCGGTTTTAAAACCAAGTTGTGAGGCTCTAATCGCCGTAACATAGCCTCCTGGACCGCTTCCTACTACTATAATATCATATGCACTCATGAAGTGTAATTTAAATTCGCTGCAAATTTACAAAACTAGAGACAATATTTAGGCTTAATTTTCCTCCTTAGCAAAATCAATACTGGCGGCATTGACACAATAGCGTTCTCCTGTTGGTGTGGGACCGTCATTAAAAACATGTCCTTGATGTCCACCACACTGGGAACAAACAATTTCGGTTCGTAACATCCCATGCGTATTGTCTTTGATAAATTCTAAAGCACCAGCTAGGGCTGCATCATAGGAGGGCCATCCGCAATGACTGTCAAACTTGGATGTCGATTCATACAGTGCTTGTCCGCAGCCTTTACACTTGTAGGTTCCCTTTTCGTAATGCTCGTTAAAAATACCTGTAAACGGACGTTCTGTTCCTTTTTGTCTTAAAATGTGGAATTCTTCTGGCGACAATTGTTCTTGCCATTCGGCTTCTGTTTTATTGACGGGATAAACTTTATTGCTCATTTTTTGGAATAAAGGCTAAAGCAGCTGAGTTGATACAATGGCGCTTTCCTGTGGTTTCTCGTGGACCATCATTGAACATATGTCCCAGATGTCCTCCGCAGGTATTGCATTTTAATTCGGAACGAGGATATCCAATTTTATAATCCACATCATATTCTAAATTTTCTTCGAAACCACGGTCAAAGGAAGGCCATCCTGTACCCGAGTCAAATTTGTGTTGGGACTCGTATAAAGGGGTTTGACAGCCACCACAAACATAAACACCTTCTTTTTTATTATTGTTTAAAGGACCCGTGAAGGCACGTTCGGTTGCAGCATGACGAAGAACTCTGTATGCTAATGGAGATAAGATTTCTTTCCATTCGCTATCTGTTTTAACGACAGCATACTCTTTTTTAGGACTCTTTTTTTCTTGAGAATTGCCTTGACAAGAAACCAAAAAGGCAAGGAGAAGTAGGGGAATGTATTTTGTCATCTTTTTTTCTCAAAATTAGGAATCTTTTTTTTACTTAAAACCAGATGGGGTTTCTTAGTAGAAATTTAACATAGTTTTGCGTATAATTTTTTAATTTTAATTTATTAAAATAAACCCCATGAAGCCCATATATTTCCTAATAGTTTGCATCTTTTTTTCAGCTTGTAAAGTCAACCATTTAACGGGTAAAAAAACCTTTAATGCTTTTTCTAACAAGCAATTATTCCCCATGGCATTGAAACAATACAATTCCTTTTTAAAAGAAAATGAGCCCATTAAAGGAACTGAAGAACAACAACAGATTTTGAGGATCGGAAAAAATATTGCGGAAGCCGCTCAAAAGTATTTTGCTTTCAAAGGGCAGCCAAATTATTTACAAGAATATGCTTGGGAGTACAATTTAGTTAAAAACCCCCAGCGCAATGCATGGTGTATGCCTGGCGGGAAAATTGTCTTTTATACCGGTATCCTACCTATAGCAGACAATCCGGATGGGATAGCTGCTATTATGGGTCATGAAGTGGCGCATGCCCTTGCCGATCATGGAGGGCAACGCATGTCGATTAGTTTGGCCCAACAAGGCTTGAATCTTGTTGCTTTGAAAGCTACCGAAAAGCAACCTGAAGCAAAACGAAAGGCAATTCTCACAGCCTATGGTATTGGATCTTCTGTGGGGGCTGTTTTACCTTTTAGCAGGAAACATGAATCGGAAGCAGATAAAATTGGTCTAGAATTGATGGCAATAGTAGGCTATAAGGTTGAGGAAGCACCAAAACTATGGGAAAGAATGAAAGCAGCCTCCAAAGGGAAATCACAACCCGAAATTTTAAGTACCCACCCCTCCAATCAAAGACGTATTGATAACTTAAAGAACTGGGCGTCAGGTGCAAAAGCCTTAGCCAAAGAAATCAATACGTACAAAAATTAAGATTCCTATTGTTTTTCGTTACTTTGAGGGACTAAATAGATTGAATGTTAAGCTTAAAAATACCTTTAGAAAAAGGAAGTAAGAAAATAATTAACGCTTGGGCTTTTTTTGATTGGGCAAATTCAGTTTATCCTCTGGTCATTTCCTCCGCCATTTTTCCAATTTATTACGGAGCCTTATTCTCTGAAAATAATATCATTACCATTTTTGACTATGAGGTAAAGAATACTGCCATGATCAGTTTTGTTACGGCAGCAGCCTTTTTTATTGTTGCCTTTGTATCTCCCTTACTTTCTGGAATTTCGGATTATATAGGAAACAAGAAACGCTTTATGAAGTTTTTTGTTTACTTAGGGGCATGTAGTTGTGTGGGCTTGTATTTTTTTGAATTGGAAACCATTTATTTGGGCTTATTCATTCATTTTTTGGGTTTGATTGGATATTGGTCTAGTTTGGTTTTTTATAATTCGTATCTCCCAGACATAGCTTTTCCAGAACAACAAGACCGGGTATCGGCACGAGGGTTCTCTGTGGGGTATTTAGGAAGTGTAATTTTATTATTATCTAATTTGGCGATGGTAATGAATCCGGATTGGTTTGGTATTTCAGTTACTGAAGGGGAAGCTACCATGAAAGCAATGCGCTATTCTTTTGTTTCTGCGGGTATTTGGTGGATACTTTTTAGCCAGTATTCTTTTTATTTTTTGCCCAAAGGAAATCGTGAGGTTAAAGTGACTAAAGATATCTTTTGGAATGGATATAGAGAATTGAAAGGTGTTTGGAAACAATTGGAACACAATAAAGCTTTGAAACGATATCTACCTGCGTTTTATATGTATAGTATGGCATTACAAACCGTTTTGTTAGTAGCTGCTTATTTTGGAGAAGAAGAGATTCAATGGGGGAGTGCAGGTGAAAAAACAACAGGACTCATTGTGAGCATTCTCTTGATACAAATTGTGGGGATACTGGGTGCTTTTTTAACTGCCCATGCCTCTGAACGTTTTGGAAATATTCGCGTTTTAATTGTGGTCAATTTAATATGGGCAGCCTTATGTTATTATGCTTATCACATTCAGACTCCGATTCAATTCTATTCGGTTGCTGGATTGGTAGGGATGGTAATGGGAGGACTTCAGGCACTTTCAAGATCCACGTATTCAAAGTTGATTCCGAAAACAGAAGACACAGCTTCTTTTTTTAGTTTCTATGATGTAACCGAAAAAATAGGGATCATTGTGGGAATGTCCCTATTTGGTGTGATTGATCAGATTACAGGAAGCATGCGCAATGCAATTTTATTTTTCATGCTCTTTTTTATTGTAGGCGCCCTGATGTTACTCCGTGTTCCGAGAAAAAAATTAAGGGGTTAATCTCGGACAATAATATCCCCAGAACCCGTTACTTTGGTTATTTGTTTCTCAGGGTTTCCCTTACAAATAACATCTCCAGACCCAGTAACAGATGCGTTTAAGCGTTCAGAGGTACTCATTATAATGTCTCCAGAGCCTGTGATTTTGGCTTCACCGGTATCTGCCTTGATGTCTCCTGCATCAATATCTCCAGAGCCCGTAACGGTAAAGTTTACGATATCTGCTTTACCTACTAGTGTAATTTCTCCTGATCCGGTGACCGTTCCATTCACTTTAGTGACCTCAAGGTTTAAGCTGATTTCACCGGAGCCTGAAAGGATCGTTTTAAAGTGATCTCCTTCCAAAGGAATATTGGATTGAATCTCACCCGATCCACTCAAAATAACGTTATTGATCTCTTCCACAGGAATTGTAATGTAAACCCTTCCAGAATTCCAGTTTCCAAACCAAGATTTTTCTTGTTGTTTGATGACTAAACTTCCTTTTCTAACTTCAGTTTCAATTTTTTCAAGGTCCTCAGGGTCACCTTTCAATTCAATAGTTCCCTCAGAACCCGATACTAATTTGACTTCATAGCTCCCTGCTATATGGATTCCGTCATAGGTTCCAACCGTTCTTTTTTCAGTGTGTTGTGCATTGATTTTGATTGCATTAAGGCTAAGGATAGCCACTAGGATAAGTAAGTTTTTCATGATTATTAATTTGAAGGGTTAAGTTTGACACCTCCATATTCGGAAGTGATTTTTAAAGTGGACAAAGAGTTGCTTTGATTGTAAATTCCTTTATAATATTTTTCGGTCATTCTACTGTTTTCAATGGAATGATCCAACGGCAGAGTAGATCGAAAGCCAGCATAGTCTAAATTGATTTCGTAGGCGAAAGACCAATCTTCGTCAATACCCAACTGAACACCGGTATATTCTGCGTCAATCTCCACACTTTTTACTGAAGGTTTGATTTGTTTTACCTGTATTAATCCAAATTCATTGTCTAAATGGAGCTGTTCATGAAGGGTCCCACACTTTAGGGTTAAATAATCGCCTTTACCTTTCAAAGTTCCAATGTTATCTGTAATCAGTTTTCCATAGTCATTTTTAAAACGTAAAAAAGTAATCGAATTAAAAGAGGCGTTAGTGTAATCTGCATTCAATTCTATCTCACCAGCTTGTCCGATTTCAAAGCCAGAATAATCGGCATTAATGACCCCTCCTTCAATAAAGTCAATGGTAGAATTGGAGGTATAATCAAAGTTCAATAGATTATCTGACGCATTTAGGTCACCCAAAATCATTTTTCCATAATCACAACTGATTGTTGCTTGACCTTCCAAACGGTTCAATCGTATGGTGCCATAATCATTTGATAGGTTCACACTATTGGTTTTTGGGAGTTTAATGGTATAATTGATTCTGTAATTAATCGTATTACTTGAAAACCATTTAAAACTCCAATGGTCCTCAATTTTTGTTTTGGCAGTTACTTTTTCTGGACTTAAAGAAAATTGAACATCAATAGCATCCAGTTTTTCCTGTACACTTTTTGAATTTCTTCCCTCAACGGTGATGAGTACATCAATAACGACCTTGTTTTCATCCCAGCTGCTTATGTTTAAATCGCCAAAAGCATTGTCAATTTCGACAAGAGCATCTGGGTTTACCTCAATCTCTTTATGCATTTTTTTACGGCTCTCTTGTAGGTTTGCAAAAAGCAAATTTTCTGCACCCAAAAGGAAGAATAACAAGAAGCATAGATTATAGTATTTTATCTTCATTCTCTAAATTTTTAATGGTGATTAATTGATTTTGTAATTCGTTTAAAAGTTCTATTTGTGTTTTAAGGTTGGAAATTAACGCTTGGATTAATTTCGACTGATTGGGTTCTTGCTCCCATTGCTGGTATAGCATTTGATAATCTCCTTGAATTCGATTGATTTGACGCTTTGAATCCTCCATAAATTGTGTTCCTTGGGGAGAATCAAAATGGCTTAGTTTTTCCAGTTGTTGGTCGATAAGAAAGGTGAAATGGGTTTCCGCTTTTTGAAATTTAAGCACTTCTTCAGTAGGTTTTGCTGGAGTAAACCAAAAAGTTTGACTTAAACCAATACATAAGAGGGCCACGGCAGCCCATCGCAAAACAGCACGTCGCTTGTGGAATTGCTTCTGAGTTGTTAGACGTTCCAAAAAACGCTGTTCGTGACCCTCTGGAAGTTTTGGGCGTATTTGTTCCGCATTCAATGCATTAAATGCCTCTTGGATGGATACTTTTTTCATATTAATAGTTTTTTTAATTGCTCACGGGCACGCGAAAGCGTCGTGCGACAATTGCCAGGACTCCAATTCATAATCTCGCTAATTTCTTGATGATCATAGCCTTCAAGATAATAGAGCTTTAAAATGATTTGGTAGCGATCGTTTAATTGATTCAGCGCTTTTTCAAGTTTTCCTTTTTCTAGCTCAAAAGTGAATGTGCTATTTTCTTCTTGATAAATACTCAATTCGGCATTGTTTTCAAGTTGATCATTTCGAACAAATCGCTTGTTTTTTTGATAGTAGGCAATACTTTTTCTTACCACGATCTTGTGCAACCAACCTTCAAAACTCCCTTCGCCATTGTATTGCTCCAACCGCTGAAATGCTGTGATAAAACCCTCTTGAACTGCATCTAAGGCATCCTCAGTATTTTTTACAATACGATAAGCACTGTAATAAAGGTTTTGGCTAAATCGTTGATAGAGTTCCATTTGTGCTTTTTGATCTTGCTTTTTACAGGCAAGAATCAGGGAGTTTATATGTTGTTGTTTATCATTCAAATTGCGACGTTCATATATATGAGTGTTAAACTCGGTAGATGTTACACTTTAAAATGTAAAATATGATGTTGGCATAACTATTGCCTTTAATTAAGAGATGTTATTAAATCAGTTTTAAATGCATGTTTTTAATTTAAAAACTTACATCTCCCGGGATGATAATGACAGAATGACTTAAAAAAAAATAAATGGCGAAATCCTTTTTCAATGCAGTTGACAACTTGTCACTGCAAGATATAGAATCCGAAGCAGATTTAATTCCTCTGATGTCAACAGAAGATGAGGAAGCTTTAGAAAATGAAGCATTACCAGAATCTGTTCCTATTCTTCCGTTGAGAAATACGGTTCTTTTTCCGGGGGTCGTTATTCCCATTACCGCAGGAAGAGACAAATCTATTCAATTAATTAAAGAGGCAAACAAAGCGGATAAAATCATTGGAGTTGTTGCCCAGCGCAATGAAAATGAAGAAAATCCAGGAGCTAAAGATATATATCAACTGGGTACTGTTGCTCAAATTTTAAGGGTGTTAAAAATGCCTGATGGAAATACCACCATAATCATTCAAGGAAAAAAGCGTTTTGAAATTGATGCTGTTTTAGAAGAGGAACCTTATCTCAAAGCTCAAATTAAGGCGGTAGATGATCAAGTTCCAACCCGTAATGACAAAGAGTTTAATGCCACCATTGATTCGATTAAGGATCTTGCCCTTCAGATTATTCAGGAGAACCCCAATATTCCGACAGAGGCTTCTTTTGCCATCAAAAACATTCAAACCCCTTCTTTTTTAATCAATTTTGTTGCCTCTAACATGAATGTGGCAGTAAAGCAAAAGCAAAGTATTCTCTCTGAAGTGAGTTTGCACCAGCGGGCTCTGATGTGCTTAAAACATATGAATGAAGAGTATCAAAAGCTTGCATTAAAAAATGACATTCAGTCCCGGGTGCGTTCAGAAATGGATACACAACAGCGGGAGTATTATTTGCACCAGCAAATGAAAACCATTCAAGAAGAATTAGGTGGAGTTTCCTATGAGGAAGAGGTTGAAGAAATGAAAGCGCGTGCAAGTGCCAAACTCTGGTCCGAGGAAGTAGGGAAGCATTTTGACAAAGAGTTAATGAAAATGCAACGCATGAATCCACAGGTTGCCGAATATTCCATACAGCGAAATTATTTGGACTTGTTTTTAGATTTGCCATGGAATGAATTTTCTGAGGATAATTTTGATCTTAAACGCGCTCAGAAAATATTAGATCGAGATCATTTTGGTTTGGAAGAGGTCAAGAAACGTGTCATTGAATACTTAGCAGTATTGAAATTAAGGAATGACATGAAATCTCCTATTTTATGCTTGTATGGTCCTCCAGGAGTAGGTAAAACCTCCTTGGGAAAATCCATAGCTGAGGCACTTGGAAGAGAGTATGTGAGGATTTCATTAGGCGGTATGCGCGATGAAGCGGAAATTCGTGGGCACCGTAAAACATATATTGGTGCATTACCTGGAAGAATAATTCAGAGTTTGAAGAAAGCCGGGACCTCTAACCCTGTTTTCGTTCTGGATGAAATTGATAAGTTATCTACTAGTGCACAGGGTGATCCTGCTTCGGCACTTTTGGAAGTATTAGATCCCGAGCAGAATGAATCTTTTTACGATAATTTCCTAGAAATGGGTTATGATCTATCCAAGGTTTTATTTGTGGCTACAGCGAACAGCCTAGGTCCCATTCATCCTGCGCTAAGAGACCGAATGGAGATTATCAATGTGAGTGGCTACACTCAAGAAGAAAAAGCAAGTATAGCTCAAAAGTTTTTGTTGCCCAAACAACTCAAGGAGCATGGAATGAATAAAAAACATCTGACACTAAAGAAACCCGTTTTGGATAAAATCGTGGAAAGCTACACGCGAGAATCTGGGGTCAGAGGTTTGGACAAACAAGTGGCAAAGGCAGTGCGTTATGCTGCCAAATCCATTGCGATGGAGGAGGAGTATAAAAGGAATCCTGAAGTAGAGGATCTAACAACAATTTTAGGACCAGCGAAAGTGCAGCGTGATTTATATGAAAACAATCATGTTGCAGGGGTCGTTACGGGTTTAGCATGGACTTCTGTCGGCGGAGACATCTTGTTTATCGAGTCTGCGATTTCTCCTGGAAAAGGGATGCTAAGTATTACCGGAAACTTAGGAAAGATAATGAAAGAGTCTGCAACCATTGCTTTGGAGTATATCAAAGCCAATGTAGCTTTATTGGGGCTAACAGATTTTCAATTTGATAAATATAACATTCATATTCACGTTCCAGAAGGAGCTACTCCAAAGGATGGGCCTAGTGCAGGGATTACAATGTTAACGTCATTAGTTTCGTTATTTACTCAAAAGCGTGTTAGAAAACACTTGGCCATGACGGGAGAAATTACCCTCAGAGGTAAGGTACTTCCAGTAGGTGGGATAAAAGAAAAAATCCTCGCGGCCAAGCGTTCCAAAATAAAGGAAATCATTCTTTGCGAAGACAACAGAAAAGACATTGAGGAAATTAAGCCGAACTATTTAAAAGGATTACATTTTCATTATGTTAGAGAAATGCACGAGGTTTTGTCGTATGCCATAACCGCTCAAAATGTTGTAAATGCCAAGAAGCTTCATGCATCTTAGATAAAAGATTACTTTTATAGGATGAAGAAAATCATTATTGCAATTGATGGCTTTGCAGCAACCGGCAAAAGTACTCTTGCCAAAAAGATTGCTGCCGCTTTAGATTACACATATATTGATACTGGGGCCATGTACCGCGCCGTTACTTATTTTGGACAAAAACAAAATACAGAAGGGCGTATTGATATTTTGCAATTGATAGAAGCACTTCCTGAAATTAAAATTCATTTTGAAAGTACAGCCCAAGGGCAACAAACCTTTTTGAATGAAGAAAACATTACAGCAGAAATCCGTGAATCTAAAGTAAATAATGCTGTCAGTGATATTGCCAGTATAGGAGCGGTAAGAAATTTTCTAGTTAGTCAACAACGTTCTTTAGGAAAAGATAAAGGAATTGTTATGGACGGTAGAGACATTGGGACCGTTGTGTTTCCTGAGGCAGAATGTAAATTTTTTCTTACGGCCTCTCCAGAGATCAGAGCTCAAAGGCGTCATAAAGAGCAGTTGGAGGCTGGAAATTTAGAATCCTACGAAGCTGTTTTAAGTAATGTTAAAGCTAGAGATCATCAGGATTCAACACGAAAGATCAATCCGTTACGAAAAGCAGACTCCGCGCTTGAAATTGATGTTAGTTCGCTTTCTATTGAAGAAGTATATCACTCCATGTCAAAGCAGATTTTAAGAGTAATTGAAACTTAAAATTACATTAAAAAAATCTATTTATTATTGGTTTATCAAGTGATTAAGGCTATATTTGCACGCTTTTAATTGGAAGGAAAAACCGAAAGCAACAACAATTTTAAAAACAACTTCTGTATCTGCAATTCAGGTTTTCCCACATACAGAATACAAAAACCCATCGGAAATGGCTAAAAAACCAACCGAAGAGGCTGCAGCCAATAGCGCTGAGCCCAAAAAAGCAGTAACTCCAAAAAAAACAACTGCTAAAAAAACCACAAAAAAAGAAGTAGCACCCAAAGTAGAAGAAACTGTAGCGGCTCCCGTTGCTGAAGAAACTACTCCTGTTGTTGAAGAAACTGCTCCTGTAGCAGAATCGACCGTTGATGTCGCTGTGGTTGAGGAGGAAAAAGCACCTAAAGTTGATGAAAAAGCAGCACAAGCTGAATTTCTAGACAACTTTAACTGGCACAATTATCAAGAAGGAATCGATGTAATCGAGGACAAGCAACTTGATGAATTCGAAAAATTAGTAAAAGAAAATTTCGTTGATACTTCTGATGAAGATGTGATTGAAGGAGAAGTAGTTTACATGACAGAACGTGAGGCTATAATCGATATCAATGCAAAATCTGAAGGGGTTATCTCACTCAATGAATTTCGTTACAATCCAGATTTAAAAGTCGGCGACAAGGTAGAAGTCATTGTTGACACTCGCGAAGATCGTACGGGTCAATTGATACTATCTCACCGTAAAGCACGTGTAATCAAGGCTTGGGATCGTGTAAATAATGCACATGACAATGCTGAGATTGTAAGTGGTTTTGTCAAATGTAGAACAAAAGGGGGAATGATTGTCGATGTATTCGGCATTGAAGCTTTCTTACCAGGTTCTCAAATTGATGTGAAACCGATTCGTGATTACGACCAATATGTAAACAAAACAATGGAATTTAAAGTTGTGAAAATTAATCACGAATTTAAAAACGTTGTTGTTTCTCATAAAGCTTTGATTGAAGCAGATATTGAAGAACAGAAAAAAGAGATCATTGGTCAACTAGAAAAAGGACAAGTTTTAGAAGGAACTGTGAAAAACATTACTTCTTACGGAGTCTTTATTGACCTGGGTGGTGTAGACGGATTAATTCACATCACAGATCTTTCTTGGAGTCGAATCAATCACCCCAGTGAAATTTTGGAATTGGATCAAAAGTTAAATGTTGTAATTCTTGATTTCGATGACAACAAGTCTCGTATCCAATTAGGATTAAAACAATTAAGTAAACATCCATGGGATGAGATTTCTGAAACCCTTAAAGAAGGAGAAAGAGTAAAAGGTAAAGTAGTTGTTATTGCAGATTACGGTGCTTTTGTTGAAATCGAAGAAGGTGTTGAAGGATTAGTTCACGTTTCTGAAATGTCTTGGTCTACTCATTTACGATCTGCACAAGATTTCGTAAAAGTAGGGGATGAGGTAGAAGCGATTATTTTATCCATAGACCGTGAGTCACGAAAAATGTCTTTAGGGATCAAGCAAATTACGCCTGACCCATGGACTGACATTACATCTAAATATCCAATCGGATCCAAACATTCTGGTTTGGTAAGAAACTTTACCAACTTCGGAGTATTTATTGAGTTGGAAGAAGGAATTGATGGATTAGTTTATATCTCTGATTTGTCTTGGACTAAAAAAGTAAAGCACCCCTCTGAGGTTCTTGCTTTAGGAGACAAGATTGATGTGATTGTTCTTGAATTGGATGTTGAAGGACGTAAATTAAGTTTAGGTCATAAACATACCAAAGATAATCCTTGGGATAAATACGAAAAGGAATACGGTTTAGAATCTGAGCACACTGCTAAGATTACTGAAATGGTTGATAAAGGAGCTACAATTCACTTTAACGAAGACATCATTGCTTTTGTTCCAGCACGACATTTAGAGAAAGAAGATGGATCTAAATTAGGAAAAGGAGATGAAGCCGTTTTCAAAATCATTGAATTCAATAAAGAGTTCAAAAGAGTAGTTGCTTCTCATACTGTTCTTTTCAAAGAGCAAGAGATTAAAAACCTTAAGCGTGCCACTAAGAATGTAGCTTCGGCGAATTCTGAAAAAGCAACCTTAGGAGATTTAGATGCCCTTGCAAACTTAAAAGAGCAAATGGATAATGATAAATAATCCTCTTTTGGATTTTATTTTTAAAAACCCTCCAAAGGAGGGTTTTTTTTATACTCAATAAAATAATACTTTTGTATTATATACCAACTATGACGCCTAAAGTCCTTCTTAGCGAAAAAAGGGTTAACATCATGTTAAACAGGCTATGTTGTCAATTGATCGAACGTCATGGCGATTTTTCTGAAACTGTTTTGGTAGGACTTCAGCCGCGCGGGGTGCTACTTCTGGATCAGCTCATTCATTTACTACAAGAAAATGGAATTTCCTCCATTCAAAAAGGAAAACTAGACACTACTTTTTTTAGGGATGATTTTCGAAGAAATGAAGTTCCTCATAATGCTAAAGCTACTGAAATGGAGGTGAGTATAGAGGGGAAAAATGTTGTCTTGATTGATGATGTTTTATTTACCGGAAGAAGTATTCGGTCAGCCCTTACTGCGATTGATAGCTACGGACGTCCAAAATCAATTGAATTATTGGTCCTAGTCGATCGACGTTTTAGTCGTCACTTACCCATACAGCCCGACTATCTTGGAGCTCAAATTGATGCATTGCAAGGGGATAAAGTAAAAGTAGTATGGTCAGAGAATGCATTTAATAATATTGTTTACCTAGAAAAGCAAAGCCAATGAAGACCTTAAGTGTTTCTCACCTTTTAGGGATCAAGTATCTCAAGCCAGAAGATTTACACTTAATTTTTGAAACGGCAACCCATTTTAAAGAGGTCATCAATCGACCGATTAAAAAAGTCCCTAGTTTAAGAGACATTACCATTGCTAATTTATTTTTCGAAAATAGCACACGAACCAAACTCTCTTTTGAACTAGCAGAAAAGCGACTCAGTGCAGATGTACTTAATTTTTCTGCGGCACAGTCCTCGGTCAAAAAGGGAGAGACTTTAGTGGATACGGTGAAAAATATATTGGCCATGAAAGTAGATATGGTTGTGATGCGACACCCCCATCCCGGAGCGGCTCATTTTTTATCTCAACATGTTAAATCTTGCATTATCAATGCAGGTGACGGCACACATGAACATCCTTCACAAGCTTTATTGGATGCATTTTCACTTCAAGAAAAATTTGGTGACCTAGGAGGAAGGCGAATAGCGATAGTGGGTGATATTTTGCATTCAAGAGTAGCTTTATCCAATATATATGCATTAAAAATGTTGGGTGCCGAAGTGCGTCTTTGTGCTCCAAAGTCATTACTTCCCAAACATATCGAATCCTTGGGAGTGAGTGTTTCAACAGATTTAATGGATGTACTCAATTGGTGTGATGCTGCCAATATGCTTCGTGTACAAAATGAACGTATGGAGTTGAGTTATTTTCCAACGACACGAGAGTATAGTCAGAATTTTGGACTTACAGGAGAACGTCTAAAACAATTGCGAAAAGAAATCGTGGTATTGCATCCGGGACCAATCAATCGAGGTGTTGAAATCACAAGTGAAGTTGCAGACTCAGATCAGGCCATCATCCTAGATCAGGTTGAAAACGGAGTCGCAATCCGAATGGCCATTATTTACCTGCTCGCTTCTAAATTGAATATTCCTTTAAAATGATAGATTGGAAGGAAAATAACATAGGATATCTTACCGCAGATGATTTTGTAAAAAATAGGAAAGCCTGCCTGGCCTCTTTAAAAGAAAGAAAGAATTCAGATTTGATTTTAGACTGTAGCACTTTTTTACCCATGCCTAAAGAATTGGAAGAAGTAAGGGTACATCAACAAAAATTGGGACTGTGTTTTGTGCTTGTACTTTCCCCAGATCATATGCACTCTTTTCCCCCATCTTGGGTAATCGTTCCAACAAAAAAAGAAGCGCTGGATTTCATATCCTTTGAACAAATGCAACGTGACTTAGGCTTTTAGGATGATGGAACTAACTATATTAGGCTGTCATTCAGCAACTCCAAGAGAAAACAAGCATACCACTTCACAGTTGTTAGAAGTTGGCGGGAATCTATTTTTAATTGATTGTGGGGAAGGAACTCAGATTCAATTGCGTAAATCGAAAGCTCGATTTTCTCGTATCCAGCATATTTTTATTTCCCATTTACACGGCGATCATTTTTATGGTTTAATAGGCCTCATCAGTACTTTTCGATTATTGGGAAGAACCGCTCCCCTTCATGTTTATGGTCCTAAGGGAATCAAAGAAATTATAACATTACAATTGAAACTAGCAAAATCTTGGACAGATTATCCGCTTCATTTTCATGAATTAGAAAAAAATACTAGTGAGCTTATTTTTGAAGATGAAACTGTGCAAGTGGAGACCCTACCTTTGGATCATAGAGTGTACACTAATGGATTTTTATTTACAACTCAATCTACCAAGCGAAAAATTAATACTGAAGCACTTCAAGAAATTGATTTGCAGCCCTTTCATTATCAACAATTACAGCAAGGAACAGATATTACATTAGACAGCGGTAAGGTTTTGGAAAATGATGCCTATACGTTGCCGCCTAGTCCACCTATGAAGTATGCCTATTGTAGTGATACGGCTTATTTTGAACCTTTGGTTCCGCTGATAAAAGAGGTGGATTTATTATATCATGAGGCAACTTTTTTAGAAAAAAACAATACATTGGCTGCTAAAACTAAGCACAGCACCGCAAAACAAGCTGCACAAATTGCGAAAATGGCCAATGTAAAACAATTGATGGTGGGACATTTTTCCAATCGATATCCCAATAAAGAAGATTTTATTTCTGAGGCTTCGGGCATTTTTAAGAATGTCATTTTAGCAAAAGACCTCAAAACATTTAAAATATAACTGAAAGGGTTCGTAACTTATAACAATATGGAACAAGAAGATTTAGGACATTTACGAAAATCTTATCAAAAGGGCGCATTACATGTTGATGACATTCAAAATGATCCCATGACATTTTTTAAAAAATGGTTCGATGAGGCTAATCATACTCCAGCAATTGAAGAAGCCAATGCAATGACTCTTTCTACTTTAGGACTCGATGATTATCCCAAATCTAGGATCGTACTTTTAAAAGCACTTACAGAAGAAGGTTTTACTTTTTACACCAATTATCAAAGTGAAAAAGGAACTTCTATTGCGCATCATGCTAAAGTAGGCTTAGCATTTTTCTGGCCAGCATTAGAACGTCAAGTGATTGTCAAAGGGGAGGCCTCCAAACTCAGTGCAGAAGCTTCAGATGCTTATTTTCAAAGTCGACCCAAAGGAAGTCAAATTGGCGCGAGGGTGTCCGATCAAAGTAAAGTGATTTCTGACCGATCCATTATGGAGGCCAAGTTGGAAGCCCTAGAAATTGAATATGCAGATAAGCAAGTGCCACGCCCTGAACATTGGGGAGGATATGTGGTTATTCCTCAATGCATTGAATTTTGGCAAGGAAGACCCAACCGTCTCCACGATCGAATTCGCTGTCAGCTTCAAGGTAGTTTCTGGAATATTGAACGTTTGGCACCTTAAGATGAAAGAGCTACTTCTTTTACGTCACGCCAAGTCTTCGTGGGATTATGCAGTTTCAGATCGCAACCGACCCTTGACAGAAAAGGGAATGAAGCGAATAACTCAAATGGCTAGAGCAAGCTCTACCATTTTTCAGAGCCAAGAAATTATTTTTTCAAGCCCTGCCAATAGAGCCCTGCACACCGCTACTTTGATGATGCATACCCTAGGAATTGATTTTAAAAAATTGAACGTAAATGAAACGCTATACACCTTCGAGGCGTCGCAACTACTAGATTTTATTTATGCTCTAGAGGATCAATTCGACAAGGTAATTTGTGTAGGACACAATCCTGCGTTTAGTAATGTGATAAGTTATTTAAGTGATACGACCATAGGAAACCTTCCAACTGCAGCCTGGGCAAGAATTGCATTTACCCAGTCCCACTGGTCAGATGTTTCTGATGGAAAGTGTATTTTAGGTTTACCAAAAGAAAGATTAGCGTGATATGATGGAGGATGAACTTTATATAAATCGAGAAATAAGTTGGTTGGATTTCAATGCCCGGGTGCTTCAAGAAGCAGCGGATCCTAAAGTTCCCTTGTTGGAACGACTGAGATTCATCGGAATTTTCTCGAATAATTTGGATGAGTTTTTTCAAGTTCGCTATGCTACGGTTCAACGTATTGCTCAATCTGAAAAGACGGGAAGAAAAGTTTTTGGAGGGAAAAACGCAAAAGATCTTTTGAAAGCAATTACCCAGAAAGTAATTGAACAACAAAAAGAAACCAACAACATCCTTACTGATATTGAAAGTGAGCTTGAAAAAGAGCAAATTTATTTTGTAAATGAAAAGAATGTGTTTGAAGCACATCAAGAATTTTTAAAGGAATACTTTATTCGTAAGGTAAGTCCTGCGCTGATGACCATTATTATTTCTGATAATTCTCTGCAAGATTTTTCTAACAATCATGCGTTTTTAGCAGTGAAGCTTTCGTTTAAAAATCCAAAACAATTTAAAAATCAATACGCATTAATAGAGATTCCGACAGAACTCGATCGCTTTATTGTTTTGCCCTCGATTGATGGAAAACAATATGTGATGTTTTTAGATGACTTAATTCGGTATCATTTTCATTTAATTTTTAATTTCTTCGAATTCTCTAGCATTGAAGCACACATGATCAAAGTGACGCGTGATGCCGAATTGGATATGGAAGGAGATGTGTCTAAAAGTTACATCAATAAAATTGTAGAAAGTGTTCGGGAGCGAATTTTGGCTGAGCCTGTTCGTTTGGTTTACGATAAAGAAATCGACACTGAAACTTTAAGTACTATTAAAGAGTTGTTGGGAATTGATAGTACCGATAGTTTGATTCCAGGGGGGAGGTATCATAACCGTAAGGATTTCATGAAGTTTCCTCAATTGAATAGAAACGATTTGTTGTATAACAAAATGCAGCCCATTCCCATAGAGGGGCTATCGCTGGAGAAAAGTATTTTTAAAGCCATCGAAGCAAAAGATTATCTTTTGTATGCTCCCTATCACAGTTTTTCTTTTGTTATCAAATTTTTACGTGAAGCGGCTTTAGATCCCGATGTAAATTCCATTAAGATTACGATTTATCGTTTATCTCAACTTTCAAATGTTGCCAGTGCCTTGATCAATGCAGCCAAAAACGGAAAAAAGGTACTTGTTCAAATTGAGTTACAAGCTCGTTTTGATGAGACCAACAATATAACCTATGCTGAACAAATGCAAGCCGCGGGTGTTGAGTTGATTTTTGGGATCCCCGGATTGAAGGTGCATTCTAAAATATGTGTAATTGAAAAAATAACGGAAGGAAAAAAGAAGCGCTTTGGATTTATTAGTACTGGAAATCTGAACGAGGATACCGCCAAAATTTATACAGATTATACGCTGTTTACCTCCAGCCCTAAAATACTCAAGGAAGTAAATAAAGTATTTAATTTTTTACAAGTACACTACAAGCTAAAAAAATACAGACACCTTATTGTTTCTCCACACTACACCCATGCAACACTGGTGCGGATGATCAATAAAGAAATAGAAAACAAAAAAGCAGGTTTACCCAGTGGAATTAAATTAAAATTGAATGCCATTACCAATTTCTCAATGATCAACAAATTGTATGAGGCCAGTGAAGCGGGAGTTTCAATTCAAATGATCGTCAGAGGTATTTGTTGTTTAATTCCGGGCGTAAAAGGGATGAGTGAAAACATTGAAGTCATTAGTATAGTAGATCGTTATCTGGAACATCCTCGGGTTTATGTTTTTGAGAATGCTGGGAAGCGAAAAGTTTATATTTCCTCAGCCGATTTTATGACCCGAAATATAGAAAACCGAGTAGAGGTAGCTGCACCTATCTATGATCTCGCCTTACAAAAACAAATTCTCGATGTTTTTGATATTACTTGGAAGGATAATGTGAAGGCAAGAATCATCAATAAAACCCCTCAGAATCAGCTGAAAGCGACATCAGCGGAGCCTGTACGCTCACAATGGGCGATTTATGACTATTACAAAAACGTATAGTCATGAAAATCAGAAAATACGCTGCCATTGACATAGGTTCTAATGCCATCAGGATGTTGGTTTCTAATGTGGTGGAATACAAGAAGAAAACTGTTTTCCGAAAGAATGCCTTGGTACGGGTTCCCATCCGATTGGGGCAAGACGCCTTTAGCGAGGGAAAGATCTCGGAAGGAAATATCAAGCGCATTGTTAAATCCATGAAGGCTTTCAAATTGTTGATGAAAGTTCATGGAGTTAAAGATTATCTTGCTTTTGCAACCTCTGCCCTCAGAGATGCCAAAAATGGAGCAAAAGTAGTGGAGAAAGTTCTTGTGAAATCTGGGATCAAGATTGAAATTATTGATGGGAAAAAAGAAGCAAAAATCATTTCCAATACCCCTATTTTTGATACAATCAATAAAGAAAAAACTTTTCTTTATGTCGATGTAGGTGGGGGGAGTACCGAATTTAGTATTTTAATGAAAGGAAAACGAATTCATTCAAAATCCTTTAAGATTGGAACCGTACGCTTATTGAACAATAAGGTAAGTGATGAAACCTGGGAAGCTGCTGAAGCTTGGGTCAAACTTCACAGTGCATCGCACGAAAAAATATATCTGTTGGGTACGGGAGGGAATATCAATAAATTGCATAAAATGGCGGGGATCAAAGAAGGTCGCCCAATGAGTTTCCTTACCCTTAGTTCCTTGTACAATAAATTGAGTGCATTGACCTATGAGGAACGGATTTATAAATTGGGACTAAACCCTGACCGCTCCGACGTGATTATTCCCGCTGCTACATTATTCTTAAAAACCCTAAACTGGAGTGGTGCAAAGGTTATATATGTTCCCAAAGTAGGACTCTCCGATGGGATGATACGGGAGCTGTGTAAGAATAAATAGGATGTTGTGATTCCTTGGGGAGTGAACAATTGTATAAATGCCTATATGACGTTTATATTCTTTCTGTAGCTAGTATCAGGGTATAATAAAATCGATAACGGATTGAAAAAAGGCTAAGGTTTTCCAAAGACTAGATTTCCATTTGGGTTTATTGTCAATAAAAATTTAAAAGATTAAGAAAAAAGAAAATTAGGATGCCTCTAAAAATCCAAATCGAATGTCGTTCTGAGGTCTTCTAAGCTGGGATTTATTTTGAGTAAGTGCTGGTATTTTTCATTGGGAGAATATACAGAATCTTCTTTTGTAGTTTCATTGATTTCAAGGGCGATGGAGAGACTTTGGTTGTTTAAGGCATTGCGTAAAAAGGGGAGCAGATGCTCCATTTCTCGTGACATTTCTTCACGATTCATTTTATTGGCAACAGTAAAACTGAGTTCAAATCCTGAGTTCAACCCTACCGTATTCATACTCAAAATTGAAGCAATATTGCTTTTCCCTTCCTTTTTCAAGGCCTCTATGTATTGGTTCCAAAGCACTTCTACTTGGCTGAGTTCAAAAGGGTCTTCCGGTAAGTCGGTTTCTATTACTTTGGGTTGACTTTTCTCTTTGGCAGCTTTTTTTAAGGCAATACTTGAGAGTGAAAAGCCTGAAACTTGAGTCGCAGCGGGTTTCGTTGGGATATACTCTTGTTCGGGTTCTTCAACTTTGGCTTTCTCTTCAGTTTGTGCGGGCAGGCCTGTACTTGTTTCTCTCTGCGGGGTTTCCAAAAGGGCTGGGGGGTCAATTTCTGGAGCGATAGCAGTTTCCTCTTTTTTAATTGGCGGTTTGGGAATTGGTATTACTTGTTTTGAAAGCGGTTTGTTTTTATACTCCGAGGCTGGGATTATGTAGCCTTTTTTTTTTCTCCATTGAAATGGAGCGAAGCAAGTTGCATGAGACATAGCTCTACATGTACCCGTCTGTTTTTACAGTTTTTATAGCCTATTTCACAGTTGTTGACTAAGGAAATAGCATCGAGGAGATAGTCAGGGGCTAGGGAAGAGGTTGCTGTAGTATAAGCTTCTTTAATACTGCTTCCAACCTCCATTAAACTTAAGGTTTTAGGGTCTTTAGCCAACATTAAATTACGAAAATGATCTCCCAGTCCACTCACAAACTGCAAGCTGTCAATTCCTCTCTGTAGCAAGCCATTATAGGCTGTTAAAATTCCAGGGATGTCATTTTTAAAAATAAGAGTTCCAAGATCTGCATAGGTTTGATGATCGAGTACATTCAAATTGTCAGCCACAGCTGTTGCGGTCAAATTTCCTTGGGTAAAACTCACCATACGATCAAAAATGGAAAGGGCATCTCGTAGAGCACCTTCTGCTTTTTGTGCTATAAGGTACAAGGCATTTTCTTCAAAAGCCAAGCCTCGGTCTGCGGCAATTTTGGCTAAATATTTTTGAATGTCCAGTATAGAAATACGTTTAAAATCATAGACTTGACAACGGGAGAGCACCGTGGGAATGATTTTGTTTTTTTCGGTAGTGGCTAAAATAAAAATGACATGCTTGGGCGGTTCTTCCAATGTTTTCAGGAAGGCATTAAAAGCGGCTGTAGAGAGCATGTGTGCCTCATCAATGATGTAAATTTTATGGGTTCCTACTTGCGGTGGAATCCGAACCTGCTCATTGATCTTTCTGATATCTTCCACAGAATTATTGGAAGCAGCATCCAGTTCAAAAATATTGAAGGAATAATCTCCATCTTCAGCGGTGGTGGCACTATTGATTTGTTTTGCTAAGATTCGAGCACAGGAGGTTTTCCCCACACCTCTGGGGCCACAAAAAAGCAGCGCTTGCGCTAATTGGTTGGTTACCAGGCTATTTTGTAAGGTTTTGGTAATACTTTCTTGACCCACTACTTCCTCAAAAGTACTGGGTCTGTATTTTAAAGCCGATACAACAAATGCTTCCATGTCTTACAAAGATATAAATCAAGAGAGGTTTTTCTATTTATGTGTGATGATATTCCCCGTTAATTATTAACAAATGGCTAACTTTGACCCGCAGGCCATCTTATCGCTCTTTTCGTAAGAAAAGAGAGGAAAGTCCGGACACCACAGAGCAGCATAGCGGGTAACGCCCGCCCTTTGAAAGAAGCGGACCAGTGCAACAGAAAGCAAGTACAGTTCGGCTGTAGTGAAATCAGGTAAACTCTATGCGGTGCAACGCCAAGTATATCTACAATTAAGAGTAGCTCGTTCAATGTAGAAGGGTAGGCGGCTAGAATGTAAGAGTAATTTTACATCCAGATAAATGATAAGACTCGACAGAATCCGGCTTATCGGCCTGCTTTTTTTATTCAAAAAAGGAAAATACACTTCCTCCGTAGTTTCTTGAAAAATCAAATCCTTCTCCCATGGAGAGATCGATAAAATTACTATGCTCAAAGATGATGATTCCAGAAGCATCCAAGCGCTTTTTGGCACGTTCTAGGAGCTGTAAATAGGCTTCAGCTTCCCAGTCATAGGGTGGATCAGCAAAAATAAGGGTGTACGAGGCTGTGTCTTTGTCTAGAAAAGTAATCGTTTCACTTTGTAAAACGCTAATATCTAATTCAAGAGTAGTTGCTGTTTTTTGAATAAAATGGACACAATGACGGTTTTGATCGACTGCAATAATTTTTGAAGCTCCGCGAGAGGCAAATTCATAACTAATGTTTCCCGTTCCTGAAAAAAGATCCAAAACGGTCAAGGAGTCAAAATCCATACGGTGTTGGAGGATGTTGAACAGACCTTCCTTAGATCGATCTGTTGTGGGGCGAACGGGTAAGTTTTTTGGAGCTGAAATCCTGCGTCCTTTGTGCGTGCCTGAAATAATTCGCATTAACTGAAATATTGTGCTAAAAAAGGAGCGTTGTGGTTTTCTATAGCCTGTTTGCTAATGATGACCTCTTGATGAAAACGAATGTTGTTGTGATAGAGCTTTATTGCTGCGTAGAAAGAATCAAATGGATCCATTTTTCCTAAAAAAACAATTTCAAAAGCCTTATTTTCTAATTCAAATTGCTCTACAACAAAAAAGACATAATACAGAAATTCATCTTCACTTTGAGTGCTAAATCTATTGTGAAAAACAAGCGAATCCTCTTTCGTTAAGAACAGATCCATACTGTCTTTCTGAAGGTGAATATATAATTGGGTTTTGTCTGCGGATTCCCTAGCTAGATTCAAGAGGGTTCTTGAAAGGATAGTATTATAATGTGTTTCTTGAAAACTAGTTTCAGTGGTTTCCAATAGGCTTTGTATTTCTTTGGGGTAGGAATAGACGTTTACTTGATCTTCTTCATCTAAAACGTCATATTGAAAAGACGAATCTCCCTTATTGGTTTTATAATGACTCAGGTATTGCTCCAGACGGTCTTCACTAAAAAGGGGTTTAGGAACAAAAGTGGAAGGGTGTTCAAAATGAATGAGACTAATTGCAGTAAACGTTTTTTTTGGGTAATAGTCGATGAACTCCTCAAAAACTTTGTTGAATTCTTTTGGATCTTTGTTTAGAGGTAAAAAATCTACTTTGGATTGGGTACAAAAAGAAAATCCATTCACAAAGGAGTGAATGGATAATTCATTATGTTGTATTATTTTATTCCTGTTTGGCATCAAAGATCGTTGGCCAGTTACCGTTAGTACTCACGTTAGAAAGCGATCCTAATACAATTTCAGGGCCATTTACCCCATCAACTGAAACTGTTTCGTTTTCTTGTTTTACTAAATCTTTGTTTTGATCAAAAAGGATTACTTCTTTTTTCACTTTGACTTCAAAAACAGGTACTTTGTATCCGTTCTTGTCAATTACTTTTGCCGCAATTTCAAATTTTTGATCGTCAACTCCTTCAATGGGAACGTAAGCCATATTTTGATAGCGTGTCGAAGTTCCAAAAAGAGAATCTTTTACTTCTACTGTACCCAAGGTATCGATTACAATTACTTCACGAAGCATATCGATTCGGTAGGTACGATCGTATTCCAAGTAAGACGAATCGCGTTTTTCAATCAATGTAAAGTGTCCCTCGTCGATAAATTTCACTAAACTGTCAAAGTTATCGGAAAAAGTTCCTCTAACATCTCTGTGAGCAATTTGAGCGGTTCTAATGTCTTTTAAACGGTTAATTACTTTTGAGTAACGTTCGTTTTTTGTTTGGTTAAATTTGATGGGTCCGTTGATAGAATCATAAATCTTGTAAGCAAAAAAGATAGATGCTATCCAGAGTACGATTTGAATGCCTATTTTCATTATTGTGTATTAATTGATAAAAACAAATCTACAATTTTTTTTGAATCAGAAAAGTATTTAAAATGATTTATATTTAGACTTTGAAATACTTCATGACTCCAGAAAAATTTAATCATAAACTAGAGACTAGTTTTCCTTTCCCCCCGACAGCATCACAAAGAGAATGGTTTCCTGAGATTACGGATTTCATTTTTTCAAAAGAGAAGAATGCGGCTTTTTTATTGAAAGGGTATGCTGGAACAGGAAAAACAACCTTAATCGGCTCTTTAGTCAAACAACTAAAATTTGCAGATTATAAGGCAATTTTAATGGCTCCCACGGGACGAGCAGCCAAAGTGATGTCAACGTATTCAACATTTTCTGCAAAGACCATTCACAAGCAAATCTACTATCCCAAGCCTGAATCGGGCGGGAAGATGCAGTTTCAGCTAAAAGCAAATAAGTATCGTAAAACGATTTTTATTATTGATGAAGCTTCTATGATAGGGGATGATCGACAAAATGCTAAACTTTTTGAAAATGGTTCTTTGCTTCATGACGTTGTTCAATATGTAAGTAGTGGAGATCGATGTAAGTTGATTTTTGTGGGAGATCCCGCACAATTACCCCCCGTTCATTTGAATATTAGCCCTGCTTTGGATGAAGAAGAGCTAACACAATTTCATTTTGACAAGATATACAGTGTCAAATTAGATGCTGTGGTTCGTCAAGCAAAAGGATCTGGGGTATTAAACAATGCAACTCTACTTCGTTCTCAGTTGAATAATGAAGTGTATGATCAATTTAAATTTGATGTTCAAGGATTTTCTGATATTCTTTACACCAATAATGGGATGGATCTTTTTGAGGCCATTGAGAATGCGTTTCAAAATGCTGGAACAGATCAAACTATTTTTATTGTTCGGTCTAACAAGCGTGCCAATATTTATAACGAGAACATTCGAAAGCGAATATTGGGTCTTGAGGATGAACTCGCTGTAGGGGATCAATTAATGGTGGTAAAAAACAATTACTTCTGGTTGGATCCCGAATCCAAACCCGGTTTTATTGCCAATGGAGATGTGGTTCGTGTAGATTCGATTCAGTCTAAAAAAGAGCTCTATGGATTTTCGTTTGCCGAAGTAACGATTAGTTTGGTAGATTATCCTGACGAAGATTCTTTTGATACCGTATTGCTTTTGGATACCTTAAAGTCTGAAACGCCTTCGCTTTCCTACGAGGATGGTAATCGATTGTATCAAGAGGTTCTACTTGATTATGCCGCCGAGAAGTCTAAGTATAAAAAGTTTTTGAAAGTCAAAAACAATCCTTTTTTCAATGCTTTGCAAGTCAAGTATTCTTATGCTGTAACATGTCATAAATCTCAAGGCGGCCAATGGGAAAATGTATTTATTGAAAAACCCTATCTTCCTGATGGACCTGACAGAGATTTTTTAAGATGGTTATACACCGCTATAACTCGGGCAAAAAAGCAATTGTTTTTGATTGGCTTTCCTGACGATGATTTTTTAACAATTGAATAATCATGATGCGCAATCTTTCTAAGTTTATTTATACGCGTTTATTGGGATGGAAATTAGTAGGGGTTTTTCCTACAGATCCTAAATATATTGTTGCAGTGGTTCCACACACCAGTTGGTTGGATTTTTTTATTGGGATTTTGGTTAGAAGTATTTCCGGTGAAAGCATCAATTTTGTTGGAAAAAAAGAGTTATTTACCCCGTTAACGTCATGGTTTTTCAAAGGCTTAGGAGGGGCTCCAATCGATCGCTCAGGAAATAAAGGCTCGGTTGAATCCATGGTTGCAGTTTTTGAGGCACATGAAAAGTTCAGAATCGCACTTGCTCCAGAGGGAACTCGGAAAAAAGTAAGTAAATTAAGAACAGGTTTTTATCATATTGCTAAAAAAGCGCATGTTCCTATTGTACCTGTTAGTTTTGACTACGGAAATAAAAAGGTAGTTGTACACCCTATTTTCAACACTACAGTTAATGAGAAAAAGGACTTTGAATTTCTTGAGCAATTATTTAAGGGGGTAGAAGGCTATGCCTTAGACAAAAGTTTTTAATTATTCTTGGATTTCCAAGGCGTGATAAACTTGCTGTACGTCTTCGTCTTCTTCAATTTTTTCAATCAGATTTAAAACTTCTTGTTGCGCTTCTGGATTGAGTTGTTTTGTGATTTGTGGAATGCGCTCAAAACCTGATGAAAGGATTTCAAAAGACCTTCGTTCTAACTCTCTCTGCAACTCTCCAAAACTTTCAAAAGGGGCATAAAGTAGTAAGCCATCTTCATCAACAAAAACTTCTTCGACTCCGAAGTCGATAAATTCCAACTCAATTTCTTCAGGATCTAGTCCGGTGGGGTCAATTCGAAAGTTACAGCTGTGATCAAACATAAATTCTACAGAGCCTGCAGTACCTAAATTCCCATTCGCTTTATTAAAATAAGAGCGAACATTGGCAACCGTTCTATTGTTGTTGTCCGTGGCGGTTTCTACTAAAATCGCTATACCGTGGGGTGCGTAGCCTTCAAAGAGTACTTCTTTAAAGTCTCCGGTATCTTTATCTGAAGCTTTTTTGATAGCACGTTCAACATTGTCTTTCGGCATGTTGGCAGCCTTCGCGTTTTGAATTACCGCACGGAGTCTCGAATTATTTTCAGGGTCTGGACCTCCTTCTTTTACGGCCATGACAATGTCTTTCCCTATACGAGTAAATGTTTTGGCCATTGCAGACCAACGTTTCATTTTTCTTGCTTTTCGAAATTCGAAGGCTCTTCCCATTGTGTTAAATTTTAAGCTAAAATAAAAAAATTACTGATGCTTTCTTGAGTCAACTGGGGTAAGATCATCAATTATATCGGTGTAGGAGGTTAGGAGGTGGTTGGGAAGTTTATTCTCCTTGGGTAAAGTAGCCAGATAGCGTATCTTGTTTGAGGTAAACACTTGTTTGAAAACCCCAGGTTTTTGATGTCTTTTTTCCACAACTGTTTTAATAAAATCAAAATGTGAGATTAAATCGGAGCTCCCTAGATGATAAATACCTGTCTTCTGTTGATTGATTAAATAATGTATTTGTTGGCTGAGGCGTAGGTCACTATTCACATTTATTATGGTATTTGGAAAAACCTCAATTGGAAGATTTTGTTTGATCGCTGTATCAATTTCGAGGGTACGTGGGGCATTCATTCCAAAAATCATGGGCAATCTTGCAAGGGTATATTTACCCGTAGCAAGGCGCATCAGTTGATTTTCAATCTTTATTTTGAAACGGCCGTAAATACTTTCTGAAAGTGTTTTATCATATTCATAGGAGGGATAATGCTGGAAGGAATCGAAAACATTGGCTGAAGATAAAAACAGTATCCTACAATTTTTATTTTTTATATAATCTGTCAAAAATGTATGGGTCTCTAGTTGCGCATTAAAATCACCTCGCAAAGATGAGATTATCAATTTAGGTTGGACTTCTCTGAGGATGGCTTCAAGTCCGTCTTCTTCAATATTAAAAGGAAAAAAGTGTTGATTGTTAGTAAAGTTTTTGGATGAATTATAGGTGGCAAAGGTATTGTAATAGGGTGCTAATTCCTTGTAAAGGACATTGCCTATATAACCACTTCCTCCTAAAATTAAAATAGATTTCAAGATTTATTTTTTTATGAAGGGTAGTTTTACAACTTGCGCAGGACAATCTTTTTCTCTGATGCGTATTGCAATTTCGGTACCGGGCTTAGCATAATTTTCAGTGACATATCCTAAACCTATTCCTTGAGACAAGACGGGAGACTGTGTTCCAGAGGTTACAGTTCCGATTGTTTCTCCCAACCGATTGACAATCTCGTATCCTGATCTAGGAATACCTCTTGTTTCTAAAGCAAATCCAATGAGTCGTTCTGAGACTCCTTGTTGTTTTTGGAGGACCAACATTTCAGAGTTAAATGTTCCTGTTTCCAGTTTAGTGACCCATCTTAGACCCGCAGCAAGGGGAGATGTATGGTCGTTTATTTCATTGCCATAGAGGCAGTAACCCATTTCCAAACGAAGGGTGTCACGTGCAGCAAGACCTGCAGGAACGATATTAAATTCCGAACCCGCTTCCATAATTGCTTCCCATATTTCAGGAGCTTTATTCGCTTCAAAATAGATTTCAATTCCTCCAGCACCCGTGTAGCCGGTGGTTGCAATTAAGGTGTTTTTACAGCCGGCAAAAGAAGCTGTGGTATGGGCATAAAAGGGAAGATCAACTAGATTAGTTGAGGTTAATTTTTGCATGGCTTCAATCGCTTTTGGTCCTTGAATAGCCAAAAGGGCTGTTTCTCCAGATTTATTTTCAAGCCTTGCTCTAAATGCTGCATTGTGTTTTTCTATCCAGCTCCAATCTTTATCAATATTGGATGCATTGACCACCAATAGGTATTCCGTCTCTTTTAATCGATAAACAATTAAATCGTCTACTATACCTCCGGTTTCGTTTGGAAAATAATTGTATTGAGCCTTTCCGAGAGTTATTTTAGAAATATCATTGCTACAGATGTATTGCAATAGATCCAATGCTTGGGCGCCTGAAACCAAAAACTCTCCCATATGAGAAACATCAAAAACGCCAACTCCACTTCTCACTGCAAGATGTTCTTTAGTGACCCCACTGTACTGTACAGGCATTTCATATCCACCAAAAGGAGTCATTTTTGCATTCAATGCTAAATGCGTATTGTAAAGTGTCGTTTTTTTCATAAGTTCATATTAAATTTTAATCATGATATCAATAAATCGAATTCGAGTTTATCTACCGTTAATCTCTTTTCTTGGGTTGCTGCTTTTTCCCATTACTACTGCAGCGCAAAAGTCGGAACTTTCAGTTGAATTTCATAAAAAACGGCGTCAACAATTACGAGAAAAACTTCCAACTAATAGTGTAGCGGTTTATTTTTCTGCTCCAGTTCGCAACAGAGCCAATGATGTGGACTTTGAATACCATCCAGATCCCAATTTCTATTATCTAACGGGATGGAACGAACCCCATGCAGTTTTGATAGTCTACAATACTCCGCAGACAGATGCGGAAGGTACATATTATGAAAAATTATATGTACGAGATCGAGATGCTCGAAACGAAATGTGGAACGGGAAGCAATTAGGAGTTGAAGGAGCACAAAAAATGGGATTAGATCGAGTGGTCAATAAAACAGAATTTTCTAAAGAACAAACGAATTTTGAACGCTTTGATACTGTTTTAATGTTCGACTTTAAAAATGATGTTCGCGATAATAAAGATGATACAAGTGATTTATTTGATTTGCAGCAACAGTTTAAAAAGGCAATTAATTATCCAGATAATTTTGATGCAGATCGCTATCGCCTTTATCAAAGGATACGGACGGCTTCGGAGGAGGAGGTACCCAACTTAAAGAGATGGATTTCATATAAAATGAACAGCGATGATTCTCTCCAGGACGATCCGGTTATCCAAGATTTTATGCAAGTAGGGGAGGAGACGGTTCTTACAGATTTAAAGACCCGAAGTGCTTTTTTGCTTAAAGATTATAATTTTGACATCGATCAACTAACCTACTTCATGGCAAGTTTGAGGGAGAACAAAACAGCTGAAGAAATTCGATTGATTAAAAAAGCAGTTCGTATTTCTACTCAAGGGCAATTGGAAGTAATGAAGGCTATTCATCCAGAAATGACAGAGCGTGAAGTTCAAGGGATTCATCAATTGGTTTTTAAGAAGTATGGCGCTGCTCATGAAGGCTATCCTTCCATCGTCGGTGCAGGAGATAATGCTTGTGTATTGCATTATATAACCAACGATAAAACCGATCTAAAAAATCAACTAATTCTAATGGATTTGGGGGCTGAATACAAAGGGTATACCGCCGATGTGACTCGAACAATCCCCGTTTCTGGTACATTTACTCCCGAACAAAAAGCTCTTTATCAAATTGTCTATGATGCCCAAACTGCTGGAATCAATGCCGCAGTAAATGGAGCCAGTTTTAGGGCGGTGACTGAAGCAACTTACGCAGTTGTTCAAAAAGGTCTTATGGAATTAGGACTGATTGAAAGTGAAGAAGAGTACAGACGATATTTACCACACGGAATTGCTCATCATATTGGCTTGGATGTCCATGATCCCGGATTGTATGAAAACCTAGCTCCCAATATGGTGATTACCGTTGAGCCAGGAATCTATATTCCAAAGGGAAGCCCTTGTGATCCCAAATGGTGGGATATTGGTATTCGTATTGAAGATGACATATTGATTACTGAGAGTGGTCCTATAAATCTCTCAGTGGATGCTCCTAGGAGCTGGCAAGAAATTGAAAAAGTAATGCAAGAGAAAAGTGCACTTGATGATTTCATCCTTCCCCCATTGACAATCGATTAGCGTTCTAAAAGAAAGGTTTTTAACTGTTCATAGGAGTGAAAGGATACACACGATTTTTTACGGTCTAAAATACCTTTAATTCGCTCAGGGAATGGAACTGTAGTTTTGAGCGTGCTTTCCACTGTGTCAACAAACTTAATGGGGTGAGCGGTCTCTAAAAAGAGACCTTGGTAAACTTCGGTTGAATCTTGTAAAAACTGTTTTAATCCTAAATATCCTACTGCACCATGAGGATCAGCAATATATCCTGAGATTTCATGGATTTCTTTGATTGCCTTTTTGGTTTGAGAATCGGTATAGTGATATCCCGAAAGAATTTTTTTGAGTTTAAAAATATCGTTATTAAATAACTTTTGAATTCGTATAAAATTGCTAGGATCCCCTACATCCATCGCATTGGAAAGAGTAGGTTTTGATTTTTTTGGGGAATAAGTTCCTGAATCTAAATAGTCGGGAACGGTATCGTTAATGTTTGTGCTTGCAATGAATTGATCAACGGGAAGCCCCATTTTTTTTGCAACCAAACCAGCACAAATATTTCCAAAATTTCCACTGGGCACAGAAATAGCAAGCTTTTTATTTGGGTGTATTCTGTTTTTGTATGCAATAAAATAATAGAACATTTGTGAGAGCCATCGTGCAATGTTGATGGAATTGGCTGAGGTCAATGAAATATTTCGAATTAAATCTCCGTCAATAAAAGCACTTTTCACCATGTCTTGGCAATCGTCAAAAGTTCCATCGACTTCGATTGCAGTAATGTTTTCTCCCAGAGTAGTAAGTTGTTTTTCTTGAATTTTACTCACTTTACCTTTTGGATATAAAATAACGACATCGATTCCTTCCACTTTATAAAATCCGTCTGCAACAGCACCCCCTGTGTCCCCCGAGGTCGCTACAAGAATGGTGAGCTTTTCGTTTTTCTTAACTTCATTGGCATAAGCCAGAGAACGAGCCATAAAGCGAGCTCCAACATCTTTAAAAGCTAGGGTAGGACCTTGAAATAATTCTAAAGTAGCCACTGTTTCTGTAATGGGTACGATTGGAAATTCAAAACTCAGGCTGTCTTGAATGATTTTTTTTAGGCGACCTTCTGGTATATCTTTTCCTACAAACGGTTGAATAACCTTGAATGCAATTTCTTGATTAGAAAAGCTATTGATGTTATTAAAAAAGTCTTTGGGAAGCTTGGGTATTTCTTTTGGAAAATAAAGACCGCGGTCTGGTGCCAATCCTTTTCTTACTGCATCCAGAAACGAAACATCTTGCGAATTGTAATTTAAACTATAATATTTCATTGGTTAGTGCAGGATTTTTATTCCTTCATTATTAATTTTAGAAATATGCACTTCATATTCCAGATCTAAATCATCAAATTGATTTTTCATTGCATCACCTACTTGATTTGCAATTTTTATACTTTTTGATAAGGCGTAAATTGAAGGCCCCGAGCCTGAAATACCACTCCCTAGTGCCCCCGCATCGATGGCTGCCTTTTTAACCTCTTCAAATCTTGGAATAAGCATGGCTCTGTAGGGTTCAATCACTTTATCTTTCATACTTCTGGAAAGGAGTTCATAATCATTCGTGTATAATGCGCTGACAAATGCCCCTAAATTTCCCCACTGTTGAACTGCTTTTTCTAGTGGGATTGTATTTTTTAAAATAGCCCTTGAATGAATTGTTTTTAATTCAATTTTCGGATGAATAATTGTTGCAACTAATTCGGGTGGACTGGGGAGTTTTATAACGTCAAGTGACTTGTTACTTCTCACCAAAGTAAAACCTCCTAGAAGAACTGGAGCTAAATTATCCGCATGTGCAGCACCGCTGGCCAAAGCCTCTCCTGCCATAGCAAATTGAATTAATTCATTTCTGCTGTAAGGTTTTCCTAATAATTCATTCACTGCAAATACAGCTCCTGCAGCACTGGCTGCACTACTTCCAATACCACTACCCGGTTTAATTCTTTTATCGATATCAATTCTAAAGCCATATTTACTAGGATGGGCTTCCAATAAAGCTGTAACAGCCACACTGGCTACATTTTTGAGCGGGTCTGTTGGTAAATCTTGTCCCAAGATAGTTCCTATACTTACTCCCGGGTTTTCTGTTTTGGTAACCTTCATGACATCTCCCACGGGCTCTAAACAAAAACCCAATACATCAAAACCGCAAGAGACATTGGCAACACTGCCGGGACAAAAAACTTCAATTTGATTCATAGCCTAGCGTTTTCCAATTCTGATGATGTCGCCAAAAATACCTGCAGCGGTGACTTCAGCACCTGCCCCAGCTCCTTTGACGATGAGAGGTTGATCTTTGTATCGATTGGTGTAAAATAAGATGATATTATCACTTCCCTCTAAATTATAAAAATCATGACTGGCGTCAATTTCTTGAAGACCGACACTTGCCTTACCGTTTTCGAGTTGTGCAACGTATTTTAGCCTTGCCCCTTTTTTATTTGCAAGATCTAACAAGCTTTGAAAATGAGATTCATTTTTTTCAATCATTTCATAAAAGGCTTCGTTTGATTGGGTATTCAATACCTCATCAGGTAAAAAAGGTTTGTTTATAATATCACTCAACTCAAGAGAGAAACCACTCTCTCGTGCTAGAATTAAAATTTTTCTCGCGACATCAACCCCACTCAAATCAATTTTAGGATCGGGTTCTGTATATCCTTCCTCCTGTGCGCTCTGCACGATTTCCTTAAATGTGGTATGGGCAGTAAATTTGTTAAAAACAAAATTCAAACTACCTGATAGGATGGCTTGAATTTTAACGATTTCATCACCCGAGGCAATTAAGTTATTGAGCGTGTCTATAACGGGTAGACCTGCACCTACATTAGTTTCAAACAAAAAGGGAGTCCCAAATTTACGGGCTGTTTTTTTAAGATCATTGTAGTTATTGAGGGTGCTAGCACAAGCAATTTTGTTACAAGTAACCACGCCTATGTTATGCGCTAAATACCGCCCATATTCGTTTGCGATATTTTCATTGGCTGTATTATCAACAAAAATACTATTGCGTAAGTTTAATTTTTTGATATGCTCAAAGAGCTCCTCTCGATTGGATTCAATCGAACTTTCTTCGAGTTGACTCTTCCACTGTGTCAAATCAATCTGTCCATCACTAAGCACCATTTTTCTTGAATTGGAAAGTGCAATAACCCGTATTTTTAAACGTAAATGCTCTAATAGGTAGGCTTGTTGGTTGTGGATTTGTTCAATGAGTTTCCCCCCTACGTTACCCACACCCGTAATGAATAAATTTAGCTCTTTTGATTGTTCTTCAAAAAAGGATTCATGAACAGTATTTAACGCTTTTTGTGTATTTTTTTCATCTATTATTATAGAAATGTTTCTTTCAGAAGCTCCTTGTGCAATGGCTCTAATATTGATGTTGTTTGCTCCTAAACTACTAAATAATTTCCCACTAATTCCTTGATGATCTTTCATTCGATCTCCAACCACTGCAATGTTGGCCATTTTGTTTTCAACAACAGCGGGAGCAACTTTATTTAGTGAAATCTCAAATGCAAAATGTTCATCGATCGCATTTTTTGCTAACTCGGCATCTTCAGATTTAACGCCTAAACAGATGGAATGTTCTGACGAAGCTTGGGTGATCATGATGATATTGATTTTTCTTGTGGATAAACATTCAAATAAACGTTTGGAAAAACCAGGAATCCCTATCATTCCACTCCCTTCAAGACTTACCAGTGCAACTTTTTCAATGTGACTTACTCCTTTAACTACAGTTCCGTTTCCACCTCCAATAATTCCTTGCGTATCGATTGTTGTTCCTTGTGCATTTTGTTCAAAGGTATTTTTGATCAAAATGGGAATTTCTTTTTCAATGATGGGTTGCAGAGTAGGAGGGTAAATTACTTTAGCGCCAAAATGGGAAAGTTCCATTGCCTCATGATACGATAATTTTGGAATGGGTTGTGCCTGAGATACTAATTTAGGGTGGGCTGTAAACATGCCGCTTACGTCAGTCCAAATTTCTAGAACGGATGCGTTGGCATAATTTGCAAGTAAAGCTGCTGAATAATCGGACCCTCCTCGCCCTAGAGTAGTGGTGTCTCCTTTTTCATCGCTTGCAATAAACCCAGGGACTAAAATTACCTCGGCAAAAGTGGATGCGATAAAGGCTTGGGTGCTTTCACTGCTTTTAGCATGATCTACAATTTCTCTGTCATTCACAACTTTGGTGAATAAAAGTTCTCGAGCGTCTTTTAGTATAACACCGATACCTTGATGCTTAATTAATTCATTAATTATTGTACTCGATAAGAACTCTCCAAAGCTTGAAATTTTAGAAAGGCTTTTGGGGGTTAATTCTTTTAGGGTAAAAAGGGATTCAAGAACACCCTCTAATTCATTTATTTGGGATCGAAGAAAGCTTATAATCCCACTTTGTTGAGTTACAGGGACAAAATCTAAGATGATATTGAGATGTCGCTCTTGAATTGTTTCAAGATGCTTTTTGAAGTCTGCATCACCACAACTGGCAGCGTTTGCCATTTCCACCAAAAGATTGGTAACCCCTCCTAAAGCAGATACCACGATGAGCTGTTTTTGTTTTGTCGATTTTTTTACAATATCAACAACAAGTTTCAAACTTTCCGAGTTGGCAACAGAAGTACCTCCAAATTTTAAAACCTTCATAATTTCTATATCAAACCCCACAAGGAGGCCTCGGTTCAAATAATAAAATCAAGCGCAAAAATAGAACAAATACATATGCTTTGCTTTATATAATGAATAAAAATATGGGATTTTTTTGAGTCCTTTTGATGGATTTATAAATGTCACCTACTTTTTATGTAGAACTCTCAATTTGTTGATTTACATCCAGCTGAAGTGCATCTTCGTTTTTATTCTTATCAATTTGGATTAAATCACCTTCTTTGATAGCGTTACTTACCACATTTTCAGCGACCAAATCTTCAACGTGTTTTTGGATGGCTCTGTTCAAAGGGCGAGCACCATATTTGATGTCAAATCCTTTTTCTGCAATAAAGTCTTTGGCTGCATTAGTCACATTAATTTGATATCCTAAATTTTCAACACGTGAAATGAGTTTCTTCAATTCGATATCAACAATTTGGCGAATATCTTGTCGTTCCAATGAATTAAAAATCACGATATCATCAATTCGGTTTAGGAATTCAGGCGAAAAAGTTTTTTTCAATTCTTTTTCGATCACCCCTTTTTCAATATCGGATGTTTGTGCTTTTTGTGCAGCGGTTTCAAATCCAAGACCCGTTCCAAAATCTTTAACTTGACGCGCTCCAATGTTGGAAGTCATTATGATGATGGTATTTTGAAAATTAATTTTTCTTCCCAAACTATCAGTAAGGAAACCATCATCCAATACTTGTAAAAGCATATTGAAAATATCAGGGTGTGCTTTTTCAACTTCGTCGAGAAGAATTACGGAATAAGGGCGTCTTCTAACTTTTTCACTAAGTTGTCCACCTTCTTCATATCCTACATAACCTGGAGGTGCACCAATCAATCTTGAAATGGCAAATTTTTCCATGTATTCGCTCATGTCAATTCGGATTAGATTCTCTTCAGAATCAAAAATTTCAGAAGCTAAAATTTTAGCTAATTGGGTTTTACCCACTCCAGTTTGCCCCAAAAAGATAAACGATCCAATGGGCTTATCAGGAGCTTTCAAACCGGCACGATTTCTTTGAATGGCCTTAACGACTTTTTCAATAGCATCTTTCTGACCGATCAACTTTTGTCCAATTGCATCCGACAATTTGGAAAGCTTACTCTTTTCAGAATTGACAATTTTGTTGACAGGAATATTAGTCATCATAGAAACAACATCTGCGATATTATTTTCGTTTACAGTGACTCTATTCAGCTTTGAGTCTTCCTGCCATCGTTCTTGTGCTTCAATAAGAGAGCGTTCTACACGTTTCTCATCATCGCGAAGTTTCGCAGCCTCTTCGTATTTTTGTTTCTTTACAACTGTGTTTTTAGATTCTCTAACTTCATCTAGTTGTTTTTCAAGATCAATAATTTCTTGTGGTACACTCATATTGTTGATGTGTACTCTTGATCCTGCTTCGTCTAGGGCATCAATAGCTTTGTCTGGAAGGAAACGATCCGACATATAGCGGTCAGTAAGTTCCACACAAGCCTTTAGCGCCTCATGAGTATAATTTACGTTATGGTGACTTTCATAACGATCCTTAATGTTTTCAAGAATTTCAAGTGTTTCTTCTGGTGAAGTTTGTTCTACCAGTACTTTTTGAAAACGTCGTTCTAGCGCACCATCTTTTTCGATGTGTTGACGGTATTCGTCAAGTGTAGTGGCACCAATGCATTGAATTTCACCCCTAGCTAAAGCGGGTTTAAACATGTTGGAAGCGTCCAAGCTACCGGTAGCTCCACCTGCACCGACTATGGTATGAATTTCGTCGATAAATAAAATAATATCATCATTTTTTTCAAGCTCGTTCATTACAGCTTTCATGCGCTCTTCGAACTGCCCTCTGTATTTCGTTCCTGCAACAAGGCCAGCCAAGTCTAGGGTCACTACACGTTTGTTGTACAACACACGTGAAACTCTTTTTTGGATGATACGTAGCGCTAGTCCTTCTGCAATGGCAGATTTACCTACCCCTGGCTCTCCAATTAATAGAGGGTTATTTTTCTTTCTTCGACTTAAAATTTGAGAAACACGCTCAATTTCTTTTTCACGACCTACCACAGGATCTAATTTTTCTTGCTCTGCAAGTAGGGTGACATCGCGACCAAAATTATCTAAAACGGGCGTTTTTGTTTTTTTATTGGTTTTGGATTCAGAAGTTGGAATGAATGGATTTTCCTTTTCTTCGCCTTCATTTTTTTCTTCTGGAAAGGAAGAAGAGGCAGAAAGGTCTTCATAACTATCCGTGTCATTGGCTAACATAAGTTTGAACTGTTCTTTGACTAAATCATAATCCACATTGAGTTTAGTTAATAGTTTTGTGGTGGGATCATTTTCATTTCTCAAAATGCAAAGTAATAAATGTACGGTATTGATTAGTTCACTTTGAAAAAGTTTGGCTTCCAAAAATGTAGTTTTGAGTGCACGTTCCGCTTGTCTTGTGAGGTGAAGATTTTTTTTATCATTCATGGCATTCTGGTCATCGAGGGCGGCAGGGTTCAGAATTTCAACTTTCCGTCTTAACTCTTCAAGGTTTACTTCAATGGCATTGAGAATTGCAATTGCTTTTCCTCCTCCATCTCTGAGAATCCCTAACATAAGATGTTCTGTGCCAATAAAGTTGTGGCCTAGCCGAAGCGCTTCTTCTTTACTGTATGCAATTACATCTTTTACTCGAGGTGAAAAATTATCATCCATAAACTTTAATTTTTTTAGTTCTTCTTCAAAAAGCAGACCAAAATCTGTTGTTCTCTGCTAATAGACAAAAAATTAATCATATTTCAAAAGTTGAAGCCTTATTATTTATAACAAAATAAGGGAGTAATTATGTTGATAATTTTAGCAATTAAGCTGCTGAAAAATAGGAGGTGTTGAAAAGTGATTGCTTATTTTAGCGATAATATAAAATATTCATATGAGCGAAGGAGATAAAATCATTCCAATCAATATCGAAGATGAAATGAAATCAGCATACATTGATTATTCGATGTCTGTTATAGTGTCACGTGCACTACCTGATGTAAGAGATGGTTTAAAGCCTGTTCATCGACGCGTTTTGTTTGGGATGCATGAATTAGGAATTCGAGCCAATACAGCTCACAAAAAATCAGCCCGTATTGTAGGAGAAGTGTTAGGAAAGTATCACCCCCATGGTGATAGTTCTGTTTATGACACCATGGTCCGTATGGCACAGGAGTGGAGCCTTCGTTATCTTTTGGTTGATGGTCAAGGGAATTTTGGTTCTGTAGATGGTGACAGTCCAGCTGCGATGCGATACACTGAAGCTCGAATGCAAAAAATTTCTGAAGATTTGTTGGCGGATATTGACAAAGAAACGGTTGATCTTCAACTCAATTTTGATGACACACTAAAGGAGCCCACAGTTTTGCCTACCCGTGTTCCAACGCTATTGATCAATGGAGCATCTGGAATTGCAGTAGGGATGGCAACCAACATGCCTCCACACAACTTGACTGAAGTTGTTGATGGAACCATCCAATACATCGAAAATAACGACATAACGATTGAGCAATTAATTCAAACGATTAAGGCTCCAGATTTTCCAACAGGGGGTACCATCTACGGTTATGATGGTGTTCGTGAAGCTTTTTTGACGGGTAGAGGACGGATTGTCATGCGTGCCAAAGCAAATATTGAGGAAGTCAACGGGCGAGAATGTATCATTGTAACGGAAATCCCTTATCAGGTAAACAAAGCAGAAATGATTCGTAAGACTGCCGAAATGGTCAACGACAAAAAGCTTGAGGGAATTAGTTCTATACGCGACGAGTCCGATAGAAACGGAATGCGGGTGGTTTACATATTGAAACGTGACGCCGTTCCAAACATTGTCCTAAATAAATTATACAAATACACCCAACTTCAATCCTCTTTTAGTGTAAATAATATTGCATTGGTCAACGGTAGGCCTCAAATGTTAAATCTAAAAGAGATGATTCATTATTTTGTGGAGCACCGCCACGATGTTGTTGTGCGGCGCACAAAATATGAGTTAAAAAAAGCAGAGGATAGAGCCCATATATTAGAGGGATTGATCATTGCTTCAGACAATATTGATGAAGTCATCAAAATCATTAGAGGCTCAAAAAGTGCAGATGAAGCTAGAGAAAATCTAATCAAACACTTCAAGTTGTCTGAAATTCAAGCCAAAGCGATTGTTGAAATGCGTTTGAGACAATTGACTGGTTTAGAGCAAGACAAACTTAGAAAAGAGTATGATGATTTGTTAGTTACCATTGCAGATTTGAAAGATATCCTAGAGAAGAAGGAGCGAAGAATGGACATTATCAAGGAAGAGCTTCTTGAGATTCGAACCAAATACGGTGATGAGCGTCGTTCCAATATTGAGTATGCTGGAGGAGACTTTAGCATGGAGGATATGATTCCCAATGAGCAAGTTGTTATTACAATCTCACATGCTGGGTACATCAAAAGAACACCCTTAAATGAATACAAAACTCAAAACAGAGGTGGAGTTGGACAAAAGGCCTCTACAACACGAGATGAAGATTTTCTCCAAGACTTATTTGTAGGAACAAACCATCAATACATGTTATTTTTTACGCAAAAAGGAAAATGTTTCTGGATGCGAGTTTACGAAATTCCCGAAGGTTCCAAGACTGCCAAGGGTCGAGCGATTCAAAACTTGATCAATATTGAACAAGACGACAAGGTGCAAGCCTTTATTTGTACGCAAGACCTCAAAGATGAGGAATACATCAACAGTCATTATGTGATCATGGCGACCAAAAAAGGGCAAGTAAAGAAAACTTCATTGGAACAATACTCAAGACCCCGAGCCAATGGGATTAATGCCATCAGCATTAAAGATGGAGATGAACTTTTAGAAGCTAAGTTAACCAATGGCAACAGTCACGTAATGTTGGCTGTAAAGTCTGGAAAAGCGATTCGATTTGAAGAGAGTAAAACACGTCCGATGGGTCGTGGGGCTTCTGGAGTTAGAGGAATTACTTTAGCCGACGCTCAAGATGAAGTGGTAGGAATGGTCGCAGTAAATGATATGGATGCGAATATCTTAGTGGTTTCTGAAAACGGATATGGAAAACGATCCAGTCTCGATGACTATCGCATTACCAATCGTGGTGGAAAAGGGGTGAAGACCATATCAATCACAGATAAAACAGGAAAGCTAGTTACTATAAAAACAGTTACTGATTCGGATGACTTAATGATAATCAACAAATCAGGCATTGCAATCCGAATGGAAGTAGCCGCACTCCGAGTAATGGGTCGAGCAACACAAGGGGTAAAGTTGATTAATTTGAAAGGAGATGATACCATTGCTGCAGTAGCTAAAGTAATGAATGATGATGATCCCATTGAAGATGTAAACGAAATTGACATTAACGATGGCACTATTATTGTATAAATACAATTAAATAATTATAAAACGAACAATGAAAAATAATATCCTTTTACTTTTTATCTTATCAGTATCCCTTTCTTTTGGACAAAAGAAAGAGGTTAAAAAAGCTATTAAGTTATTTGAAGCAGGTGATGTAGCAGGTGCACAAAGCTTATTGGAATCGAACGCTGCTATTTTTGATCAGGCAGATGCTAAAGTATTGAATCAAAAATTATATCTGGAGGCTCAAATCGCTCAAGCAAACAAAAATTTTCAACTTGCTTTCGATAAATTCAGTGCCTTCAAAGCTGCGGTAGGTGAAAATTCAGATTACGACACCCAAATTCAACAATTAGTTTCAGAGATCGTCAATAGTGCAATTGAAGATAATGAGCAGAAAAATTTTAAGGAAGCTGCTGTTAAATTATATTTAGCTTACTCGATCAATCCAGACACCAATAAAGATTATCTTTATTATGCTGCATCAAGTTCTATAAATGATGGCGATTATGAAGGAGCTTTAGCGTATTACACTAAATTAAGAGACATCAAATACGATGGAATAACGACCCGTTATTTAGCTAAATCCGCTGCCTCTGGAGAAGAAGTTGAGTTTTCAGAAACTGAGTACGAGTTGTATAAAAAAACGAAAGAATATACTGATTTTAGAGAAGAAACTTCCGAATCTAAATTCCCTGAAATAGTAAAAAACATCGCTTTAATATACGCTCAATTAGGAGACGATGAAAAGGCAATGGATGCAGTGAAAGAAGCGAGAAAATCCAATCCTAAAGATTTGAATTTGATTTTAACGGAGGCAAATTTATATATCCAACTTAATGAAAATGATCGTTTTGAGGAATTAATGAAAGAAGCCATTGCTCAGGATCCAAACAATAGCTCTCTTTATTTTAATTTAGGGGTGGTGAATGCTCAACGGGGAAATACTGAGGAAGCAAGAATCTATTATGAAAAATCAATTGAATTAAATCCAGAGTCGGAAGCAGGATATTTGAATTTGGTTTCTCTTATCTTGGAGGGAGAATCTAAGATTGTTGAGGAAATGAACTCTTTAGGAAATTCTAGAGCAGATAACGCCCGTTATGAAGTGCTTAAAACATCACGAGAAGATGTTTACAAAGAGTGTGTGCCAATTTTAGAAAAGTTGATTGAAGTAAGTCAAAATCAAGAAGCCGTTAAAACATTAATGAATATTTATGGAACTCTTGGAGATAATGAAGGGTTCATGAAGATGAAAGCTCTTGTTGAATAACAGACTGGATTTGAAAATAAAAAAAGGCCCTTATGAATTAAGGGCTTTTTTTATATCATTTTTTTAATAATTCTCAATTTATGGGTATGCTGTTGGGTGTCTACATTGTAGATTCCTGTTTGATCAATACGGTCTATGCGGACCTTACCATGAGCATGAAGAATATAATTGTTTTCAAGTAAAAGTCCCACATGAATAATTTTACCCTCATCATCATCAAAAAAAGCAAGGTCTCCAGGTTCACTTTCGTCAATAAAGCTCAGTGTAGAGCCAAGCAAGACCTGTTGTGAAGCATCTCTCGGTATTAGATAGCCATTTATTCTATATACCATCTGTGTCAAGCCTGAACAATCAATCCCCATTGGGGTTTTTCCACCCCAGAGATAGGGTGCATTTAAGTATACTGAGGCCGTTTCAAGTAGCTTCGCTTTTTCCTTTTTACCGCTTACACTTGGACCGGAATAGTTGTGGTTCAAAAAAGAAACTCCACCCACATTACTACCTATGACTAGCGAAGTAAGATGATTGTCCTGGGTTTCTATATAGTCAATTAAGCGTGTGCTGTAAGCTGTTGATTGAAGACCGATATTTTCAGCCTCTTTTTTTAAGAGAAGTTGTCCTTGTTTTTGATCAATCCAACCCGTGTAATCATCCAATAGCGTTGTGATATGATACCATTCCTTCTTTTTGCCAATCACTTTAAAACAATCTCCATACAAAAGCTGTGAAACCATCTCACTTCTATGATTATTTTCTATTCGCATCGGAACGATGCTAATATGACAGATACCGTATTCCAAACTATATTTTTAAAGCGTATGCTTTTATTTAAAATACAAAAATAGCGAATTCTATTCCCCAAGCCTCGAACTGTTTTGAAAATAGCAATCAAAACAATTAGATTGTGTAGTTTTGAAGATAAATATTGATTTTGAAAACCATTTGGAACTTCATCGTAGCAAAACAGAATATACTTTATAAGTCTATACTCATACTTTCCAGTTCCTTACTCATACTTTATCTTTTTCCAATAGAGGGGCAATTTAAATATGAATTTCAAAAGGGTAGGGTATGGCAATATCCAAGTTACTATGCTCCGTTTGATTTTTCAATTTTAAAGTCCGAGGCAGAGGTTCAAGAAGATAAGGAAGAGGCACTTCGTTTGTTGAAGCCATACTTACGTAGTGATATTAAAATCAAAGAGGAAGTATTTACCCGTTATCAGGAAGAGTTTTCTCGTTTTTTCCCCTCTTTAGAAAACCCCATGTTATTTGATAGTGTTTATCAATTTGGAGAGCAATTATTGCATAAAATATATGAATACGGCGTACTTCCTCCCAACTATAAGCACCAAGGGAATAGTGAGATTTTACTCATACAGGAAAATGTAGAAACCCCACTTTCAATTGACGATCTTTTTAAAGCGGACTCTTTTTATGATAGTTTGTCCCTTTGGCTAAGGGGATCAAATTATGAAGATTATTTTGACGGGTTTAATGAATTGTTTTTTGAATTGATTACTCCGAATGTATCCCTTGATTCTGTATTTTATCAAAATGCAATCAATGAAACCTTACAGAACATCTCACTATCACGAGGTGTGGTGGCTTCAGGAGAATTAATTATCGCTGAGGGTGAAGTTGTTGACAAGAGCCATTTTGAAATATTGAGCTCTCTTCGGAATGAGTTTTCAATGCAAGAAAATGAGGGTCAAAGCTCCGTATGGGTGTTGATAGGTTATTCAATATTAATTTTATTGACTTTTTCGCTGCTGCTTTTGTTTTTACATAAATATCGTTTTTCAATTTATGAAAACAACCGTAAGCTAACCTTCATTTTTTTTAATATTGTTTTTGTTGTACTAGTGACGACCTTTTTGATCGGATATAATACAGTACTTATTTTCGCCACACCCCTTTGTATATTACCCTTAATCATCAAAGCTTTTTTCGATGCCCGTTTAGGACTTTTTGCTCATGTGTTAATGGTGCTTTTAATTGGGTTTATAGTCCCTAATAGTTTTGAATTTGTTTTTCTTCAAATTGTTGCAGGGATAGTGACGATTCAATCCATTGATCAATTGTATCGTCGTGCAAATTTATTTATATCAGTGGGTCAAATTGTTTTGGTTTATTTAATTGCGTACATCGCTTTTACAATTGTACAAGAAGGTACGTTTTTGAAAATTGATATAGTAACCATTGGTTTGTTTCTACTCAATGGTCTTTTAATGCTTTTTGTACAACCCTTGATATACATTTATGAAAAGCTCTTTGGCTTGGTTTCAGATGTTTCTTTATTGGAATTATCCGATACCAATTCAAAGTTATTGAAAGAGCTTTCCGATCAAGCTCCAGGAACTTTTAATCATTCATTACAAGTAGCTAACCTAGCTGAGGCTGCAGCCAATGAAATAGGAGCCAATACTTTGTTGGTCCGAGTTGGTGCACTATACCATGATATTGGAAAACTAAAACATCCCAAGTATTTTTCTGAAAATCAAATCGCTCAGGCAAACCAACATGACGCGCTCACTCCCAAACAAAGTGCTCAAATTATTTTGGATCATGTTTCGGATGGAGTTGAAATTGCACAAAAAAACAAATTACCTGATCGAGTGATTGATTTTATCAAGACGCATCACGGTACTACAACGGTTTATTATTTTTATAAAAAGCAATTGGAATTAAATCCCAATGACACCTCCATTGAGGAGTTTCAATATCCCGGACCCCGACCTTTTTCCAAAGAAACAGCCATTTTGATGATGGCAGACGCGATAGAAGCTGCCTCAAAAAGCCTTAAAGCTCCTGATGTAAATCAGCTAGAAGGTTTTATTGAAAAAATTATTACAGGTAAAATGGAAGAACATCAGTTTAATGAATCTGACATTACTCTAGCTGAAATAGAGACTGTTAAAAAAGTACTTTTACGTAAATTAATTAATGTCTATCAACTCAGAATAGAATACCCAGAATAATTTTTAAAAAAGATTGTTTTCTTATTCAGGAAGACTTACTTTTGTGCTCCATTATTTAGGAGAGGTGCCAGAGTGGTAATGGAGCAGATTGCTAATCTGTCGACGGGCAACCGTCGCCAGGGTTCGAATCCCTGTCTCTCCGCTGAACAGTCCTGAAAACCCCTCGTTTTCGGGACTTCTTTTTTTCAGTTGCCTGCAGAGTTGCCTTTTCTATTTCTAACAACACTGATTTTCACTCTTTAAATTTAGCTGTTTTTTTATTGAGTATCTTTGAGTATTCAAATAAAATTCATTCCAATTCCAAGTATTTAATAACCAGCAAGGGCATGGACTACCTTAATCCCTGCTATTGCATAAACTTAAGAGAATGAATTTATCTAACGATTAAGCAAACTTCATCCAGCGATTACAATGGAACTATTTCGTCACATGCAGGACTCCTTACAAGATTCATACAATGACAGTGAAAAACTAGCTTACAAAGCTTCTAAATCGATCTAACAAGGTAGAACAGGCATTTTTTGTAACAGAGAGAGACAAGGGAGATTACAACAACCTACACGTTCACATGCTTATTGGCACTAATACAGACATGACTTACCAAGAAGTTAAGTATGGAATGGGTAACGTATCAGTAAGAGACTATCAACCAATCTATGATAGTGAAGCAGTATGCAAGTATATAACCAAGCATATAGGTAAAGATGTGGACTATGATATTGTATTTAAAAGCTAAAAGTTTCAATCCAGCATTAATCCAAACACAGGGGCATGGGTTTTAGAAAACGGTTTTTCTGTTGAAACAGGCGATGTGAATTGTTATATAAGATATATTTTCTACATTTAGAATTATTAGCGTAAAAATTGTCTTTAAATTATAAAATCTCATACAAGAGTAAGGGTGAAACAAATAAACCTAAAAGAATAT
>Ga0233444_10000222_pt1 | contig 79385 bp, 86 predicted proteins | sample SI_124_October20_6_FD_182792 | JGI IMG/M metagenome (GOLD analysis project Ga0233444, IMG submission 182792) | Seawater microbial communities from Saanich Inlet, British Columbia, Canada - SI_124_October2016_10_MG | ecosystem: Environmental > Aquatic > Marine > Inlet | place: Canada: British... | reverse complement strand
CAGCCCCAGATAATATCGGCCACATCAGCGGTATTGATATTGTTGCGCTCCGCCAGTGCTTTTAACACTGTGGATCCCAGGCGCTGGGGGTGAATTTCAGTGAGCGCGCCGCGGCCCGGCTTGCCAATACCACGGGGTGTGCGACAGGCGTCGATAATCCATGCTTCGGTCATAATAGTTACCTTTGTTTGAAAAGCCCCATTCAGTTACTGCACTGTGTAGAGCGCTTTTGTTGTTTTAATTATTCTCGCTTGTCTCCACTGTATTAACAGCTCGGCAACTATTCAAACTTACTTATGACCAATGGTTCAGGAAGACGGCAGCAACTATCTGGCCATCCAGAGATATTCTATTTGATTTCCGCTAGACTGGGCTTAAATTCGGGGTCTTAGTTCGGAGCCTTAGTTCGGAGCCTTAGTTCGGAGCCTAATAATGATAAAAAAAAAGTTCTCACCGCAATTTATGGCCGTCGGCCTAATCTGTCTATTGGGCCTTGCCATGCAGGTTAAGGGCGAAACCGAGCGCAGCTTTGCGCCAGCAGAACAGGATAGCAAAGGCCGCTATATCAACCTCGACAGGAATCTCCCGAGCGTATCCATCAAGGTGACCGCACCGTTTTTTGCCCGGCGTGTGCTCACTGCCTTTAAAAGTCGCGACGGCGCGCCACAGCGTATTGCCAACGACGGTGAGTTTCTTCGAGAGAATGCCAGACACAGTGAGCCCACAGTAACCTGGGTAGGTCATGCAACATTATTGGTGCAGATGGAACATCTGACTTTTCTCACTGATCCCATCTGGTCAAACCGACCTAGCCCAGTGCCCTTTGCTGGCCCCAATCGCTATGTCAAACCCGGCATCGCTATCGAAGACCTGCCCCCTATCGACTTTGTAATGATCTCTCACAATCATTATGACCATCTGGATGTACCAACATTGCGCAAGCTGGCCAAACGCAGCCCGGATACTATCTTTTTTGTGCCTGTGGGCAATGGCAAGCTGCTGCGCAAAAAAGGTATCGAGCAGGTTCGGGAGCTGGACTGGGGTGAGACAGCCAGTATTAAAGGCGCAACCATCCACTGCCTGCCGACCCAGCACTGGAGCAAGCGCAGCCTGACCGATACCAGAAAAGCACTCTGGTCTTCCTGGGCGGTAACCGGGCCCCAGCGCCGCTTTTACTTTGCCGGAGACACTGGTTATTTCGAGGGTTTTAAGGAGATTGGGGAGAAACTGGGGCCTTTCGATTTAGCCGCTGTACCCATTGGCGCCTACGAGCCCAATGCCATGATGAAGGTTTCCCATATGAATCCAGAGGAAGCAGTGCAGGCAGCGATGGATATAAAGGCTGAACGGGCCGTGGCCATGCATTTTGGCACCTTCAACCTCTCGGATGAACCTCTTACCGAACCGCCCCTGAGATTTAAAGCTGCAGCTGAAAACAGCAGCTTAGGTGTCGACAATAGCTGGGTTTTAGATATTGGCGAAACCCGGCGATTTTAATTACCAATCTTTAGTTGAACCATTTAAGCAAGGAAAATACCCATGTCAGTGACCCTGTATCAATCTTCAATTCCGGTTTTTGTTCGCCATCTGGATAATCTCTCAGGACTGTTGGCGACCGGCTTGAGCTATGCCCATGATCAAGAGGTCGACGAAGCCGTATTGGCCAGCGCCCGACTGTTCCCCAATATGCATCCACTGGTAAAGCAGGTACAGATCGCCTGCGATATGGTAAAGCGCGGCGGAGCTAGACTGGCTGGAGTTGAAGCTGACAACGATGAGGATACAGAGGTTAGTTTTGCCGAACTGCAAGACAGGATAGCAAAGACCAAAGCATTTTTGCTCAGCCTGCCGGAGGGGGCTATTAACGGCGCCGGAGACAAAACCATTGTCATGCCCGCCGGGCCCTATGAACTGACTTTTACCGGCACCGAATATTTGCATCTATGGGTGCTGCCCAATATGTATTTTCATATCACCACCGCTTACAACATCCTGCGGCACAATGGCGTCTCCATAGGCAAGATTGATTATCTTGGGGTGGGTTCATTTATCAGCAAAGGGCCTGAGTAAGGGTCGCTTGAGGCCTTTGCCCCCGTCAAAGCTAGCCCAGCTTGACTAGGCTGCGTGAACTGCTCGCAGTAACCGGCCCATAGGCTTCTCCCCCAGATCAGCAGCAAACTGGGTATTTTCCCAGGCACTGTGGCCACCAATCATCACTAGCTCAACCACGCCGTCAGATCGGTTGACCAGCTGCTCATGGCTAAATTCTTCACGATGAATACGCTCGGCACTGGTCTCGCCATCGTATTCCGCGAGCTTTTTAGGGTCGATCAAAATCAGATCGGCCACATCGCCCATATCAATGGTGCCACCCTCAACACCAAATACATCGGCGGCATCTTTGGTCAGGCGCTTAACCATATAGCTGACATCCTGATCACCCCCCAGAGCGGCCAGCTTAAGGCTGCGCAGATTGACATCATAAAATGCCATATTGGTCAGGTGGGCACCGCTATCATTGAAGCCTGGCAGCAGCAGCGGGTTCATTAGCAGCTCGCGCACTGTCTCCAGGTCGCGGTTGGCGGTAATGGTGCTCCAGGTCAAATCATTGTCAAAGGAGCGTAGCATCTGCAGCATAAAGTCCCCCTCGTCTTCAATCCAGGTAAAGTCTGCCTGCACTGTTGCAAGCTCATCTTCACTGGTATCTGCCAGCCACTGACCTGCATTAATAGCATTTATCCGGTCAAACACCGCCTGAAAATCCATGCCCTGCCAGCTGGTTTGGGGACAGCGCTCCAGGTGCATATCCGCAAGGGTGCGGTGGAAGGCATAGTCCTCAAGATTGATCTTGCGCTTTAGACGAGCCAGGCTCCAGCCCTGCTTGCCCTTCATCCACATGGCTTTAAAGGCCTTGGCATAGTCCGGATCATTGAGAATTGCCTGGCGACCAGCGCGGTCCTCCAGATCCGTCTCATTGAGGCGACGCAATTCAGGAATCTCTTCGGCCAGAGGCGTCACTGCACCATCACCCCAGGTTTTGAACGGAGCGCCCAGAGCCTGCATATGAAAGTCTCCTTTGACCAGCCAGGAGTTCAACATGCGCGCCAATATCTTGGTCAGGCGAGCCAGACGCCAGTTATTGGTAATATCCAGTGCCGCAACCACTGTGGTCCGCAATGGCTTGCCATAGAGGCGGCCACTGGTAAGCAAAAAGGTTTTCAATGTGCCTATCACAGTATCTTTTGGCGGTGTCGCCTGCCACAGGGCACCCTGCTCTCGCACCACCCCAGCCAACGCTTTTAGCTCGGGGAACTTGGAAAACTGAGTGGGAATAGTTTTTTCGCAATGGGGCTGTGCCGCCAGATAATGGAATGGCAATGCATCGGTCGAAAAGCCCGCATAGCCCTGCTGCAAACCTTCACGCAGCGAATCTTTCATCTGCTCCAGCTCATCGCTGGTGGGGTCGCGGGTAATGCTGTTTTCAAAACCCATTTTCTCGATACGCAGCATTGAGTGAGGAAACAGCGCCACCACATTGGGACCCAGATTAAGCTTTTCCAGATGGTCCAGATAGTCACCGGGGGTTTCCCAGCTGACATTATCGGCACAGTTGCGCAGAACATGTTTGGGAATATTTTCGACTCGGGCATAGCAGCTCACAATAGGATCATTGGTGCCATCCCGCTGAGCGCCAAAAGCCAGACCCAGGCTGCAGTTGGCAATCACCACAGAGGTGGTGCCGTGGCGGGTAGACTCTGGCAGGCCAGGTGCTACCTCCAGCTCCAGATCATAATGGGTGTGAATATCAAAGAGTCCGGGCATCAACCAAAGACCCTCGGCATCAATTACCCGACCGGCCTGAGATGCATCCAACTGCTGCCCGCGGGCCACAATTCGGCCATCAGCGACGGCAACATCTTCAATAACAGGCTGTTCGCCCCGATTAAAAACTTTGGCATTTTTGATTAGGGTATCAAACGGTTGAGACTGAGCTTGAGTCATCACTTTTCTCTTAATGTTTATTATTTCACCTATACGGACTGAGGTTAAAAACTGACTATCAGCCCTTTGATTCAGAGTATTGCACCAAGATTAATCGGACTCAAGGTTGTAAATGGACTCACGGGTCGTTTTACGCCAATATAGAGAACCTCCATTTTATAAAAATAAAACCACTATGGAATCAACTGCCGACAAACCCGGTTTCAGCCCAGAGCTATGGCGCGCACAGGGGGCATATCAAACTCTTCTGGGGCATCAGATATTCTGTATGGATAGCGGCGGGAATCAGTCACCCAACGCCCAACAACCCAGCTTACTACTGCTCCATGGCTTTCCCACCTCAAGCTGGGACTGGCTGCCAATCTGGGATGACCTAGTAAAAGATTATCGAGTCATTGCACTGGATATGCTGGGCTTTGGCTTTTCTGATAAACCCAATAACCGCAACTACAGCATCCATGGTCAAGCTGATATCGTCGAGGCACTGGTTGCCTCAAAAAGGCTTGAGAGTTTTCATGTACTGGCCCATGACTATGGCGACACCGTAGCCCAGGAGCTTTTGGCGCGACAACTGGATGGCAGCGGTTGCGGGAAGTGGCTGTCCTGCTGTTTTTTAAATGGCGGATTATTTCCCGAGACCCATCGCGCCCTGCTGACTCAAAAACTGTTGCTCAGCCCTGTAGGCGGATTGCTTAACTTTTTCACAGGCTATGCTAAATTCAGTCGCAATTTTAGCTCGGTATTTGGTGCAGATACCCAGCCCTCAGAGCAAGAGTTACAGGATTTTTGGTGGCTGATTAATTTCAATAATGGCAAACATCTTTTTCACAATCTGATTACCTACATGAGCGATCGTATCCAGCACCGGGAGCGCTGGGTATCGGCCCTGCAAACATCCAGTATACCCCTGGCCTTAATTAATGGTTCGGTGGATCCGGTGTCCGGCAGCCATATGGTAGCCCGCTACAAAGAGCTGGATTGCCGACTGGACTATTGCGCCGAGCTGCCAACGATCGGCCATTATCCTCAGGTAGAGGCTCCCCAAGATGTGCTGGCCCATTATCAAATGTTCCTTCGCGGAGATAATCATTGAACAATTCTGTTAGCCAGCTCAGCAAAAATGCCCCATCAACCAGCAACAGCGTTGATATCCAGAGCCTGGATCAGTGGCTGGGTGGACTAACTTTTGATCAGGCCTACCAGCAGTACGAAGACCAGGGCTATATTCTATTTCAAGATGTAATGGATGCTGCCACCGTGCAACAGGTGCGGGATGCGCTGGCGCCGTTTTTAACCGCCACCGGACGCAATGACTTCGAGGGTTTTAAAACCAACCGAGTCTACAGCTTACTCGCCAAAGCCCCGGAGGTGTTTTCTGAGATGGTCACCCATCCTCTGGCCCTGGCATTTGCCGAGCGCGAACTGGGTGAATCCTGTCTGCTGTCAGCTCTGCTGGCAATTAATTTACACCCAGGGGAGACGGTGCAGGGCTGGCACTGTGACGATTCCCAGGTCAATATTCCGCGCCCCCGCAAAGCCTTTGGAGTCAGTGCTTTTTGGGCGATTGATGACACCACCGAATTAAATGGCGCCACGGAATTTATCACTGGCAGCCACCGCTGGACTGAAGATAAGGCTATCTCTCTGGGCGATATTGAAGAACTGCTGGATCCAAGAGGGCGGGATCCAAAACATGACCCCCAACCCAGATCCGATACTTTTAAAATCCCTATGACCAGTGGCTCATTGCTGCTGATCAAAAGTAATGTCTATCATAGAGGCGGCGCAAACCTGTCCGATGCCTCGCGCTTAATTGTGACGCCACAGTATTGCACTGGCTGGGCTCGCCAGCTTGAAAATATGGCGCTGGCTATTCCCCCTGATATTGTTCGCACTCTGCCCAAGCGTGTCCGTGAGCTGATTGGCTACAGTATCCACGAGGCATTTATGGGGTATGTCGATGGTGTCCACCCAGAGAAAAGCCTATAAAAAGTCAGACCATTATTAAACAAAAAGGAGTTTTACTATGAAATACATTATTGCTGCCCTGGGCATGCTGTGCCTAAATGCCGCTGCCGACCACCACCAGTCTGACGAACATAACCAGCCGGAGTTTATGGATACCGCAGGTTTTGAAACCCTGTTAGAGGAGGTATCAAATTGGGGCCGCTGGGGAGATAAGGATCAGCTGGGGACTTTAAATCTGATCACTGCCGACAAACGGGTGGCTGCCTCAAAACTGGTAAAGACTGGTCAGGTAGCCTCATTGGCACTGCCCCTCAATAAAACCAAAGACGCTGTGAACCAAGACCCCTTTATTCATGAACCCTTTATCTTTCCCGCCAGTCCGGAAATACCTGCAGAGGTGCATCCTGAAGCAGCGGGAGATAACTTCTCTGTGGCCTACCATGGCTTTGCCCATTCCCATCTGGATGCTGTCTCTCACTTTGCCTACAAAGGCAAAATGTATAACGGCTTTCCCTTTGAATTGGGTGCCGGAGGCTTTGATAAACTGGGTATCGAGAATATTGCAGAGTCCGGCATTATCACTCGCGGAGTACTGGTAGATCTGCCAGAGTTTTTTGGCGTCGACTATGTAACACCAGGTCAAGCTATCACTACCGAAGATCTGCTGGCCTGGGAGAAAAAATCCGGTATTAAAATTGGTTCAGGGGATGCGCTGTTTATTAAAACCGGTCGCTGGCTGGCTGTGGAAAAACTGGGGCAATGGAACTTTGTTGCCAAGGCGGCCGGTCTCCATTCCACTGTAGCCAGTTTCCTAAAGGAGCGGGATGTAGCAGTTATTGGCTGTGATGGCGTATCCGATGTTATGCCCTCTGGCGTGGAAAACCGCTTTAATCCGCTGCATGAGCTTGTGATGGTAGGCATGGGCATGCCTATTTTTGACAACATGGATCTCAGAGCTGTGAGTGAACTTGCTCGTCAGCACCAGCGCTCGACCTTTATGCTGGTGGCCGCTCCGCTAAAAGTAGAGGGTGCAACCGGCTCACCGCTAAATCCTATCGCTATCTTTTAAGCGCTGGCAACTGCCTCAGTGCTATTGAGTTGAGCTAGGTTAATATGCCCTGCTGCTCTAGGGCATCGATAGCAGCTTGATCAAAGCCCCAGTCGGCCAGCACAGCCTTGGTATCTGCTCCTTCGGCTGAGGGTGCTGTTGGAGTATCACATTGGCTGCGACTGAACCTGGGGGCTGGGGCTGGCTGAGGCTGGCCATTGATTTCAATATAGGTCTGCCGAGCTCGATTGTGAGGGTGATCCACGGCCTCCTGAATATTTAAAATACCGGCAACACAGGCATCTGTGCCTTCAAAAATCTCTACCCACTGATCTCGGGTTTTAGACTTGAACCTGTCCGCAAAGATGGTTTTTATCTGCGGCCATTTCTGTGGATTATTCTGCTCTTCAATAATATGTTCCGGCATACCCGCTAGCCGAATCATCTGGGCGAAAAATTGCGGTTCAATAGGCCCGACGGAAATATGCTTGCCGTCGGCCGTTGCATAGGCACCATAATAGGGCGCGCCAGCATCCAGCAAGTTAGTTTGACGAGCAGGGCTATAGGCGCCCAATTGGCTCATGGTATAAAACATACTCATCAGATGCGCCGAGCCATCGGTTATGGCAGTATCTATCACCTGGCCCTGGCCAGACTTCTGCACCTCCAGCAGCGCCGATAAAATACCCACTACCAGAAACATGCTGCCACCAGCATAATCGCCCACCAGATTCAGTGGCGGTAGCGGTTGCTCCTCGGTGCCAATAGCTGCAGCGGCTCCGGTCAGGGAAATATAGTTGTAGTCGTGGCCGGCAGAATGGGCCAGGGGACCGCTCTGGCCCCAGCCAGTCATGCGGCCATAGATAATTTTTGGGTTATGTTGCAGGCAGATATCCGGGCCAAAGCCCAAACGCTCGGCAACCCCTGGGCGATTACCTTCAAAGATAACATCCGCCGTTTCTACCAGCTGCAACAGAACTTGCAGGCCCTCTGACTTGCGCAGATCCAGAGCAATGCTTTTTTTGCCGCGGGAATTCACATCCAGGGCGGAGGGTGGTGCAATGGAATTAGGCTTAGAGGCGCGCTCAACAACAATTACCTCGGCACCCAGATCAGCCATCAGCTGGCCCGCATAGGGGCCAGGGCCAATGCCCTTCATTTCTATTATTTTTATACCTGCAAGAGGTCCCATATTGTCTCCCCAATAACTAACCTGCCAATAGTCTGTGTATCCAGGCTTTCTTGGCTACTTGGTAAATCTCTCTAATAGAACGAATAAATCATGCTGCATATCAGAGCGCCAGACCAAAGCAATATGACAACGCAATAACCCATAATCTGACGCAAATTAAGCCCGGATAATGCCAGCAGCGGCAGAGCCCAAAACGGCTGAATCATATTAGTCCAGGCGTCGCCCCAGGCAACCGCCATCGCCGCCTTGCTCACAGGCACACCCAACTCAGCCGCTGCAGGCACCACAATAGGGGCCTGCACTGCCCATTGGCCGCCGCCAGAGGGCACAAAAAAGTTAACCACCCCAGCGCTTAAAAATGTAATAACCGGAAAACTTTGCGCGCTAGATATATCCACAAACCACTGAGACATGGCACCGGCAAGGCCTGACCCTACCATCATTCCCATCACGCCAGCATAGAGGGGAAATTGCAGAATAATGCCACTGCTGGTGCCAATGGCACTGTTCATTGCATTGAGATAGTTGCGCGGGTTGATGTGCAGGGCCAGACCAGCCAGCAGCAGGCACAGATTAATTTCGTTGAGGCTGATGCTGCGACCGGAAGAGAAAGAACCAAACAGGTAAACAGCACCTATGGCCACCAACAGATAATTAATAATCGGATAATGTTCTAATTTTTCAGCCGGACTCATAGCTGTCAGATCAACAGCTGGTTCCGGTTCTTCTTCAGCGGCCAAACCAAGTCGGTTATTTTTATCCGGCATCATCAGGATATTCAAGATAGGCAGGGAAATCGCCAGAGCAATAATAATGGCAATATTCTGCCAGGCGAAAATAGTCTCCAGCAGAGGAACTGTCTGGCCATTAAGTAACTGACTTAAAGCATCATCACCAGTGGAGGCAATCTTTAACGGGATTGATCCTGACAGGCCACTGTGCCAGACCAACAGGCCGCTGTAGGCTGCGGCAATCAGCAATGGAAAATGGCTATTTTTAACATGGCTGGCGACTTCCCGGGCCAGCAATGCGCCAACCACCAGTCCAAACCCCCAGTTGACCCACAGGGCCATCATAGAAGTCAATGTGACCAAAATAATCCCCTGGGACGGTGTGCTGGCCACCCGGGCAATGGCGCGCAATGCTGCTTTAACTGGCCTGCTCATCGCCAGCACAGTGCCCAGTACCAGAATAAGTACCATCTGCATGGAGAACCCCAGCAACTTCCATACCCCATTGCCCCAGTGATCGGCCATAGCGCCGATGCCCTGACCCTGAGTAACCATGCCGGCCAGAAACACGACAGCCGTCAAAATAATCGCGATAACAAAGGTGTCTGGCAGCCAGCGCTGCATAATGCGACTAAAAAATTCAGCACTCGCTCTGATCATTTTCCCGCCTTAGCTTTCAGCTAATTCCTGGTTGCGTTTTTCAGCTGCAGCCCAGTCTTTGGGCAACACACGGGCAACCACCATAAAACTGATAATAGACGGAATAAACATGCAGGAGGTAACCGTCATTGCATAGCGCATGGACATAAGATCCCCATTGCTCTCCTTGAACACATCAATAATCCAGCCAGTGAAGGTTGGACCTCCGCCCAAAGCAATCATATTGAGGATAAAGAAGAACAGCGCTGTCGACATGGCGCGCATATTAATCGGCGCTAAAGTCTGGGCTATCGCAAAACTAGGTCCCAGATAAATACCCAAAAATAGCAAAAATACTGTGGTGAAGGCGAGGTGGGCCCACACAGTGGACACCCAAAAGCTGCCGATACCGATGGGCAGGCATAAGCTTATTGCTATGGCGGGCAGCCAGCCGTAAGCGCGGATATTTTTCGCCCCCCATCTATCTGCAAGTCGGGCACCAAAAAAAGCGCCCCCGGCATAGGTCGTGCCATTAATAACACCGAGCACAATCACCAGGGTTTTAAAATCAAAGCTGGGGTCGAGCAGAACTAGATACTTGGTCTGGAACGCCGAGGTTGCATAGGACACAAAGGAACCAAAAGCGATACCAAAACACATTGCCCACCAAGCCGGAATTTTAAGCAGGCTATTGAGGGATTCTCTAAAAGGCGGCTGGACAATATCCTGACGACCACCAAACTCCATGGCACCGCGCACAGGCTCTCGCAGGACCAGCCGCACAACGACCGCCAGAGCTACACCTGTAACGCCGAGAAAGATAAAGATACGCCGCCAATTCACATCTTCTCCGGAGGAACCCATCAGCGAAGCGGTGGCAAAATAAGCCGCCATAATACCCAGGGGAATACCCATGGAATAGACACCCAGAGCTCCGGCACGCTCTTCTTTGGGGTATAGATCGGAAATAATTGAATGGGATGGAGGGCTGCCACCAGCCTCGCCTATGCCTACGCCCATTCGCGCCAGACCTATCTGCAAAAAGTTGCCAGCCATTCCCGTCAATGCGGTAAAGCCACTCCAGGTAGCCAGAGCTATGGACAGAATATTAACCCGATTATAGCGGTCGGCTAACCAGGCGATGGGAATTGCCACCAATGTGTAGAAAGTCGCGAAGGCCAGACCAATTAACAGCCCTAACTGGGTATTCGTCAGACCCAGATCCTCCTGGATAAACGGTGCCAAAATACCCACAATCTGGCGGTCGATAAAGTTAAAGCCGTACACTATCGTCAGCAGTACCAGAACCATGGTGCGATAGTTTTTACTTGGTGTTTTTTGATCTGTCATAGAAGCCCGCTTATTTCTACCCTGATGGTAGTCGTTATTATTTTTGTCGGGGACAGGCTACGTTAACCCATGGGATAGAGCAAGCCAGCTGACCAATTTGAAAATAATATTGTCTGTTGGCAGTCCCTACGCTGCCTCCGTCTTACTGCCATTCCACCATTGATCCAGATCCCCGAGAATCAAATACAGGCAAGGCACCAGCAGCAATGTAATAACCGTCGCAAAGACAATACCAAAGGCCAGTGAAATGGCCATAGGAACGATAAACTTAGCCTGGGCACTCTGTTCCAGCAGCATGGGCGCCAGCCCCAGAAAGGTGGTCATGGAGGTCAGCAGGATGGCTCTGAATCGCCTGCTGCCAGCCTGGGTAATGGCAAGCACTCTATCCTTTGTCGCCCCTGCCCGTTTGTTGGCAAAATCCACCAGAATCAAGCTGTCATTTACCACGACCCCGCTCAGGGCAATAATCCCCATCACCGACATCATGCTCATGGAGTAACCTGTTATCCAATGGCCGACAATAGCGCCAATACAACCAAAGGGAATAACACCCATAATAATCAGCGGTTGAAGATAGGAGCGAGTCGGGATGGCCAGCAGCGCGTAAATACCAAACAGCGCCAAAGCAAATCCCACCGCCATACTCACAGCCATTTTTTCCTCTTCCTTAGCCATGCCGGACACGCCCCAGCGCAGACCGGGATACTTGGCCAGCAATTGAGGAATAATGCGCTCCTCAACATCGGCCATAACCTTTGCCGGCTCAACTATGCTGGCGTCCCCTTCCGCTGTGATTTCAGAGGCCCGTTCAAAGTTAATTCGCGTGGCCTTGAGCAGGCCCTGTTTGACCTGCAAACTGGCGACAGTATCAAAGGGAAGTTCATCACCTACAGGGGTGCGGATAAACATGTTATTCAGGCTGCCAACACTCTCTCGATCGGCGCGGGGGTAGCGCACCATAACCTTGATCTCATCAATACCCCGCTGCACTCGCTGAGCTTCGGCACCGTAAAAGGCATGGCGCACCTGGGTACCCAGATCGTATCTGGTCAGCCCCATGGCCTCTCCCACCGGCAGAATATCCAGATGAAACTCATCGGCAGTGTCGCTGGCACCATTGCGAATATCATTGAGACCAGCGTAATGGGTAAGCTTCTCTTCCAACTCGGCGGATGCCTGACGCAAAATATCAAAATCGCTGTGCATAAGGTCAAAGGCGATATTGGGGCCAAAGCGCGGCCCATCTTCCATCTGGAAAGACAGCACCTCGGCACCATGAACAGCACCCAGTTGCTCGCGCCAGAGTTGCTGAACCTGAACCGCTGAAATATCTCGCTGGTCTTCCTTAGTCAGTTCCACCATAACCCAGCCATTGATGCGGTCTTTGCCATAGGCATTGATGTGAGTGACAAGACCGGCGCCATTTTCGTTAGCCTGCCGGTAATCGCGGTCAACGTCCTGCAGCGCACTGACAATATCAGCGACCGCCTGCCTGGTACCCTCTTCGGGAGAGCCCTCCGACATGCGCAGCTCAACACTGATAAATTCACCGGGAATCTCTGGAGACAGAACGGTACGCACAACACCGCCGGCAAGCAGGCCCGAGGCAAGAATAAACAGCGCCAGAAAAAATGCCAAGGTGGCATAGCGATAATCTATGCAGCGTTTGACCATTGGAATGTAATGGTTAGCGACAAATTGCCGCAGCCGATCATTGACCCTTTCCTGTATGCCATTGATCTTTAGTAGCAGCGGATTGCGGGTCGGTTTGCTGTGGGCAAGGTGGGCCGGCAATATCCACTTTGATTCAATCAGGGAAAATATCAGGCACAGAATAACCACCCAACCGCAGGCTCGGGGAAAAGGCCCTATCATGCCATCCACAAAAAGAGTTGGTGCAAAGGCAACAATGGTTGTCAGTACGCCAAAAGTCGCTGGCGTGGATACCTGATAGACACCATTAATAATATTCTCAACGCTGTGCCCCTGTAGCTCCTGCTCGCTGTAGGCACTTTCACCAATAATAATGGCATCATCCACCACAATGCCCAGCACCAAAATAAAACCAAAGATACTGATCATATTCAGGCTAGTATCAACATAGGGTGTATTGAGAAACGCCATAGCACCAAGAAAGCAGACCGGAATTCCCACCATCACCCAAAACGCCAGCTTAATTTCAAGGAACAATGTCAGGGTGACAAATACCAGTAGCGCACCTACGGCGAGGTTCTTGATCATCATATTCAGGCGGCCCTCCAGATAATAGGTAGTGTCTGCCCAGATAACCAAAGACACTCCGGCTGGCAGCCGCGCCTGTTTTTCCTCTACATAGGCCTTGGCTACGTCTGCGGTCTCAATGAGGTCTTGTCGCCCCATGGCAAAAACGTTCACCCCAAGGGAGTACTGGCCGTTAAACATGGAGAATCCCTTTGCATCGACAAAGCCATCGTCAATGCTGGCGATATCACCCAACAACAGGCGGGTACCATCGGGCCAGGTCTTGAGAATAATCTGCTCGAAATCCTGTTGCACATAGGCCTGGCCAACAGTGCGCAACATAATATCGCCATTGCGGGTCTGCACCGAGCCCCCGGGCAAGTCCAATGAGGAGGCAGAAATACGCCGAGCCACATCGCCGAGGGTCAGGTGATATTCCCGCAATAGCTGCTCAGAAATTTCAATGGCTATTTCATAGTCTCGGGCGCCCACCACTTCAGCGGCAGAGACTTCTTCATAGGTGAGCAGGTCCCTGCGAATCTGGTCGGCCAGTGATTTCATGCTACGCTCATCCAGATCTCCGGAGATCTGGATGGTCAGAGCCGGCATTAATATCTCCGGCTGACTGACAATAGGCCGCTCAGCCTCTCCGGGGAAATGGGCAATACCATCAATGCGGCCTCTAATATCCGCCGTTAGCTTGGTAACATCGACATCTTTATCCGGCTCAATAATCATCCGGCCATAGGACTCAAAAGCATCTGCCTCTATGCGCTTGATGCCATCCAGATCATTGATGGCCTCCTCGATCTTAAGAATAACGCCCAGCTCAACCTCCTCCGGCGCGGCACCGGGATAGGGCACATTGATAACAATCCGGTTAATCTCAAAAGCCGGCATCATAGCCCGCTGCAAACTAAAAGCTGAGCCAATGCCCACAGCGAAAATCACCAGCATCAGTAAATTGGCCGCCACCGGATTGCGAGCAAACCAGGCGATAATGCCCGACTGAACCCTGTGATTCATTCCGAGACTGCCTTGGCCTGAATAAGCTGGTCAGTGGAAGTGGTTGACTGCACGGCAACGGCGGCCCCAGTGAATGAAGGATCCATCAGTGTGAGGCACACCAGATCCCCCTCATCCAAACCGGCGGTGACATAGATCTGATCTCCACCAGTACGCAACATTTCCACCTGTCGATTACGCAGAATATTGTCTTTATCTATCACCCAGAGCAGGTTTCCGGCGCGCAATATATAGCGCGGCAGCGCCACCAGGTTTTGTATTTCACGGCCCTGAATCCGGGCATTGACAAAACTGCCCATGCGCAATGGTTCTGCGCCAGGGTGAAGACCAGTGTGAGCAAGCCCATAGGGATCTTCAATACGCACCACCAGATACATCACCCGCGAGCGCTCATCAAAAACACCTTCAGTGCGATGAGCCTGGGCGGTCCAGCGACTGGTTTTGCCGCCTATTTCGGTATAAAGCTCAACATCCGGGCCGCCCTGATACTGCTCTACACCTTTAGGCAGGTCCAGATAATTGATGGTGCTCTGGGGTATCGGCAGCCTAACCTCCGCCTGGTCAACGGAGAATATCTGCGCCAGGGGCGTTCCCGGTCCAACAAACTGACCCAACTCACTGTGCTTGTCGCGGATCAATGCATCATAGGGGGCCCTGATAATACTGCGCTCCAGATTATCCCGGGCGGTATTCAAATCCGCCTCCGCTGCCAATAGCTGAGCCTCTGCCTGCTCCAGCTGTGGTTTGCGCAAGTAGAGATCACTGGCGGCCTGACTGCGCTGGCTGCCCGGGGGTAGCTTTTTCCATTCCCGCAGAGCCACCTCGGCGCGGCCCTGCTCCTGAACCAGACTGCTGGCGGCGGATTTGAGCGCCGCCTGGGCACGCAACAGACGGGTCTTATAGTCGCGAGGATCAATACGCAATATCACATCACCAGCGGCAACAAACCCACCCACCAGAAATGTCTCCGCGGTTTCAACAATGCGCCCGGACACCTCTGCCTGTATTGAGGTGGCCCGCAACGGCGCGACGGTACCCTGAGCCTCGACCGGTATGCGCAGATTCTCCCTGATTACCAGAGCCGCATCCACAGACACAGGACTATATTCGGGCGCAGCCAGCTCCGCGGATGGACGGCTCCAATACAATAAAACGCTGATTACCAGGGCGACAACCAACATTCCAAGGGCAATAGACGACTGCTGTTTTAAGCTGGCCATATTAATATTCGCTAATAATCAAAATTCTGGAAACTCTTTTATATCAGTGCTTTTTCTATATTACTTGGTAATGAATAAAGATAATACATTGATAATGCCCAAGTCTGTCCGTAGACGAATTAAGGCAGACATAAGTTTTTTTGCTCGCAAATTTGCTATAGACCAAGCCGCTTCTTACAATACGCGCCGCTAACAATATCTGAGATTCTAGGCATGGCACAGACATACAAAATTGCAGTACTGGCAGGTGATGGCATCGGCCCCGAAATTACTCAGCAGGCACTGCGTGTATTGAAACTGGTTGAGGAAAAACGCGATGTGCATTTCGACTGCCAAGAGGCAGAGTTCGGCGCCAGTGCTTATTTTTCCACAGGAAAATCATTTCCCGACGCCACCAAGAAAGCCTGTGACGAAGCCGATGCAATTTTAAAAGGCCCGATCGGCCTGAGCCATGAAGAATCCGAAAAAATTCCGGTTGAAGAACGCCCGGAGCGCGGCGCGCTGCTACCCATGCGTCGTCGACTAAATACCTATGCCAACTTTCGCCCTATTTCCCTACCCAAAGGAATGGCCCATTTTTCTCCGCTAAAAGCAGAGGTTGTGGGTGAAGGCATTGATATTCTGCTGGTGCGCGAGCTGGTTGGGGGACTGTATTTTGGCGGCAAAGAGCGCGGCGAGACAGCTGAAGGCCTGCGTTATGTTAAAGAGACTCTTGAGTACGACGAGCAGCAGATTCGTCAAATAATGGTAATCGCTTTTCAAGAGGCCATGAAACGCAAAAAAGTGCTGCACAATATTCACAAAAGCAATGTATTGATCTCCTCGGTACTGTGGAATGAAGTACTTGAAGAGGTCGCGGTCGACTACCCTGAAGTAAAAGTTATTCATATGCTGGTCGATGCCGCAGCCACCCATCTGTGCCTGAACCCCTGCCAGTTTGATGTGATGGTGATGGAAAATATGTTTGGCGATATTCTCAGTGACCAGGGTGGGGGTATTTTGGGCTCGCTGGGCCTGATGCCATCTGCTTGCATGGGCCCCGATAAAGCCTATTACGAACCCTCCCATGGATCTGCGCCAGATATCGCAGGTAAAAACCTGGCCAACCCCTATTCCATGATTGGCTCTGTCGCCCTGATGCTAGATATGAGCTTTGGCATGGCCGCGGAAGCCAAGGCTGTTTGGCAAGCAATGCAGAGCGTATTTGAAGCTGGTTTCTCGACCGGTGATCTATCACAGGCAGGGTCGGATATTACTCTGCTAAGCACCACCGAGTTTGGTGACAAAGTGATGGAAGCGCTGCAGGACCTTTTATAAGGTAAAGCACTGGGGTCAGGGCTGCCCACTGGCAGCGTTGATCAGCTCCTCCATTGCCTTGGCTGCCACAGACAGCTCCTGCTGTCGGCGAGTAATAACGCCCAACTCATGGGTAATAACCGGTGCAACTACAGGGCGACAGTGCAAACCCATCTCCTCCATTTGCCCACGGCTGGTGCTTGGCACCACACTTAACCCCAACCCTTCGCTCACCATGCGCCCAATACTAACCAGCTGGTGAGATTCAAAAGCCGGTGTCAGCACCAACCCGTCTTCCGCCAGAGCCTGATCAATCAATGCTCTGGTGCCCGCTGGCCGCTGCAGACTGATATGGGGGTAGGCCAGCATATCGGCCCAGCTCAGCTTGTCCTGAGTCAGCAGACTGTGGCTGGCGGGCAAAATAGCAATAAAGCGATCTCGGAATAATGGCTGAAAGTGCAGATCCGGGGCATCTCCCGGATCAAAGGTAATACCAAGTTCACAGCGCTCCTCCCTGACCATTTCAACCACATTTTCAGCAACCACATCATGCACAGTCACATGAATATCCGGATATTGGCGATGAAAACCAGCTAGTATTTTAGGTAACAGGTTGGTGGTGTAGGTCGGCATCGCCGCTATATCCAGTTTGCCACGCCGCAGCGCAAAGTGGTTGCGCACATCCTGCAGTGATTGCTCCCAATCGGCGAGCAGTCGCCGTGCCACTGGATAAAAGGCTTTGCCCTCCGGTGTCAGCGACACCGACCTGGTGGTGCGAGCCAGCAATTTGCCACCCAGGCCTTGCTCAAGGTTTTTAATCGCAATACTGAGCGCTGGCTGGGACAGATGTAACTGGATAGCGGCCTCGGCAAAACTGCCTGTTCGAGCCACAGTACTAAAGGCAATTACCTGATTAATCGGTATAGACATTAATAGTTTACTTTTATTAATTGTTTTAAATTTACAATTTGTTAAATATAAAGATTTCTTGCACTCTGTGCAATTCTTACTCAAAACCAAACTAAGCAGCAGGAGATTACTGTGTCCGGATTTGACAAGGTGGTAACCAGTTATGAAGAGGCTCTGGAAGGCCTCGAAGACAATATGACAATTATTTCCGGAGGTTTCGGCCTGTGCGGGATACCGGAAAACCTGATCAAAGAAATTAAACGCAAAGGCACCAAAGGATTGACCATTGCTTCCAATAATGCCGGTACAGACGGCCATGGGCTGGGCCTGCTACTGGAAGACAAGCAGATCAAAAAGATGATCTCATCCTATGTCGGCGAAAATGCTCTATTTGAAAATCAGCTGATGAGTGGGGAGCTGGAAGTCGAACTCACACCCCAGGGCACCCTAGCCGAAAAAATGCGTGCTGGCGGTGCCGGTATTCCAGCTTTTTACACTGCCACCGGCTACGGCACACCTGTGGGCGAAGGCAAGGAAGTGCGTGAATTTAATGGCCGTCATTATATTCTCGAGGAGGCCCTGAGCGGTGACTTTTCCATTGGTAAAGCATGGAAAGCTGATCGCCATGGCAATCTGATGTTCCGCAAGACAGCTCGTAACTTTAACCCCTCAGCAATTACAGCTGGCAAAATTGCTGTGGTTGAGGTGGAGGAAATTGTCGAGGTCGGCGAGCTGGATCCGGATGAGATCCATCTGCCAGGCATCTATGTCAACCGCCTGATTAAAGGAACATTTGAGAAAACCATTGAACAGCGCACCGTGCGCAGCGCATAAGGAGAATTGGATATGGCTTTAACTCGAGATCAACTGGCTAAAAGGGTCGCCCAGGAATTTGAAGACGGCTACTACGTCAACCTTGGAATAGGTATCCCAACATTGGCAGCTAATTTTATCCCCGATGATATGGAGGTCATGTTGCAATCTGAAAATGGTCTGTTGGGAATGGGGCCTTTCCCTCTGGATGAAGAGGTGGATGCTGACCTAATCAATGCTGGCAAGCAGACAGTCACCATGGTTAAAGGTGCCTCTCTATTCTCTTCTGCCGAGTCTTTCGCCATGATTCGTGGCGGTCATGTAGATTTAACTGTTCTGGGTGCCTTTGAGGTGGATTGCCAGGGCAATATCGCCTCCTACATGATCCCGGGCAAACTGATTAAAGGCATGGGTGGGGCCATGGATCTGGTGGCTGGCGCTGATAATATTATTGTCACCATGACCCATGCATCCAAGTCAGGTGCCTCCAAACTGCTATCGGAATGCACATTGCCGCTCACTGGTAAGGGCTGCATCAAACGAGTGCTCACTGATCTGGCATTGCTGGATATAGAGGGCGGTAAGTTTATTTTGCGTGAGCGGGCGCCGGGGGTCAGTGTTGAAGAGATCGCTAACCTGACTAGTGGGGAGTTGGTTATTCCGGACAATGTTCCGGAAATGGTTTTTTGAATGCTGGGGATAATTTAGATAGATAGCTCTTAAATAGGCTGCCTAAAAGGGTGGCCTTCTTTTGTTTGGTTTGGAGGTGGTGGTGTTTTGGATTGGGAGAGGCTGTGCTGTTTAGGGTTGGGGCGGCCCTCTCCAGCTCTGACCGCCACAATCCAAAAAAACACCCAACATCCCAATAGATAGCTAAAGCCGGTAATCCGACTCAGACTGATCCAGAATCAGCTTCAACTGCTCAAAATGACGTCTGGCACTATCCCCATACTGTTCCCACTGCACAGCAGTTTTCTCAGCCACAACCTCAGATAAAATATTGAGCGGCATGCCTGTCTGCAAAGCCCGAATATAGGTTTCCGCCGAACGCTCAAAATAAAATAATCGGTTAAAAGCATCCGCTACCGAAGAGCCTAAAACCAATACCCCATGATTGCCCATCAGCATGACCTTTTTATCCGGATCATCAAGCATTGCAGCACAGCGTTCACCCTGGTCAGCAAATGCCATGCCGTCAAATTCCTTATCCAGTACCAGCCGGTTATGAAACTGGGCCGTATTTTGATCGATGGCTGGCAATCTGGGATCCTCCAGACAAGCCAAGACTGTGGCAAACATTGAATGGGTATGCAGCACGCAACGAGCATGGGGGCAGAAGCGATGGATCGCACCATGCAGCCCCCAGGCTGTGGGGTCAGGGGCATCAGGCTGGGACATGGTGTCCGGATTGTTGGCGTCCAACAGAAGCAGCTCACTGGCCTTGATCAACGAAAAATGCCGCTGGTTGGGGTTGATCAAAAACTGACTGCCATCGGTATTTACTGCAACAGAAAAATGGTTAGCCACCCCTTCATGGTACTTCAAGCGCACCGCCCACCTGAACGCCGCGGCTAGATCAATCCGTTGAGTCTGTATCGAATCTAACATAACAATAGCCCAGTGTTTTGCCCTGCCTTTAAGAAGTAAGGCCCGACATTGTGTTACCCTGCTGTGATACTAATAACAATAAACATCTATGAGTGTCCAAGCCAGCAAAAAAAACAACCAGCCCGAAGTTGATTGGGCAATCTTTGTTCCAGCAGTAATCATTGTTCTTGTCTGCGCCATACCATTAATGCTTTTTCCCGACAGCGCAGCCCAATTGCTGGTCGATGGGCGCAAAGCCATTATGAGTAACTTCCTGTGGCTATATCTATCGGTGGCCATCGCCGCTGTAATGTTTTGTCTGTGGCTGGCTTTTGGTCCCTATGCCCATGTAAAACTGGGTGCCGCTGATGAACCCCCAGAGTATTCTGATGCCCATTGGGTAGCCATGATGTTTACTGCGGCCATTGGTGCTGGAGTAATAGCCTGGGGCTTTGCCGAGCCAATTTATTACCTGCAAACACCGCCCATGGGCATTGAGCCAGGCTCGCCCAAGTCTTTTGAATGGGCTCATATGTACCCATTGTTCCACTGGGGCGTTATGGGTTGGGCGATCTATGCGGTGCCCGCTGTGCCCATCGCTTATATGCTCTATGTAAAGCGTTATCGCACCCTGCGTATTAGCAGCGCCTGCGATGGCGTGCTGCCAGCAAAGGGCCGCAGCCAAATTAAAACCCTGATCGATATCTTTATTGTGCTAGGTATTGTCGGCGGTGTCGCCACCTCATTGGGGCTCGGTGTGCCGCTTTTATCAGCCATGCTCGCCACCCTGTTTGATATTCCCGACAGTATGCTGATCAAAATGGCGGTGCTCTGTGTGTGGACCTTATTGTTTGGTGCCAGTGTCTACCGGGGGCTCAAGTCGGGCATCAAGGTGCTGGCGGATATCAATATTGCTCTGGCCCTGGTGGCTATTGTCTTTGTTCTATTGGCCGGGCCCGGAATTTTTATTTTGGACCTGACCGTCAATAGCATTGGCTTGATGTTTGGCAACTTTATTAGCGCCGCCACCTGGACTGACCCCATTGCGAATGGCTCTTTCCCGGAAGACTGGACCGGATTTTACTGGGCCTGGTGGCTGGCCTATACGGGCATGATCGGGCTGTTTTTTGCGCGCATTTCCCGCGGCCGCACCATTCGCCAGATGGTGCTGGGAGTGATCGGCTGGGGCTGTCTGGGAACCTGGCTATTTATGGCGGTAATGGGCGGCTATTCTCTGCACCTGCAGACTACCGGCAGCTTGGCAGTGCAGGAGATTCTCTCTACTCAGGGTATGTCGTTTGTTAATGCACTGGTTATTCAAAGTATGCCTCTGGGGAAATTTACGTTGGCAGTGTTTACATTGCTGTCGATTATCTTCTATGCCACCAGCATTGATTCAGCGGCCTATGTGCTGTCCAGTATCTGTGCCAGAAACCTGCCTGCAGATGCTGAACCCAAGCGCTGGAATCGTCTGGCTTGGGCTGTTTTGCTGGCCCTTATAACTGCCGGAATACTGCAGTCCGGGGCACTGGATACAGTCATGTCTATGACCGTGCTCAGCTCTGTGCCATTGGTGCCTATTATGATTTTGCTCTGCGTTTCTCTGGTGCGCTGGTTAAATCAGGACTTTGGCCATCTGGTCAGCGCGAAAACATTGGTTATGCCTGCTGATAACTCTCATTCAAAAATCACCGACAATTAAAACAGGTAACGGGGAGACATCATGATTGGGCTGTATATCGAGTATGAATACTGGGTGGCGGCAGTACAGCTGGTACTGGCAATGCTGGGTATGGGCGCAGGCCTGCAAATCGCTGATTTTAAGAAGGTGGTTCTGCAACCCAAAGCCGCGACCGTTGGCCTGTTAATGCAGTTGGTGGTTGTGCCTCTGATTGCACTGAGCTTTATTATACTGACTGACCTGCCTGCCGGCATGGTAATTGGTATTGCCATAGTGGCTGCTATCCCCGGTGGCACGGTTTCCAATATCTTTACCTTTATGGCGCGGGGCAATGTGCCCCTTTCGATCAGCATCACTGCCCTCACATCAGTAGCCTGTCTTGTCACTACGCCGATGATTTTAGATTTTCTTATCTCCGACTATATGACCGATAGCTTTGTGATGCCGGTACAAAAAGTCGCTATTGAAATTGGTCTTTGCCTGCTGCTGCCCCTTGCCACAGGCATGGCTTTTTTAAAACGCTTCCCTAACTATGCCAAAGATTTTTCGGATCTCTGTGTTAAGGGCTCACTCACCGGCATTGGCATTATTGTGATCGGCTCTCTAGGTGCTGGCAGACTCAACTTTGCCAATACATCAGGCGATGATATTGCCATGCTCTCTGCCTTTATTATTAGTCTAACCCTAGTGGGCGTATGGATGACCAAAGGCTTTGGGCTGGCTTCAGAAGATAATAGAGCCATCGAAATGGAAGTGGTGGTGAGAAATGTCAATCTGGGCTTTCTACTCAAGGTATCACTGTTCCCAACGGTCGCAGGACAGAGCAACCCGGTGGCAGATATGGCGCTATTTACCATGTTGCTCTATGGTGCATGGCAGCTTGCTACCGGAATCTTTTTGATTTTCTGGCGGCGCAGGCAACCGACCGACCCATCATTGGCGAGCAGCCAATAATAAAAGTATGCAGCAAACCTGTTAATCGACTCGAAGCAGGATTAAGACAGTGCGTCGAGCGCCTCAGTAACCCTGCGCACCGGTATCACAGTCATACCTTTGATTGGCTGCTTGGGCGCATTGCCCGCAGGTACAATCGCGCGGGTAAACCCATGTTTGGCCGCCTCGCGCAGACGCTCCTGACCATTGGCCACCGGACGAATCTCACCGGCCAATCCCACCTCGCCAAATACCACCAGATTCTGGGGCAGAGACTTATCACGGAAGCTGGAGATCACCGCCAAGATCAGTGCCAGATCTGCACTGGTCTCCAATACTTTGACCCCACCCACCACATTTACAAACACATCCTGATCGCCCACAGCAATACCGCCATGACGATGCAACACCGCCAGTAACATCGAAAGACGGTTGTGATCCAGACCCACAGTAACCCGCCGGGGGTTGCCCAGATGGCTATCATCCACCAGTGCCTGCAACTCAACCAGCAGAGGCCGGGTGCCCTCCCACACCACCATTACCACAGAACCAGAGGAAACCTCTTCGCCGCGCTGGAGAAAAATTGCCGAGGGGTTGGCCACTTCTTTGAGGCCTTTATCGGTCATGGCAAAAACCCCAAGCTCATTAACCGCTCCAAAGCGGTTTTTATTGCTGCGCAAGGTGCGAAAATGGGAATCGCTGGAACCCTCGAGCATCAGCGAGCAGTCGATCATATGCTCCAGTACTTTGGGTCCTGCCAGAGAACCATCTTTGGTTACATGGCCCACCAGAATCAATACAGTGCCAGTCTGCTTGGCAAACTGCACCAGCATGGAGGCGCTCTCGCGCACCTGGGATACACTGCCGGGAGCCGAGGCCACATCTTCCATATGCATCACTTGAATGGAGTCCACCACCAGAATTTTAGGCCGCTTCTGCTCGGCAATTGCGCAGACAGTCTCTACCGATGTCTCCGCCATAATTTCCAATTTATCCGCGGGCAGATCCAGGCGCTTGGCGCGCATGGCCACTTGCTGGGGAGACTCCTCGCCAGTGACATACAAAGCAGTATTGTTTTCCGCCAGTTTGCACAATGTCTGCAACAGCAAGGTGCTCTTGCCGGCCCCGGGTTCACCACCCACCAAAATAGCGGAACCTGGCACTAGGCCTCCACCGAGCACCAGATCTAGCTCGCCGGTTCCTGTGCTGATGCGGGGGATTTCATCCAGCGCTATATCCGCGAGGGTTTTTACCGCGCCATCCACAGCCCCAGCAAAACCGGGCCGTAGCACTTTGCCACCGCGGGCTGCCGGGCCCAGACGCACTTCAGACAGAGTATTCCATGCGCTGCATTCGCCGCACTGACCCTGCCATTTACGGTAGTCAGCGCCGCAGTCATTGCACACATAGGCGGATTTGGATTTTGTGGCCAAAGTACTCTCCTTTTATCTACAGTTATTTAATCCCATTACTGTTGTTATGTACAGTAATAAAAATTATAACCGAGAGCTAAGATAAGCCTCCGGCAAACCCATAAAAATAATTTTGAACTATGTCATTAATTATCCGTCAGGCCACAGTAGAAGACTGCCCGCTTATTCTAAAATTTATCAGAGAGCTGGCAAATTATGAAAAACTCCTTCACGAGGTGGTGGCCGATATCGGCACGCTGGAAGAATCACTATTTGGGTATAAACCCTACGCTGAGGTAGTGATTGCCCAGTATCAGGGTCAGCCAGTTGGGTTTGCCCTGTTCTTCCATAATTACTCCACCTTTCTGGGGCGGCCAGGTCTGTATCTTGAGGATCTCTATATTCAGCCAGAGATGCGCGGTAAAGGCTTTGGCAAAACCTTGTTGGCCTATCTGGCCAACCTGGCTCTGGAGCGCAACTGTGGCAGACTGGAATGGTGGGTACTAGACTGGAATCAGCCAGCTAAAGATTTTTACCAGTCTCTGGGGGCCGAACCCATGGATGACTGGACCGTTAACCGGGTAACCGGTGAAGCACTTGGCAAACTTGCCAGCCATTATTCAGCAAAGGATCAACCATGAGCAGCAATGACCTAAATAGCAAACGGATTCTAGTCACCCAGGCAGATACTTTTATGGGACCCACGCTCTGTGAAGTCTTTACCGAAATGGGCGCTGAGGTCATCGGCGACAATCAGCTGCTGACTGATCCAGCACTGCCCGCCAGGATTATTGAAGCTGCAGGCACTATTGATGTTCTGGTGATTAATCTGGCCGTTCCCGCCCCGTTTACCAAGCTGGAAAAAGTTGAGGACAACGAGTGGCAGTCAGTGTTTAGTGCAGTGGTTGACCCAATGCCCAGGCTGGTCAGCGCAGTACTGCCTCAGATGATTGAACGCCAGTCCGGCAAAATTCTGGTGATGGGCAGCGCCTCTGCCCTGCGCGGCATGAAGCGAGCATCCACCTATAGCGCAGCCCGCGGCGCGCAGCTGGCCTATGTGCAGGCCGCCGGTGTAGAGATGGCTCCCCATGGTATTCAGATCAATGCCATAGCCCAGAACTTTGTCGACAACCCTACATACTTCCCGGAAGAGACCAAAGCCAATCCAGCATTCCAGGACAGGCTCAAACGGGAGGTGCCACTGGGACGGCTGGTATCAATGCGTGAAGATGCCCAGTTTGCGGCCTATCTCTGCTCTGATGCGGCAGATTGCTTTGTCGGACAGGTGTTTCCTGTGAGTGGGGGCTGGGCTGTTTAAGGTTTATCTCGTCCATCAGTTGGCTTTCTGATACAGTATTCGGATGTCGCTAATTCCCGAAAACCCTATTGCTATCTCGCCCACTCTGGCCGCTACTATCGGTCTGGAGGAGACGGTATTGCTGCAATTGCTGCAGGAGTGCCTGGCCCATGGCGATGCTGTGCAGAGCAGTGGTTTTAGCTGGGTGACCGTCTCTGGCCAGCGGCTTCTGGGGCTCGCACCATTTTGGCGTGAAGATGATATTCGTCGCCTGACTGCTAGCCTTCATGAGAAGGGGTTGCTGTTAATTGGCGGCGCGCCTTTTTCCGCCCAAGAGGATTTCCGCTTTGCCTTTAACGAAGGAGCCAGCTCAGCTCAGGTGCCATCCCAGACCGCGCATCAGCCCAGCCCACAGATTAATCAGTTCAGCAGCCCCCATTCCGCCAAAACCATTTGTGGCAGCTGGCAGCCCAGCGAGGACGCACTGCGTCAGCTGGCTCAGCTGGGTGTGACCCGGGAGTTTGCCCAGCAGCAGATTCCGCAGTTTGTTGCCTACTGGCGTGAGCGCAATGTGCCGCGGCACAGTTGGGAATCAAAATATATCAAAGAAGTGTGGCGCCAATGGCAGCAGGCGGAGAGCACCAATCATCGCCGCCGCCGTGAAGTCTCGGTAACCGGCGAATGGCGACCCTCGGCGGATGCCATGGATATTCTGGTTAAGCAGGGCGGCATCAACCCTAACTTTATTGAAGATGCGGTGCCGGAGTTTATTCTCTACTGGCGCGATCGCGGTGATGTGTCTAGCACGTGGGATTCAAAGTTTATTCAACATGTGCGCCGTCAGTGGCAGTTTTATACTGGTATGATGGACCAGGACTCAATGCCTCGTTCTATCCCTGCCCAGTGGCAGCCCAAAGAATCTGTCTATGATGTTTTGCAAATGGCCAATATTGATCGCCAGTTTGCCCAGCAGATTATTCCCGAATTTGTGCTCTACTGGCAGGAGAATGGAACCCCTCAGGTTTCATGGAGCACCAAGTTTTTGCAGTATGTAAAGCGTCAGTGGGCGCGGCACAATCAACCTCAGTCAGCGAGCAGTAATCATGGCAAACAGCACGGATCTCATCCAGAAGGTCGCCTCAGAGATCGCAGCATCATCGACGCACTCTCCGACCGCAGCTGGGCAAGCTAAACCAGTTCCAGCCAGCCCTGAACTGATTGATGCGATCAATCAGATTTTTGCGCTGTTTCAGGTTAACTATCACAATCAGTACTACGCCGCCTTTGGCGATAATACCAAATCGGAAAATCTGGCGAAAAAACTGTGGCTGTCAAAGCTGGAGCATTTTGCCCCTGCAATTATTTTGTCCGCTGCTGAGAAGATTATCGCCGACAGTGAGTACCTGCCAACATTGCACAAAATGTTGAATGCCTGCCGCTCTGCGGGCATGCCTGCGGGTCTGCCCAATCCACGCAAGGCCTATCAAGAGGCCTGCAATAAACCTAGCCCCAAGGCTGAGCAGCAATGGTCCCATGCCATAGTCTACCTGGCTGGCCGCGACTGCGGCTGGCATCTACTGGCCAATGAAATTGAATCCAGAGCACTGCCCGCCTTTACCGAGATCTATCAGCAGTACTGTGATCTTGTCGTGATAGGGCAAGAGTTCAGCATTGAACCGCCTCAGGCGCTGCCTGAAACTCCTCAGGTGGCCGCCAGCCAAGCGCATAATCTTGAGCAGCTGGACCGGCTCAAGCAGCTACTAGAATAACCGCTGACTATGGCTGGACAACTATTAACCCATAATTCCACTGCCCGGCGTATGGCGAAGACCATATTGAATGGCTTTCGCAGCTATTTTGCCGACTATCTAAACTCTACACTTAGCGCCAAGGCGCGCTTTGAAAAAGCTGATTGGCATGGGGTGCAGCAGGCGAATGTGGATCGGCTTGAACTATATAAAGACAAGGTAGCTCAGACGGTTCAGTATCTGGAAATGGTGACAAATAAAGATATTGCCAACCTTGAACTGTGGAGCGAAGCCAAGCGAGCCTACACCCAGCTGGTGTTTAATTTTCCCAATTTTGAAATTGCCGAGACATTTTTTAACTCGGTGTTTAGCGATATTCACGACCATGACAAGATCAATGACGATATTATCTATGTGCTGTCATCACAGCTGATTGAGGCCCCGGAAGCGGAGTACAGTATTTTTGTGCGCTACGAGGGTGAGGGCTTTCGCGACACCTTCAGGCGCATTTTGAAAGAGTCGGAATTCAGCCTGCCCGGTGAGGATATTGAGCTGGATCTCGACTGCATTATGGCGGTGTTTAATCAAGAGATAGTGCCCCAGCTTAAAGGCTCTGCTGAACAGATTAAATTCGATATTCTGGAATCCACTTTTTATCGCAGCAAGGCTGCCTATATGGTGGGTCGTGTTGTGGATGGGGATCAGACTTTCCCCATGGCTCTGGTATTTCTCAATACCGAGAAAGGCAATCTGTATGTGGATACGGCGCTATTTAACGACGATGATCTCAGTGTGGTATTCAGCTTTACCCGCAACCATTTTATGGTGGATGCGCCCCTTCCCTACCAATATGCCCATTTTCTGAAGACATTAATGCCCCGCAAGCTGGACTATGAAGTCTACAATTCACTAGGCTTCCCCAAGCATGCCAAAACTGAATTTTATCGGCAGCTGGTAGGTCATCTGGAAAATTCTTCCGATCAGTTTATTGTTGCCCCTGGCATTAAAGGCATGGTGATGACTGTATTTACGCTGCCCTCTTACAATATTGTGTTTAAGATTATTAAAGACAAATTTGCGCCACCCAAGGAAGTGACCCATCAGATTGTGCGCGAGAAATACCGCCTAGTATCTCGCCATGACCGCATTGGCCGCATGGCGGATACCCAGGAATTTGATAATCTGGTATTTCCTCTGGATCGCTTCTCCGACGAATTGATTGAAGAGTTGCAAAAGGTAGCCCAGTCTTCGATTGAAATACGGGGAGATAAGCTGGTGATCAAGCACCTGTATACAGAGCGCTATATGACACCGCTAAATATCTACCTCGAAAGCGCCTCAGATGAACAGATTCGTAGTGCCATGGAAGAATATGGCAACTGTATCAAGCAGTTGGCTGCGGCCAATATTTTCCCCGGGGATATGCCACTGAAGAACTTTGGTGTTACCCGTCATGGCCGCGTGGTGTTTTATGATTATGATGAGATCGCTACTTTGACGGACTGCAATTTCCGCAAGATTCCTCAGCCCCGCAATGAGCAGGAAGAGATGCAATCCGGCACCTGGTACACGGTGGCACCTGATGATATTTTCCCGGAGGAATTTCCCCTGTTCTTCTCTGGTAATATAAAAGCCAGAAAAATGTTTGAAGAGATACATGCTGAACTCTACGACGTGAGTTTCTGGACTGGCCTGCAGGAACAGATTCGCAATGGCTATGTAGTGGATGTATTCCCTTACCGAAGAGCCAAGCGTTTTGATCGGGGCAAAGATTCCGTGCTTGAAGTTTTTTCTGACTAGGGCGGAAATCTATCTATTAAGGGCATAGACTCCTTAACGGTAAGGTAATACCTCACTGCGCTCTGCAGCGTTAATTTCAATCCCCTCGACACCTATATTGATCAATGTCCAGTGCTCATCTATTTTGTCTCCCTGGCGAAAGCTACGGCCATTGGCAAACAGGCGATTCGATGCCGAACCTTCATCAATATACATATGTCCGGAGATCTGCAGCTGCGGCAGGCGCAGAGGTTTCTCCGCTGAGGCTGGCACTGCAGCCGGCGGTGCCAACTGGGCACTAACTAGATCCTGCTTCACAGGCACCGTATCAACTGAAGGCTGCGGCAAATTAAGCATGCGCGAATAAATAAATAATCCACCCAGCACCAGAAGCAAAACTGCTAGAAAAAAAAGATACCTTGGCAGATCAGACTTGGACGGCTGTTGATAGGGATCCCAGTTGGAGCTGGCAAAATCATCCAGTTCTTTGGGGTCCTCCCGTAGACGATCCCGCTCGGCTTTTTTTAGTGCATCAAGAATATAAGACATTAGCCAGACCCCTTCATAAGCAGGGGAATGCCCTGCTCAGTCAGCTGATTTAGCCGCAGCAGAGTCTCGCGACCCACTACACCATCGGCATTAATATTTTGTTGGCGCTGAAAGTTGAGCACCTGGTCTGCAATCGCCTGACTGTAGCGCCCGGCACTGATAATAACCTCTACATCTTTATCCACCGCAGCCAGTTTTGACTGCAACCAGGCCACTGCCTGGGGGTCGGTATCCCCAAGCTTTAGGCTGTCTATCTGCTGTGGCGGCCGCCATAGATAGACAAAAGTACCGGACCAGTTATCGACAAAGCTCTGGGTATCCAGCGGCTCAAAATCCTGACCCTGGACAATAACGCCAAACGGATTTATCTGGCTGAGCAGTGCACTTTTTAAATAGCCATTGTGGTCTTTAAGACGAATAATCCCCGGACGATTAATGGCTTGCAGATCCGCCAGACTGGCGTTTTTAATTAGCTCGACACGCAAACCATTGCGGCTAGCCAGAGCCTCTGCCTCCTCCTCGGAATAGATCTCGCCCACTTCCACTGACCAGAGATCAAAGAGTGCAGAATAGGGGTTTGTGGGGGCGGTATCGGCAACCTTTGCTGCAGCTAGGGACGCAGAGCTTTTCGTTACTGGGCTTTGCGTTACTGGATTCTCAACTGCAGGAGCCGAGAGTTGCACAGCATAGAACAGTCCTGCCGCTGCAATTAGCACCAAAGGCAAAACCCAATAGCGCCATTGCTGCACAATTGGATGCAAGGTATTACTGCGGCCCAAAATTTCCACAGCGGCCTGTTTAACCAACCTGGGCGTCACCTGCTTGGCTTCGATTGAGTAAGCGGCCAGCAATGAATGCTGACAGACCAGATTAATCAGCCTTGGAACACCATTGGTCAATTTAAACAAAGTCGCCATACAGGCACGATCAAAAATGGGGCGCTTGGCGCCAGCTCTGTGCAGGCGGTGATTAACATAGTTGGCGAGGTCATCTTTAACTAGGGGCAACAGGTGAAACCGCGATACCACTCGCTGGTTGAGCTGCCGCAATTCTTTCTGCGCCAGAATCTCCAGCAACTCCGGCTGGCCGACCAATAATATATGCAGCAGCTTGTGGGTATGGGTTTCCAAATTGCTCAACAGGCGCAAAGTTTCTAGCACCTCTGCACTGAGGTTTTGCGCCTCTTCAATAACAATTAATGTCTTTTTACCTTCAGCATGGGCCTGCAATAAATCTTGATTGAGGGCATCGATACAGATCTTGGAAAAGGACAGGCCGCGAGTGCTGGGCAACTCAACCCCCAGCTCATGACAGATACTGGCCAGGGCATCTGTGACCTTGAGTTTGCTGTTGAGCACATAGGCTACGCGCACATGGGCGGGCAACCGCTTAAGCATGGTGCGGGTCAATGTAGTCTTGCCTGTGCCCACCTCACCGGTGAGCAGAATAAACCCACCCTCGCGATCAAGGCCGTATTTTAAATGGGCAACAGCCTGACGATGATGGTTACTGGGATATAGAAACCCAGGATCGGGAACAATGGAAAAAGGCTCCCGCGCGAGCCCAAAATGCTTGAGATATATACTCATAGCGACAGTTTACTCGGTTGCCTGCTCCTGCGGCCGAAATTGCTCCAGCTGTTGGGTGATTGCCCCTTCGGCTCTGCCATTCAGATCCCTGGTGATCAGATGATCAAACTTCTTGCGCGACAATTTTCGCGCGTCTTCTGCGGTACGAATAATGGTGGGGCGAATAAACATCATCAGTACGGTCTTGCTCTCTCCTTTATTAGAGGAGCGAAACAGCCGCCCCAACAATGGGATATCACCCAGCAACGGTACTTTTGAGGCGCTGTTGTTGGTTTGATCTTCAATAAGACCACCCAGAATCAGCAGCTCGCCGTCCTGAATCATGACATTGGTTTGCATGGTGCTTTTTGAGGTGGTTTGCAAGCCTGGCTCACCGCTTTTAACCTTGGAAGATTCCTGTTCAATCTCCAGACGCACGCCATTGCCCTTACTGATCTGGGGCTTCACTTTTAGCATCACCCCCACCTCTTCACGATTGACAGTGGTGAACGGATTGCCGCTGGAAGTATTGTTGTTGATGCTGGAAAAACTGCCCGTGACAAAAGGAACTTCCTCACCCACACTCAAGGTTGCCTCTTCATTGTCTAGAGTGACCACCGAGGGTGTGGATAGAATATTGGTAGCGCCATCGGTCTTCAGGGCCTGAATCAGAATACCCATACCTTTGCCGGTATTCTGATCAAAATCACCAGCGATACCAACGGCAGACTTTGGCAAACCACTAACAATATTAGTCAGTGCGGCCTCATCAACCTCACCATCTGCAGCTACGCCCAGCAATGAAGATAGCAGCGAATCAAAATTAGTCAGATAACCACCGCGCTCTTTACTGGCATAGGCCAGTTCTGTACTCAGGGTTTTGGCCTGGGACTCGGATAGCTCTGCAATCACTGCCTCAATCAACACCTGTGGCCTGGACAGATCGAGCTTGCTCACCACATTTTTAATTTCCCGTATCACAGCTGAGGGAGCTGCAATGATCAGAGCATTATTAAGTTCATCGATCTCAATTTTATAGGCGTTTCTGGTCTTGCCGCCCTGGGCTTTGGATCCAGCCTCACCGGCCAGGCGCAAAAAGATATCGGACTGTAGCATTCCCTCAACAATGGGCTTCATCTCCGCCGCCCTGGAGTAATTCAGATAGATAACTTCAACACTGCCTTTTTTCGTTGAGGGCAGATCCAGGGTCTTGAGCATGGTTTTAAATGCTATTCTGGCCATACTCGGCCCGCTGACAATAACCCGGTTGTTGAGTCCATCTTCCACCAGGGATAGATTCTGCTTTTGCAGCTCCTTGAGCTGCCCGGCAATATGCACAGCTTCTGCGGCGGAAATATGTTCAAGGTTAATCACTTCAACCCGGCTCTGTTCCGGATCGTCCATCTCGGCAATCAATCGCTTAATCCGGTCAACATTGGTGCGCACATCGGAAACAACCAGATAGTTGCTCTGGTTGAACGCCTGCAACCTTGCGCCATTACTCATCATTGGCTTGAGCACTGGCACCAGTGTCGCTGCCTGGACATAGTTAATTTTCAACAGCTCGGTCTGCAGTTGATTTTTACCACTGCCACCAGCAAAGCTAAAAGCCTGATTAAAAGGCACAATTCTGGTTACCGCACCATCTTCAATGGCTTGAAAACCCTGTACCTGAATAGCTGACAACACAGCTTCATAGAGCAGCGATGAATCAATCGCTTCCGGGGCAATAATAGTGACCTTGCCTTTTACTCTTGGATCCAGAACAAATGACTTGCCGGTGATCTCTGCGACACTTTCAATAACACTGCGAATATCCGCATCACGAAAATTAATGCGCACCTGTTCAGCGGCCCAGGCCTCAGCCATCAGGGCAAAGGACAAAAACAGGGCGCTGAAGAACTGCACAGTACTGCGGTAGCCAGTGGTCATAGTCGTACTTCGCTTTGTTATGGTTTTCATTTTATCGACTCAATCCAATATTCGGTAACATTTTTGCCGCCAGGCTGGCAGCATTAACATAAATCGTTTGTTCCTGTCCCTGACGCATTACAGTGACCGGCAAGTTGCTGTTACCACTGTAGTTTGCCCATTGCCCAGGATTAGCCATCAACTCCTGCACCGAGGCACCATCTACCTTTATCACCACATCCCCCTCTTGCAGATCGGCGATAGAGGTAATTTCGCTGGACAGATTATTTAATTTTAAACCTGAACCACCGGCTGCAGCCACCGGCACTGCTCCAAACATATTGGCCAGCGCAAAGCCCTCTGTAGGCTGTTGCGCCGCCTGCTCATCAGGGACCTGCTGAGTCTCAATAATACTGTCGGGCTTTTTCATCAACACTTGCTGGTTGAGACCGTTTTTGCGCACCACAATACGGTAGGGCTCAATATCCACCAGCTGATAACCGGAATTAAGGTCGTCCCCTCTATGATACACAGCCTCAGGCTTGCCATTAAATTTTAATGTGGCAAAGGAATTATCACCGGCAATCATGACACCCAGAAGAACCGCATTGATATTAGCTTCCGGGAGCTCACCATGATCTTTGTCTGTCGCCTCAACAACAGCACTATCACCGGAAAACCAATTCCAGGACATCAGTTTGGTGCTGGGAAGGCGCTGTAACTCTTTACCAGAATCTTCGTTGCTCTGGGTGAGCTGTAACAGGATCAATAAAGCAAAAAACAATGAGACCAAAAGCAACATGGCCATCAGGGCCTGCCGCAGCAATGTTTTTGGGTCGCGGCGCATTAGACTATTCAACGGACGATACCTCCATCATGGCGGCGAGTCTGTTGTTCTCCTCGGGGGATTTAACAATCTCGAAGCTCTCAACCACAAAGCCATCACAGGCTATCTCGTGGGCCAGCCGCACCATCTCATTGGCATCTGTGCCAGTGAAGCTAAGGCTGATGGCATTGTTGGCTTCTCGCATATCGATCAGTTTTAACTGATTGCGGCGCAGCAAGCGGGTCAACCTCTTGGTTTTGGAGCCTTTGGACACCACTGAGAGCGGGCAGCTATTGCCCAGCCGAGCAATCAGGTCCCGCTGTTGATACAGCCATTGCAGATCTGAGTGCAGCTGCGACTGCTGAGCCGACAGCTCATTGTATTTTTCCCACTGGGGTAAGAGGATAAGATAGAGCATGGCAGCCACAATCAATATTGCACCGACATTGACAAATAACCGCTCTCGGGGTTGCAGGTCGGCAAAGGCGTCTTGCAGCCGTTTTAGCAAACTATTCATGGGCGATCTCCCATCCTGGGATTAATCATCAGTACTATCATGTCTGCTGGCGAGCCCGCTGCTGTGTTCGGCGCCTGGGTAATAGCTAGCTGATAACCGGGAATATTTAACGCTCTGGTTTTTAATTGGGCGCCATTATTGATAGTCAATTCTATGCTGTCTTGCTCAGCTAGCAGACTAACTAGATCACATTCACAGGACTGCATCAAACTGTCCAGTGCAACCAATCCGGCCACAGATCCAGTGTTTAGCGCTCGCTGCTGGGCAAAGCGGTCATTCAGGCGAGCTTCTGTTGCAGCTCTAATATCGCCAGTGGCTCTTTTGGTGGAGGGGAATAATTTTGCATAATCGCTGGTCAGCTGCCTTTCCAGTCCCTCCACCTGACCCTGCAAATGACTGCTGGCGATCTGCAGATAAGACACCAACATCACCAGCGCCAGTGCTGCCAGCCCTGCAGTTGGCAGCCATGCGGCTGAGGGCAGTTGACTGACTGAGGGACGATGCTGTCCGGACAGTAAATTTGGGGTCCCGGGGATATCGGCAAATTCCCAGTCGATAACCGAATTATTAATATCGGCCTGCTCGCGCAGGTGCTCGGGCACCAATGCATGGTCCGGTATTGAAATTGACAATCTGGGGCTAATCTCAGCACTGTCCAACAGGCTTTCAATCATGGTCCAGGCAACGTCTGCGCTGGCGGCGAACCCCTGCTCCGGCCCTGTGCGCACCAGGCAGAGACCATCGCGCCAGCCCACATTGATACGACCCTGCTCCCATGGCAGCACCAGATAATCAGGCACCATGGATTGAGCGGCAACCCCGGCATTATCTGCGATTCGTTGCCAATCTCGCATATCTTCATGGCTGACAGCCAGGATCTGTAACTGCCCGCCATCACTGCGGCCTGCAATCACAAAATGCATATCATCTACTGGCTGTAAAATTCTATCTTCGAGCAGCCAGGGGATCAGCTCAGGCCACTTGCGCTCTGGTGCTGTGGGCACATCAATAAGGTGTAAACCGACACGCTCGGAAGGCACCCAAAGCTGCATTGGCGCCTGATTTGAACCGGCAACGGACTCAAAGGCCGAGCCTTCATTAGTGATGCGACGGTCAAGATTGTGAATATGGTCAACTGATGTCATCAGTTATTTTCCCCAATCATTAGGCAGGCTGATTGCACTTGGTTGGTCTCCGCAGACTCATCAAAGTCTGTATCCTGAGTTATGTCTGTGTCAGTTATGCTGTCAAACAGCTTTTCTACTGCCGATGTATCCGCTTTTGGCAAACTTGCTGGCACCACCGTGAGCTGCCGCGCAATAATAACCGGTTCATCCCTGCCAGTGCGATCCATTATACTTTTTACTTCGATCCGTGCCTCCCCCAATATAACTTCCAGATAAAGCTCGAAATAGTCGGACTTCACGGACAGCAATGATGTTGGCCAGCGCTGTTCTACCACTGGCATTTCAAGCTGCATATTTTGTACGATCGTCCGATAAAATTCATTGATTGAATCAAAGGGCCGTTCCTCCATTACCAGACTGACAAAGTCCGCGCCCATAGTGCCGCTCATTGCCATTAACAACTGCTCTGAAGCTGTATTGATATTGATCGATGTCGACCGCGGCAGCGCACTTAGCCAGGGCGCAAGCAGCTGCACCTCGGCAACTTCATAACCCATAACCGCTGCCAGCTCAGTAATATCGGTAACCATAGTGTTGGCCGGGACTCTGGGCACCGCCAGGCCGTCGTAATCAGGTTGCTCTGCACCCCAGCTATTGATCAGGCTTGAATCTGCATCGAGCCAATCAATAATTCGGGCGGTGCGGGACAAGTCAGCTGGCAGCTGCAGATCGGTTAATAGCTGCAGCCATAGCTTGGCTATGCCCATATTCTCAGAGTTGATCTCGTTTTGCAGACTCTGGTCGGTATAACCGAGAAAGCTGTTTAGATTGACTCGCCCCTGTAGGTCGGAAATACAGCCAGTAATCAGCCCACCATCGACAGGCAGCATTGGCAGGGCCTGGGCCCAGTCGTCTTCAAAACTGTCCACCCCACGGTCATCCTCTTTATCTGACAGCAGCTGCCGCGCCCAGCCCTCGCCGCTCATGGCCAAAAGCAGAGCCTGATCTCCGTGCATTGATGCTGTGGCCTGAGTAATGTCAATTTGATGCCTATAAAAAATATTGCCCAGTATCACAACGACGGCAAGCATCAGAATTAGTGCCGCTAACAGAGCGACGCCGGACTGATATTTGGGTGACCGACTATTCATTCCACTGACAGCCCCGGAAACAACTTTGATGTCTCCCGCTCCCCATCCAGCTCAATAATCACACGAATCATTTTTGGCAGGCTGGTGGGGCTGTGCTGTTCATTAATTGGCGGCCAGTCTTCGCTGTAAAAATAAGACCTGGTGAGATGTTCAAAACGCACCTCAGTGACATCATTGATCAGCGCCATGCTACTGCCATCACTTAAGCGCGGAGATTCCGTAATGGCCCAGGATTGACGCACCAGCTGCTGATTTTCATTGATAAAATATTCCACTCGCCGCAGGCCACTGGGGTTTGAGCGCACCATAGGACCACCGCCGCGGCTAAAGCGCACACCAAATTCACTGGGGTCGGTAATATAGGCTGGCTCAATGGTACCGAGGCCATCGACAAAGGTTCGCGGCCGCAAGTGAATAATATCTCGGCCAATAATCTGCCAGGCACGCTGCAATCGGGCCTCTTCAGCGAGACTCTGCTGGCTGCGATCATTGATCAGCAGCACTGCCTCAATGGCTTGATATGACATCATGGACATGATCGCCAGCAGCAACATGGCAACCAGAGTTTCAATCAGGGTAAAGCCTCTGGCCTGCTTTATAGGGGAGAGCTGACTCATCTTTCGTCAACCACAAGGTACATGGCAAGAGCACCAGTCATTTTTTTGCCCTGTGCCGGACCAGCCTGAACCTCATAGCGGAAAAGGTCCTGGCCCATAGCTTCTTCAATATTGACTTGCCAGCGCCATTCCTGACCGTACTGCTCATCAAAACCTTTGCTCTGCAGATTGCTGCGCTCGGTAGCCGGAATCCAGTTCTGCGCAAACTGGTAGCGCTCCATCAGCCGATTCCACGATACCTGAGTGGCAAAAGTCCGCTCCCGCAGGCGCAGACGCTCGTCGCTGTATTGACTGACAACAGACAGAGCACCACCCAACACCAGACTGAGAATCGCCAGCGCTACTGCGACTTCGATTAGCGTAAAACCCTGGCTGCGGTGGGAGCTAATCATTGCTGTGGCGCTCCAGACTCTCGGGCAAGGAAAAGGGTCGAGTCAATCTGATCCTCGCCCCCCCAGCGATAGACGAAGGTTTCCTCAGAATTTGTGAAGCTCAACTCTATAGTACCCTGGGGCTCTATATAACCATCGGGGAGAAAGGCAATTTCAGGTAACAGCAATTTGTCTTCATCCAGCTCACCGGAGTTAGCCAGCGAACTGTCCTCCTGTTGCTGGGGTAGCAGCTGTTCATCTTCATCGAACGCCACCAACCAATTCAACACAGCATCATCACTGAGAGGGAAAGGAGCCGGGGCAGTCACTGCGACCCAGCGATTGCGGTAATAAATCACCGCGCGCAATTGCGAGCCAGACTCCATTTCATCGCTAATCACTCCATAGGCGGAGCCCTGCAGTGCAGCGTTTTCGCTCAGTTGCTGGAGCCAGATTAGCAGTCGATCAGCCTCGGCGACATAGCGCCGGCCAAAGGCCTGATTAATAGCCAGCACACTCATCGCTGAAATAGTGGCCACAATCATAACCACCACCAGCATTTCGATCAGTGTGAAGCCCTGCTGCTGTCTGTAGGTAGTCATGGTTTGAACCTACAGATTCAAATGCCTGCTCATTGGATATTCCAGTTACCCAGATCCTGATTAGACCCTTCACCACCCACTTGTCCATCGGCACCCAAACTAAAGACTTCGATCTCTTTGCCATGGGTACCAGGATTTTGATACTGGTAGGCAGCACCCCAGGGATCCTTGGGCAGAGATTCAAGATAGGGTCCGTTCCACTTTGACTCGGCGCCAGCTGGCGCTGTTACCAGAGCTTCAAGGCCCTGACTCTGCTGTGGATAGCGATAGTTATCCAGGCGATAAAATTTAAGTGCACCGACCACGGTTCTAATATCTTGAGCAACTCTGGTCTCTTCTGCCTGCTGTACCTTTTTGAATAATGTCGGCCCAATCATGGCGCCAAGCAGCGCAATTACCACCACTACAACCATCATTTCAATCAGAGTAAAACCCGCCTGCTTATTATTTCTTTTCATTTCCTGATACCTAAAAAGTGATTTATTCAAATGGCCTGTGTTGCCGGCAACAGCCTGCAATCAGACCATATTATTCATATCCATAATTGGCAACATCACCGCTGCCACCACTGAAAGAATAATCATCCCCATAAAAATAATCAGTATTGGGTTGATTAACTTGAGAAATACTTCAATCGCATTGGCCAGACGCAGAGAGTAATAATCGGCCACCCTTATAAGCATTTTATCCAGCTCACTGGAAGCCTCACCACTGCCCACCATATGAATCAAAAAGCCGCTGCCTACCTTATTTTCCTCAAGGGCTTTCTGTAAGCTGCTGCCGCGGCGCATGCTTTCTGTGACTAGCTCCATCTTGCTGCGCAGGTGCAAGTTATTGACCACCGCCGAGGATATTTTTAATGCCGCCAGCGCCGGGACGCCATTATTGAGAAGCACCCCCAGACTACGCGACCAATCGGCAATATTGGCCATCAATGTCCAGCGCCCCAGCCCTGGCATATTTAAAATAATGGCGTGCCAACGCTGTTTGCGCACCGGGTCGCGCATCAGCCTGATAAATACCAGAGCCCCAGCGACAATTACCAGCAACAGGTAGATCCCATAATGCTGAGTAAAATCGCTCAGACCAATCACAATGCGGGTAATCAGTGGCAGTTCGCGGTTGGAGCTAACAAAAATCGCAGTAATTTTCGGCACCACCCAGACCATCATAATGGCCACCACAATAATTGAGGTGCTGATCAGAGTGGCCGGATAAATCAGTGCTCTGGTAACAGTTTTGCGGTTTTCTGCACTGCTCTCCAGATCCTCTGCAAGACGCATCAGAACCCGATCCAAATGACCGGCTTCTTCACCAACACCGACACCGGCAATAACCGACTCGGGAATTTTATAGGGCGAACGCCGCAGCGCCTCAGAAAAACTACGCCCCTCAACAATCTCAGAGCGCCAACTCTCGACCATGCGTCGCTGCTTATCGGTTTCGGCCTGCTCAATAGTCATGCGCAAGGCGTCTTCAAGGGGCAGTCCAGACTGGATTAAAATCGCCTGCTGCTGCAGCAGCAATGACAGATCAAAATTATTTACCCCGGCCTCACGACCTTTGCGTGCACCAGCTTTGGCACTTTGGCCAACTTCTTTAAGACTGGCGGGCAACAGGCTCCTGTCTTTTAACAAACGCCGGGCATGACGCTCGGAATCTGCCGAAATCAGACCTTCGACCAGTTTCCCGGAGTCATTGTAAGCGGAGTAATCAAAGGCAGGCATAGGCGTTAAACACTGGTGACACGAAGAACTTCTTCGATGGTAGTGACACCCTGGCGCACCAACTCAAACCCAGCCTCGCGAATGCTCGGCACATTGCGGCGAATCGACTCTTCCAGCTCAATCTCACCGGCATTTTCATGGATAAGCGACTGCAGAGGCGCGTCCACAGTAACCAGCTCAAAGAGCGCCTGACGGCCTGAAAAACCAGTGTTGTTGCATTTGGCGCAGCCTTTGGACTGGAACACAGTTGCGCCGTCCTCAAGCCCCAAAAGGTTGCGGTTAAACTCATTGACCTCGGCAGGCTCGCAGCAATGGTGGCACAGCTTGCGCATTAGCCGCTGGGATATAATCCCGCGCACTGTAGATGCCAGCAAAAAGCTGTCGACCCCCAGATCCTGGAGCCTGGTAATGGCGCCAGCGGCAGTGTTGGTGTGCAGGGTGGATAGCACCAGATGGCCGGTTAAGCTGGCCTGGGTGGCAATTTCAGCGGTTTCCCCATCACGGATTTCACCGATCAAAATAACATCTGGATCCTGTCGCAAAATAGCTCTCAGACCGCGGGCAAAGGTCATCCCGGCGCGCAGGTTAATCTGGGTCTGGCTGATACCGGGCAGGTCGTATTCCACAGGATCCTCAACTGTCATAATATTACGCTCCTGGCGATCCATCTGCTGCAGCGCGGCATAGAGCGTGGTGGTCTTGCCTGAGCCTGTAGGGCCAGTGACCAAAATAATGCCATGGGGTCTGGACACCAGCTGTTCCAGCTGCGCCTTGGTCTGTGCAGGCATACCCAGATCATCGGTCTGCAATTTGCCAGCATCTTTATCCAGCAGGCGCATCACCACGCGCTCACCGTGACTGGAGGGCATGGTTGAGATACGCAGATCAATACTTCGACCCCCTAGGCGCACGCTCATTCGACCATCCTGGGGCAGTCGACGCTCGGCAATATCCAGCTTGGACATCACTTTGATACGGGAAATAAGCAAGGGAGCAATTTGAATGGAGGGACTGAGTACAGTTCTTAGAACACCATCGAGGCGAAAACGCACTAGCGCCTCTTTCTCATAGGGCTCAATGTGAATATCAGATGCATTTTCCTTAAGGGATTCGGCCAGAATGGCATTGAGCAGGCGGACGATAGGAGCATCATTTTCCGCATCAAGCAGGTCTCCAGCCTCTTCAATCTCCGCTGCGGCCGACTCCAGATCAACAAAGTCCTTAATATCTTCCATCACTGATTCTGAAGAACCCTGACGACCACTGTAGACCTGGCTGAGCATGGCATCAAAGTCTTCGTCACCCACGCGACTTACCGTTAGCCGAGAGCCCGCAGCCCGGCTGACTTCGGCAATAGCCCAGTCAGGAGCACCAGGGGCGAGCATTAAATTACCCAGATCAGCCTGCAATAATACTCGATTGAGCCGGGCAAACTCGTAAGGGAGTAATTCCAATGTTTGCTGCACCATTTCCTGCCTCTTCAAGCTTGTATTTAGCACGCTATTTACCCCAGTGCGTCGCTGGAGCAACTGTAACTGTGAACTTTACCACATTCGCAGTTTAGTCTTGAATTGTTTAGCTATTATTACGTCGCAGTTTGAGGGCCTTCCAGCCTGTCTGAAAGCAAAGTAAATTCATTATTCCATTGGTCTTTGCCGCGGTCCTATACCAGACTCAACTAAATTAATTTAATAAGGACCACAACAATGGAAATCACTGCCGTCATTATTTCAATCGCGCTCCTGCAGTATATTTTGTTTGTTATCCGGGTTGGGCTTAGTCGCAACAAGTACAATGTCCAGGCCCCCAGAACCACAGGCAATGAGATCTGGGAGCGGCTATTTCGTATTCAGCAGAATACTCTAGAGCAGCTGGTGATTTTTATTCCGGGAATGGTAATTTTCACCATGTATGTGAGCGAAACCTGGGCATTGCTGCCAGGGATTCTGTTTATTCTGGGCCGCCAGCTCTATTCCGGCTTATATTTGAAGGACCCCGCCAGCCGAGGCCCGGGCATGTTTCTGAGTTTCTTGAGCAATATTGGCCTGGTGATTGCCGGGCTGATCGGAATAGGCCTGCAGCTGTCGGCCTAATCAGCCTTGGGCTTGCCCCCGGCCATGCTGGGGAATGGAAAAGGGCTGATATTGCCACCACTGGGGGCCTCTGTAATTTTACCGGCGCCCTCTTTTTCAACCTCGTCAATGCGCACGATTGACTGCATGGGAATAAAGCTGCGCTTGATGCTGGAAAACTCGTTTTTGAGCTTCTCTTCCGCTGGATCCACAATCATCTGAGAACGCTCACCAAATATAAATTCTTCAACTTCCAGAAACCCCCAGAGATCGCTCTGAAACACATGCCTGGCATAGATTTCATAGACCTGCCCCTGATTGAAAAAGGTGATGCGATAAATGGGTTCACTTGCCATGGATAGTCTGCACAATTTTGACGTTGTTTTGGGGCGGCGATAATAGCACAACCGCCATTGAGTTCGATGCTTAAATGTTGCGAATTGGCCGCGCACAGCTATAATGCCGTCCCTCTATATTTGATCAAAGAATAACCAGCTAAATGACTGCAAAAACGGCTAAAAAGCTTCATATCGTGACCCATGGCTGCCAGATGAATGAGTACGATTCCTCGCGTATGCAGGATTTGCTCGGTGACAGCCACGACATGGTGCCCACGGATAATGCAGCTGATGCCGATGTTATTCTGCTCAACACCTGCTCAATTCGCGAAAAGGCCCAGGAAAAGGTCTTTCATCAGCTTGGCCGCTGGAAACACCTTAAAGAAGCTAAACCAGAACTGGTGATTGGTGTGGGCGGCTGCGTAGCCAGCCAGGAAGGCGAGGCAATTGCCAAGCGCGCGCCCTTTGTCGATGTGATCTTTGGTCCGCAAACATTGCATCGCCTGCCGGAAATGATGGAAACCCGCAAAACAGATGGCACAGTTGTGGTCGATATCAGTTTTCCGGAAATTGAAAAATTTGACCGCCTGCCGACGCCTGAAGTCGACGGCGCCAGCGCCTTTGTCTCGATTATGGAAGGCTGCTCCAAATACTGCACATTTTGCGTAGTGCCCTACACCAGAGGCGAAGAAGTCAGTCGACCCATGGCCGACGTGCTGGCCGAGGTCGCTGAGTTAGCCGCCCAGGGTGTTCGCGAGGTCAATTTGCTCGGCCAAAATGTTAATGCCTACCGCGGCGATATGCTGGATGGTTCGGTGTGCGACTTTGCCGAACTGATTCCCTATGTAGCCGATATCGAAGGTATAGACCGCATTCGCTACACCACCAGCCACCCGGTAGAGTTTTCCGACGCACTGATCGAGGTCTACGACCGGGTGCCGGAACTGGTCAGTCACCTGCATCTGCCGGTTCAGAGTGGTTCGGACCGTATTCTGATGGCCATGAAGCGGGGTCATACCGCCATTGAATACAAGTCTAAAATCCGTCGTTTGCGCGCATTGCGCCCGGATATCAGTATTTCTTCCGACTTTATTATCGGATTTCCCGGTGAAACCGAGGATGACTTCGCTGCCACCATGAAATTAATTGAAGAAGTGGGTTTTGATACCTCCTTCAGCTTTATTTACAGTGCCCGCCCTGGTACCCCGGCTGCAGATCTGCCGGATAACACCAGCGAAGCCACCAAGAAACAGCGCCTTAAGATTCTCCAGGATCGCATCAGCCAAAACGCCGCTGCAATCGGCCGCCGCATGGTTGGCACCCGCGCCAGATTGCTGGTCACCGGGATCTCCAAAAAGGACCCGGGGCAGCTGCAGGGGCGCACTGAAAATAACCGCGTGGTCAACTTCCGTTGCGACGATCACAGCCTGATTGGTCAGTTTGCCGAGGCTGACATCACTGAGGCCCTGCCTAACAGCCTTCGGGGTACTCTTGCCTGAACTCAAAATCTGCTTATATAGCAGCCATTTCTTATAATATTTACGTAATAAAAAATGTTTACCCTCTTCTCCAGTTCGCGCTATGCTACAAATATGTCAATTATGGAAAGGCTTTAAAGCACCTATTGAAACGATTGGATACTCAACCATCAGCCTACAGCATCACTCTCGAGCCTAACGACGCTCGTCGTCTCGCCTCACTCTGCGGTCAATTTGATGAAAACCTTCGCCTGATCGAACAGCGGTTAAACGTTGACATTCGCTCGCGGGATAATTTTTTTGCTGTCTACGGTGATGCTGATGATTCACAGTGTGCCGCCGATATTATTTACAACCTGTATCAGGAGACAGCTCATTATGCCGAGCTGGCTGCTGAAGAAGTCCACCTCCACCTTCGCCAATGCGAGAGAGAGAAGCCTATGACCCCATCTGCCAGCAACCTGCAATCTGCCGACAATGTTGAAAGCTTTTCGGTAATACGCACGAAAAAAGGCAATATCAAACCCCGGGGCTTGAACCAACAGCGCTATGTGCGCTCAATTCAGACCCATGACATTAATTTTGGTATTGGCCCCGCTGGTACAGGCAAGACCTATCTGGCCGTCGCCTGTGCCGTGGAAGCTCTGCTGCGCGATGAAGTTGAACGTATTTTACTGGTCAGACCAGCTGTAGAAGCCGGCGAAAGACTGGGCTTTCTGCCCGGCGACCTGGCACAAAAAGTAGACCCTTACCTGCGCCCACTCTATGACGCACTGCATGAAATGCTTGGCTTTGAAACTGTGGCCAAACTGCAGGAGCGCAATGTTATTGAAATCGCGCCACTGGCCTATATGCGCGGCCGCACCTTGAATGGCGCCTATATTATTCTCGACGAGAGCCAGAACACCACCCGGGAGCAAATGAAAATGTTCCTAACCAGGATTGGTTTTGGCTCTACAGCGGTGATCACTGGCGATATGTCACAGATTGACCTGCCCCGGGGCGTTAGCTCCGGGCTGGTGCATGCCTGCGATGTACTGCAGCATGTTGATGAAATCAGCTTCACCCACTTCGAATCAAGAGATGTGGTGCGCCATCCGATTGTGCAAAGCATTGTCGATGCCTACGATGCCTTTGAAAAAGATGCCGACCAGTAAGCCATGAATATTTCCATGGATATACAGATGGCCTGCTCATCTGATGAGGCACCAGACGAGGACAGTATGCGGCGCTGGGCCACAGCAGCTCTGCGCAACGAGCGTGAGACTGCCGAGCTCAGTGTGCGAATTGTCGATGAACAAGAGAGCGCGGCGCTGAACCAACAATACCGCGGAAAATCTGGCCCCACTAATGTCCTGTCCTTCCCCTTTGATGCCGTAACCCCGGAACCACTGCCTATTTTGGGCGATCTGGTAATCTGTGCCCCTGTGGTGATCCGCGAGGCACAACAGCAGAACAAACCCGCAGAAGCCCACTGGGCCCATATGTGCGTACATGGTGTATTGCACCTGCTCGGCTATGACCATGCTGGAGACAGTGATGCCGAGGTAATGGAAGCATTGGAAACAACAATTTTACTGGATATGGGTTTTCCAGCCCCTTATTCTGAAGAACAAGAATAGCGAGCTCCTGAGAGTTTATTGAGATAAACATGAACGACGAAACATCAAACAGCAGCCAGGATAACTCCTTGCTCAAAAAGATCGGTAAGGTTTTTTCACCCAACCCCAGCAACAGTGATGAAGTGGCCGATATGCTGCGCAGCGCTGAAAATGAGTCAATCATTGATGCCAGTGCTCTGCAGATTATGGAGGGCGCACTGAAGGTCTCCGACCTGCAGGCCCGGGAAATCATGATTCCCAGATCACAGATGAATGTGATTGAAGAGGACTTCAGTCTGGAGCAAATACTGGAGCTGGTTATCCAGTCCCAGCACTCGCGCTTTCCCGTGGTGGGAGAATCTGCAGATGATGTATTGGGTATCTTGCTGGCCAAAGAGCTTTTGCCGCTGGTGCTTTCCGGCAAAGAATCCTTTGACCTGAAAAGCCTGCTGCGCCCGGCAACTATTATCCCCGAAAGCAAGCGCTTAAATATCCTGCTGCAGGAATTCCGCGAGAATCGCTACCATATGGCCATGGTGGTGGATGAGTATGGCGGTGTATCCGGACTGTTGACCATTGAAGATGTGCTTGAAGAAATTGTCGGTGAGATTGAAGACGAAACCGATGAGCATGAAGCTGTGCAGATCAGCAAGGTCAGCGACAATCTCTTCCAGGTTGAAGCCATTACCGAGATCGAAGACTTTAATGAATTCTTTGATATTGGGTTTTCCGACGATGAATTCGATACCGTTGGCGGACTGGTGGTGCATACCTTCGGCCGCTTGCCAGACATCGGCGAAAGCACGAGCATTGAAAACTTCGACTTTAAAGTGATTGATGGCGACAACCGCAAAATCACTATGCTGGAAGTGAGTAAAAATAACCCATGATGTACGCCATCTGATGGCTCTTAGCCGCGCACAGACATTTCTTGCGCTGTTTGCCTCTGGCGCCCTTATGCCTCTGGCCCTGGCACCATTGTCCCTCTGGCCCATCGCCATCTCAAGTACTGCCCTGCTATTCTGGACATTGCAAAACCAGACACTGAAGCAAGCTCTGGTAAAGGCCTCAGTATTTGGCTTTGGCCTGTTCTTCGCCGGCGTGAGCTGGGTCTATATCAGCATTCACGACCATGGTTTTATCTCCGCACCTGTGGCCTTCGCCGGGACAGTACTATTCTGCCTGTTTCTGGCGCTGATATTTGCCACCCCCTTTGCCCTTGGCGCCGTTATTCCGCAAACCCCGCTTGCACTGGGCTTTGGGCTACCGGCTATCTGGGTTATCAGCGAGTGGATACGGGGTTGGATATTTACCGGCTTTCCCTGGCTCTATGCGGGTTATGCCCACACCGACACCTGGCTCAATGGCTGGGCACCCATAGGTGGGGTACTGTGGCTAAGTTTTATCAATGCCCTGGCGGCAGCAGCACTGGTTCAACTACTAAAAAACCCCAGAGCACCGATGATGGCCGCCATAGTCACGGCACTATGGGTTGGCGGCTATGGCCTGCAAAGCATTAACTGGACAGAATCTACTGAGACTGAGCTGTCCGTGGTGCTAATTCAGCCCAATGTAGACCAAGAGGACAAATGGTCCCTGGTTGAACAGGATGGCATTTTGCAACAGCTGGCCAACCAGACCGAGGCCCACTGGGGTGCAGATATTATTATCTGGCCTGAGGGTGCTATTCCAGCTCTGCCGAGGCAGATTATGGACTATCTGATTGAGGTGGATAATCGGGCAAAAGTGAACCAAACAGCACTGTTGACCGGTATACCTACACAGGATCCACGCAATCGCCGCTATTACAATTCAATGCTGGCGCTGGGTGATTCCAGAGGGCAATACGACAAAACCAGACTGGTTCCCTTTGGTGAATATGTTCCACTGGAAAATATTCTCCGGGGTTTAAATAGGTTTTTTGATCTACCTATGTCGTCCTTCTCTCTGGGAGCCCCCAATCAGTCTCTGCTGACGGCCAAGGGGCAACCCATAGCCACAGCGATTTGCTATGAAATTGCCTACCCCAGCTTGGTAGCGGACAGAGCGGCGGGTGCCAGTATCCTTATGACCGTCAGCAATGATGCCTGGTTTGGCCGTTCAATGGCGCCCAGACAACATATGCAAATGGCGCGCATGCGAGCTATTGAAAATCGCAAACCATTAATGCGCGGTACTAATAATGGCGTAACTGCACTGGTCGACCATCAGGGCAAGATCTACCAGCAGCTTGAGCAGTACAGCGCAAGTGAACTGAGCGGCACTGTTGTGCCCAGAGTAGGACAGACATTTTTTAACCGGTTTGGCAGTTGGCCGACGGTGGTGCTGTCACTGCTGATTTGTCTCGGTCTTGTAGCCCGCAGATTACTGACCAAAACGGAGAGGACGTAATATGAAACAGCTAAACAATCTAATACTCTGCCTGTTAGCAACAGTATCCCTTACCGCGAACGCCCTTGAAGTGGGCGATCAGGCCCCAGCGTTTTCCCTTCAGGCCACAGATGGCAAAACCTATAGCCTGGAACAGTTCCATGACAAACAGGCGATTGTTATAGCCTGGTATCCAAAAGCTTTCACCAGCGGCTGCACAATCGAATGTAAATCACTGGCTCAGAATGGTCACCTGTTAAAGCGTCTGGATGTCACCTACTTTATGGCTAGTGTTGACCCATTGGAGAGCAACCAGAAGTTTGCCGAGGAGAATGAAGCCGACTTTCCTCTTCTGAGTGACCCGACAAAAGAGGTCGCCAGGGCCTATGATGTGCTGGCTTTTTATGGCTTCCCTAAACGCCATACTCTATATATCGGCAAAGATGGCAAGGTTCTGTTTATCGATCGCAAGATCAACGCAGCGACCTCGGCACAAGATATGGCTGCCAAGCTTGAAGAACTGGGAATCCCTGCCAGACAGGCGAGCTAAGCATCTGCTTAAATGCCTGTCTAACTGCTGTTAGATAGGCCGCAGTTCCCCTATAATTCACGCCTATTTTTAAATCAATAAGCAGTGAATCTCGATGACCATTGAACAGCATTATAATCCCGCCGAACTTGAGCGCGACGCGCAGCAATACTGGACTAAAAACCGGACGTTCGAAGTCACCGAAGATCCCAGCAAAGAGAAGTTTTATTGCCTGGCCATGTTCCCCTACCCAAGCGGCAAGCTGCATATGGGCCATGTGCGCAACTACACCATTACCGATGTAATCGCTCGCTATCAGCGCATGCAGGGTAAGAATGTTTTGCACCCCATGGGCTGGGATGCCTTTGGTCTGCCCGCAGAGAATGCGGCGATTCAAAACAAGACTGCCCCTGCCAAATGGACCCATGAAAATATTGCCTATATGAAAGCTCAGCTGAAATCTCTGGGCTTTGGTATCGACTGGTCCCGTGAGCTGGCTACCTGTGAGCCCGATTACTACAAATGGGAGCAGTGGTTTTTTACAAAGTTGTATGAAAAAGGCATGGTCTATAAAAAGACCAGTGCGGTTAACTGGTGCCCCAATGACGCCACCGTACTGGCCAATGAGCAGGTTATTGATGGCTGCTGCTGGCGCTGCGACAGCCCGGTAGAGCGCAAAGAAATTCCCCAGTGGTTTATTCGTATCACCGATTATGCTGATCAACTGCTCGACGATCTGGACGATCTAGAGCACTGGCCCGAGCAGGTCAAAACCATGCAGCGCAACTGGATTGGCAAGAGCAGCGGTGTCAATATGACCTTTGATCTGTCCGCAGCCGTTGGCCAACACCAGAGCTTTGATGTCTACACTACCAGACCAGATACATTGATGGGCGTGACCTATTTAACCCTGGCCACCCAGCATCCGATTGCTCTTGAAGTGGCACAAAATAATCCTGAGCTGGCCGCCTTTATCGCTGACTGCCAGACTCAGCAGGTATCAGAGGCCGAGATGGCCACGATGGAAAAACGTGGCATGGATACAGGTATCAGTGCGGTGCACCCATTGACCGGAGAAACTGTGCCTGTCTGGGTCGGCAACTATGTACTGATGGACTATGGCTCTGGCGCAGTGATGGCTGTTCCGGCCCATGATCAGCGCGACTATGAGTTTGCCAAAAAGTATCAGCTGGAAATCAAGCAGGTAATAGCACCAGCCAATAATGAACCCTGGGATTTAAACACAGAGGCCTTTACTGCCAAGGGCCTGCTGATCAATTCTGGCAACTATGATGGTCTCGACTTCAACGCCGCTTTTGATGCCATAGCTGGCGCACTTGAAGCCGCTGACCATGGCTCTGTCACCACCAATTATCGCCTGCGCGACTGGGGCGTGAGCCGCCAGCGCTACTGGGGATCGCCTATTCCCATGTACAACCTGGCAGAGGGCGGTGAGATCCCTGTGCCCCTGGACCGGTTGCCGGTGATACTGCCCACGGATGTAGAAATGGATGGTATTCAGTCACCCATCAAAGCCGACCTGGACTGGAAAAAAGCTGAGATTAATGGACAGGCTGTCGCGCGTGAAACTGATACCTTCGACACCTTTATGGAGTCGTCCTGGTACCACGCCCGCTTTACCTGTTCCGATTTGGATAGCGCTATGCTGGATCCGGATCGCGCCAATTACTGGCTGCCTGTGGACCAATATGTCGGCGGTATCGAACATGCGATTTTGCACCTGTTGTACGCGCGCTTTTATCACAAGCTGCTGCGGGATGAGGGGCTGGTAGAGAGCAGCGAACCTTTTAAAAGCCTGCTCTGTCAGGGCATGGTGTTGGCGGAGTCCTTCTACACTGAAACCGATGGTCGCAAGCAATGGCTGGCGCCCTCTGAAGTCAGTGTCGAGCGGGACGACAAGGGCCGCACTGTCAGCGCCACTGAAACTGCCACGGGCAATACAGTACACAGCGGCGGCATTACCAAGATGTCGAAGTCAAAAAATAATGGCGTCGACCCGCAAACCGCGATTGATCAACATGGCGCCGATACTGTGCGCCTGTTTACCATGTTCGCTGCACCCCCGGAGCAGACGCTGGAATGGAGCGATGATGGCGTCAGCGGTGCACACAGATTTTTGCGCAAACTCTGGACCATGGTCAACAATCATCTGCAACAGGATGATATAGCCAGCCTCGACAGAGACAGCCTCAATGACGAGCAGAAAAATCTGCGCCGCAAGACCCATGAAACCATCAGTAAAGTGAACGACGATTATGGTCGCCGCAATACCTTTAATACGGCCATTGCCGCAGTGATGGAACTGTTAAACGAAGTCGCCAAGCTAAATGATCAGCAACCCCAGAGTATTGCGGTGCGCCATGAAGCCCTGACTAGTGCAGTGCTGCTGTTATCGCCAATTGCACCCCATATCTGCCACCGCCTGTGGCATGCCCTTGGCAATACTGATGCGGTTGCTAATGCCTCTTGGCCTGTGCTGGATGAAACTGCTCTGGTGCGCAGCAGCATTGAAATGGTAGTGCAGGTAAATGGCAAAGTACGGGGCAAAATTCAGGTCAGTGCCGATGCTTCAAAGGACGCTGTTGAAAAAATGGCCCTTGAAGATGCCAATGTACTGCGTTTTACTGAAGGGGTGAGCATCCGTAAAATTATTGTTGTCCCTGGACGACTGGTCAATATAGTCGCTAACTAACCAGATATTGCTGAGAGCATTGAATATGAGATTTAGAAATATACTGCTAGCTACTGTTATTGTGTTGCTGTCCTCTTGCGGCTGGCAACTGCGCAATGCCCAGATTGTTCCCGACAGTCTCGGCAGCCTGCACCTCTCATCTGAAGATTCCCACAGCAATCTGGTCGCCGAACTCACCAGAGTTCTCGATCTCTATGGAGTCAAGGTCGTACCCAGTGCTGCCGAGGCGAGCTACTCTGTGGTCATTGTCGACTACAGACGCACCAGACGCACGGGCTCCACTAATGCCAGTGCTCGAGCGGCAGAGTATCAGCTCAATGAAGAGGTGGACTTTTTGATTGTGGATGCTGAAGATAATCCGTTAATTCCCCTTTCCACAGCTTCTGTAGAGCGTGTCTATGAATTCAACGAGCGGGATGTGCTCGCCTCGGGGAATGAAGAACGTCTAGTTCTAGAGGGTATGCGCGAAGATATTATTCGACAGATTCTCAATCGCCTACGCCTGATCCCGGAGGAAGCTACTGACAACCCTGAGGCTCAGGAACCCCAGTGAAAATAAAAGCAGAGCAGCTTCAAGCCCATCTGCAAAAGCAGCTTTTACCCATCTATGTGGTCAGCGGTGATGAATCTCTTCTGGCCCAGGAATCCATTGATGCTATTCGCGCAGCCGCTAAGGGGCATGGATTTACCGAGCGCGAACTGTTTTATTTTGAAGGTAATAATCAGCATTATGACTGGAATCCAGTTATCAACGAAGCCAACTCTCTATCGCTGTTTGCCGATAAAAAAATTCTTGAGATACGTATTGCTAGCGGCAAACCAGGAGACAAGGGCAGCAAAGCACTGACCGAAATCTGCGCCAACCTGAACCCGGATAATCTGCTGCTGATTGTGTTACCCAAACTTGAAAAAAGTGCGCAAAATAGCAAATGGATGAAGACTCTCGAATCTCTGGGCGCTCATATTCAGGTCTGGCCAGTCACAGGAACTCAATTACCGCGTTGGATTCAACAGCGGCTGCAGTCCGCCGGCATTGATGCCAACAGCGAAGCAGTGCAAATTCTCGCCGAGCGGGTAGAGGGCAATTTACTCGCTGCGGTGCAGGAAATCGAAAAACTAAAACTGCTGGCAACTGATGGCGTTGTAGATGCCAATCGCATGTCTTCGGTAGTCGCAGATAGTGCCAGATATAATCTATTTGAATTTATTGACCGCATGCTTATGGGAGATGCCCAGTCTGCAGCCCGCTCATTGCGAGGCCTGCAAAACGAAGGCACAGAATCCGTGCCGCTGCTCTGGGCCATTACCAGGGAGCTGCGTATTCTGGTTGTAGCCAGCGAGAAAGTTGCCCAGGGTGCCCATGCCGATGCTGCCCTAAAAAGTTCAGGAGTCTGGGATAAACGCATTCCACTATTCCGCAATGCCCTGCGTCGCTTAAGCCCGGCACATTTGCGCATGCTGTTATATCAGGCCGGGGCTATTGATCGTGGCATCAAAGGTCAGCGACAAGCTGAGGTCTGGGATGAAATGGCAACATTGGTACTGTCTCTGGCTGGCAGCCCGGCATTGCAGCCGGGTAGTATTAAAATTCTGCTGGATGACTAGGCTATAGCTCAACCGAGCCAGAGGTAGACCACTGCAGTAATCACCGTTACTCCAATTAAATTAAGCGTAAAACCCTCGCGCACCATCTGCTCGACAGTCATTTTCCCGGTACCAAATACAATTGCATTGGGTGCCGTGGCCACCGGCAACATAAAGGCACAGCTGGCCGACAGTGCCGCTGGCAACATCAAAATAGCTGGTTCAAAACCTGCTCCCAGAGAGGCTGCGGCAAGAATAGGCATCAATAAGGTGGTGGTCGCGGTATTGCTGGTTATCTCTGTCAAGAATGTCACCGATAGCGCGACAATAACGATAATCCCAATAATGGATAATCTTGTAACACCGGATAGAGACTGGCCAATGGCCTCGCTGATTCCTGTCACCGCAAAGGCTTTGGCGATTGCGATACCACCTGCAAATAACAGCAGTACACCCCAGTGAATGCTAGATGCCGATTCCCAGTCCAACAATTTACCTCCACTGCCATTGGGTAGCACAAACATCAGTACCACTGAGGTCAGAGCCACTGCCGCATAGTTGGCGCTGGGCACATTGAGCCAGCCGCTCCAACCCCCAGCGGGCTCACGCAAGGTAATCCAGGCCAGCGCGGTCAAAGCAAACAGCACCAGCACACGAACCTCTTCCGTACGCCAATCGCCAACTTCGGGCAGCAGCAGCGGTTCTCCCCTGTCTAAATTGCGCGTCATCCACAGTCCGGCCAGCGGAATCATCAGCAGTACCACTGGCAGAGCCCATAGCATCCATTGGCCAAACCCTATATTGACACCAGTGGCTTCGGCATAGATTTTGAGAAACACTACATTGGGTGGCGACCCTATGGGCGTGCCCAGCCCGCCTATGCTTGAGGCGTAAGCAATGCCTAAAAACAGCGGCACCGCGAGTTTTTTAGAGGTACTGTTATTGCTCTCGAGCACAGCATAGGCCACAGGCAACAGCATTAATGTGGTCGCGGTATTGGAGACCCACATGCTGAGTACCGCGGACGCAACCATAAAACCAAACACCAGTCGGCGCTGATCCTGGGCACCAAAAAAGTTGACCATTAAGAGGGCGAGTCGCCTGTGGGCTCCACTCTTTTCCATAGCTTTGGAGAGCATAGCGCCACCCATCAGCAGCAAAATTAACGGATCACCATAGGCCTGAGCCACCTGCTTGCCGTCGAGAATACCAAGCAGCGGAAATACCCCCAGAGGAATCATAGAGGTAGCGGGAATAGGTATGGGTTCAAAAATCCACCACAGAGCACAGAGCAATGTCAGGCCGGCAGCCATTGCACCTTGCTGAGCCCAACCCATTGCCATCATACCCAGGGTGAGGGCCAAAGCTGCTGCAGGTCCGACGAAAAGAGAGAGTCGCTTCAGCTGCGGTGTCATCAGTCTTCATCCTCCAGGGCATAGTCACCATTTTCATAGGCCTGAATAATCTCCAGAGCCCTGTCCCCATCGGCATCGTTAACCGTAATGGAAAGATGGCCCAGGGCTGGCAAATCTCCCATGCCTCCCTGCAATGCGGCACCCTGCAGAAATACCTGCAACCCCGCCTGCTCCATCAGCCCGGTCAATAGCTGGGCTTCAAAGTAATCACTGCCCTGATAAACCGCAATCATACTGTTCTCCTGCGTAGTTCTAAAAGCAGCCAGATGCTGGTAATACCAACTCCATTGGCCACCAGATCCCAGATATCACCATGGCGATAACTGGTCATGGACTGGGCAATCTCAATGGAAAGGCCAAACAACAATATCAAAATAGCCAACAGCCACAGGGATATTGAATGGCCATAGGCTCTGACCCCAAAAAAGTACAGCAGAGCGTATATTAAAGCGTGGCCGACCTTGTCCTGTGACTCAAAAACCTGAGAGCCCTCTACTGGCAGCATGGAAGCCACAGCAGTGGCCCCCGCACAGAGCCAGAAAATAATTTGATAATGGCTTATTGCAATCATGTTCTGCTCCAGTCCCTGAAGGTAAGCTAAGCTTAATGCTGGTTAAGTTGAGAGTTAAGCTGGTCGTTAAGCTGATGGTAGCGCTCAACTGTCCCCACATCCCACCATTGTCCGCTATAAAGCTCGCCGGCGACCCGGCCCTTATCTATCGCAGCAGTCATAACATCTAACCAGCGAAATGCCTGCTGCCCTGGATTATTTGACTGGTAGGAGGCAAACAGCTGTGGGCGCATCAGGCTAATACCGCTAAAGGTGAAGCAAGGACTACCTTCAAAACTGACCAGCTGGACGGAGAGGCCAAAGTCTCCCTTGGGATTATGCTCCGGGTTATTGACCAGCAACAGCCAGGCATCCTGATCCTGTTCCAGCGTTTTAGTGCCAATATGATGTATCGGAAAATCAGTCCACACATCACCATTAATCAGCAAAAATGGTTCTGTGCCCAGCATTGGAAGCGCCCTAGCAACACCGCCGCCGGTCTCCAGCGGCTGTGCCTCCCGGGACCAGCTAATACTCACACCAAAGTCACTGCCATCGCCAAAATAGTCCTCGATTTGCTCAGCCAGCCAACTGGTGTTGATCACCAGTTCAGTGATGCCCGCCGCGGCTAATCGCTCAATATGATGCTGCAACAATGGCTTGCCTGCGACCATAAGCAGCGGCTTGGGCGTCACCTCAGTCAGCGGGCGCATGCGCTTGCCGAAACCAGCAGCAAGAATCATGGCCTTCATAGATCTGCCTTCTGAGCTGCGTCATACCAACTCTGGGACTGCAGCAGGGGGCTGATACGCTGCTGGAACCAGCGGCAGAATTCCTCAGCTTCCGGGTACTGACGCGCTGCTTCAAGGCTGTAATCAATAACCATTGGCAAATCCTGAAGGTAGCTGTACTTGCCATCTCTCAGCGCCAAACGGGCAAAAATGCCCATCACTTTGATATGACGCTGCAGTCCCATAAGGTCAAACCAGCGCAAGAATTGCTGATCTTCGATATCTAAGCCCGGATCGGCGGTCAGCAGGCGCTGCTTAAATGCCAAGGCTCGCTGGCGGACCATTGTTGCCGGCCAGCGGATATAGCAGTCTTTCAACAGGGACACCAGATCATAGGTGACAGGGCCCCAGACCGCGTCCTGAAAATCAATCACCCCCATATCGCCATCGGCCAGCAGCATAAGATTGCGTGAATGGTAGTCCCGATGGACCAATACCTGAGGCTGCTGCAGGGCATTTTCAACCAGACAGGTAAATAGGCGTTCCAACATGGCTGTCTCGTCTTGATGCAAACTGCTACCCAGCAATTCGCCGACAAACCATTGGGGAAACAAGGCCATTTCATCGCGCAGGCGCGCGCTATTGTAGCTGGGGAATATCTGCTCATTGGGCAGCAATTGTTGAATCTGAAGCAGACAGGTTTCCGCCTGGCCGTAGAGGCTATCAACTGATTGCTGGTTGAGGGCGGGAAGCAGCAATTGCTCGCCAAAATCCTCCAGCAGCATAAACCCCTGCTCTGCATTTACAGCATAAATAATCGGCGTACGCACCATCTGAGACTGCAGGGCATGGGAGATATTTAAATAGGCAGAATTATTTTCTTTGGCTGGAGGAGAGTCCACAGCAACAAGACTGGGAACCGTATTGGTTCGGTAATAACGGCGAAAGCCTGCGTCTCCGGCCAGGGGAGCAATCTGCATTGGCTCAACCAGCGCTATCGCCTCGGGAACTGAAGCTGCAACCCAGTCAAAAAACTGTTGGTAATGCTGATTAGACAAGCTTTAACACCTTATTTTTATGCGGTTTAGCCCAAGTTGTTACTCCATTAGCCTGATATGGAGCTAACAACCATAGAAAAATCCTATTCTAGCCTATTTGTAGCAATTAGAGGGGTCTACTCTGGCCAGATATCAGGTAATATAAGCACTGTTAAAACCGCACTGGATAATAGTTTTGCCCACAGCCATTGTAAATTGCAGTCGAACTAATACCCGTCTCTTTCGCCGCCTGACACTGGCCATTCTGGTCAGTCTGCCCCTGTGCTCAGTCAACGCTGAGGAACTGGAACCTGAATGGAACTGCACAGCAGATGATTCTGGCAATTGGCAGTGCGATCAGGAAGTTGGCTCCATAGCGCAAAACGGAACTGCCCGCCCAGCCCGCAGCAATAACCGGTCACGCAACCCGGATGAACCCCGGGTCGCAAAAGTACGCAACCTTGACTGGGTGCAAGAAGAAAACATGTCAGAAGACCAGAAAGCTGCGCTCGACCAATATTGCTGTGGTGCCTATACGGAACCACCACGAGACTACCCAGATGCGGATATACCGCCAGAGGAAGCCTCCCTGCGCCTCAATGCCAACAGCACAGAAGCGATTGATGAAAACATAGCTCTGCTAGAGGGTGATGTGCAAATATCCCAGGGCTACCGACAAATTAGCAGCAATAAAGCCACTGTAGATCAAGCTGCCCGCCAGGTAACACTGGAGGGTGATGTGCGCTTCCGCGAGCCAGGTATGCTATTGCTGGGTAGCAATGCGCTGATTGAGATTGATAGTAAAGAGGTGCATCTTGACGATGCCACCTATGTTCTGCATGAGGCTTCAGTGAGAGGAACGGCGGACACTTTATCCCGCACCGAAGACGGCATTATTCTGATCAATGACTCTACCTATTCCTCCTGCGCGCCGGGAGATAATGCCTGGGAACTGGTAACCAAAGAGATAGCGATTGATCAAAACACAGGTTTTGCCACAGTTAAAAATGCCCGCCTGGAAGTTAAGGATGTACCGGTTTTTTATGTGCCCTATATTAAATTCCCTGTCGATGATCGTCGTTCATCTGGCCTGCTGTTTCCAGCGATTGAAACTGGCGACAAAAATGGCTTCGACTACGCTCAACCGATTTACTGGAACATAGCGCCCAACTATGATGCAACAATCACACCTCGCTATATTCAAAAGCGTGGCACTGGTCTAGCCCTGGAGTTCCGCCACCTCAGCAAATGGTCCAAAACCAAGCTTTCAGGCAGCTACCTGGGCAACGATAAAGGCGGCAATGATGACGATGATCTGGATCCCGAGACCGGCCTTTACCGCCACCTGGGCGAGGATAGGCACCTTTCCAGTCTGAACCATACTGGCGGACGAAATAAACCCTGGTCGACCTTTATAGATATGAATTACGCCAGTGACGAAGACTATATTCGCGATCTGGGCAATCTGTCTCAGGAGAGTAATAGCATGACCCACCTGCGGCGCCGCGCCTCTATAGGCTATAAAACCAAGCACTGGAATTACAGTCTGGCAACTAAAGACTTTCAGGTTATTACTCGCGGCCTTAGCGATCAGTATTCAGTTGAGCCAGAGGTATCCATTGACGGCTACTACAGATTTGGCAGTTCATTGATACTCAACCTCAATAACAGTCATGCAATTTTTGATCACAGCAACCCCAATCTGGTCACCGGCAGCCGCAATCGCATGGACTACGATCTGAGCTGGGATAAGCGCTGGACCTGGGGCTACTTAAAACCAAAGGTCGCCCTCAAACATATATCCTATAGCCTCAAGGCGGGAGACGGAGCTGAACTTGCCGATACCAGCCCATCGGTCACTGCACCTGTCTACTCTGTCGACGCAGGTATTTTTCTGGAGCGCGATACCAACTGGCTGGGCAATTTCCAGCAGACTCTTGAGCCGCGGCTATTCTATGTCAAGTCCGACTTTGAAGATCAGTCTGATCTGCCTGACTTTGATACCTCAGCCTACAGCCCCTCTTACAGCACACTATTTCTCGATGGCCGCTTTAGTGGGAGGGATCGAATCTCTGACAATGATCGCCTGACCATCGGCCTGACCAGCAGATTTATTAACAAGAATACTGGACAGGAACGCTTTAGGGTCAGCATTGCCCAATCTATATTTTATGAAGATCGCCAAGTGACGCTGACACAGAGTAGCTCTGGCAATCTGGAGCCTGAGCTGACCAGAGATATGTCACCTATTGCCATGGAACTGGCAGCCCGGGTCAGCAACAGCTGGCGTATTACCAGCAATCTGATCTATGACAATCTCGATAATGAAATCAATAAGGGCAGTCTCGGGGCGCGCTACAATGACAATGAAAACAGGCTCTTCAATTTCACCTACAGATATAATCGCCGACTGGCTCGAGTATTTGATGACACAGATATTGACCAGGATATTGATCAGGTAGATTTTTCGGCCTTTGTGCCCACCGGCAATAATTTTAATCTGGTCGGCCGCTGGAACTATGATTTCACCAACAAGCGGGAACTAGAAACCTTTGCTGGCTTCGAATACAACAATTGTTGCTGGCGGGCCAGCCTGGTATTCAGGCGCTGGCTTGATCGCGAGGATGAAATACTGCTCCCTGAGATGGATCTCAAAACCAATCGCGGTATCTTCTTCCAAATTCAATTTAAAGGTCTGGCTGGCGTTAGCAGTCGGGTAGACACAATGCTCAAAAATGGTATTTACGGTTATGAACCTCTGGAAAACTTTTAAATCTCTAACAATCGCAACAGTCGCGGCCAGCGCAATTGCTACATGCATGGCGGCCCATGCTCAAGTAGAACTGCTGGACAAGGTCATCGCAGTAGTAGATGACGATGTCGTTCTACAGAGCGAACTGGATGCCCGAATGATTTCAATTTATACCCAAATCAAGCAGTCGGGTACTCAGGCGCCGCCTGAGGAAATTTTGCTGCAGCAGGTGCTGGATCGGCTGATCTCTGAGCGGCTGCAATTGAATATTGCTTACAATGCCGGCGTGAGAGTCAGCGATGAAGAAATCAACCAGGCTATGGCCCGTATCGCTGGCAATAATAAGGTTAGCATGGAAGATTATATTGCTAACATTCATGCCAGTGGCGGCACAGTCGCTACCGTGCGCGAGGATATCCGTAACGAAATCACCATTATGCGTGTGCAGCAGGGCAGAGTTATGCGCCGTATTTATGTCAGCGAGCAGGAACTGGATAATTTTCTCAACTCTGAAGAAGGCCGATTATTGACTAGCCCGGATGTCAATGTTGGGCAGATTTTGTTGTCGGTACCCTCAGGTTCCAGCACAGAGGAAGTAGAGAGTATTCTTGAACGCGCCAATGATTTGCGCGCTCAAATCGACAGCGGCACAGATTTTCGTCAATTGGCCATTGCCAATTCCGCCGATCAATCCGCACTCCAGGGTGGCGATTTAGGCTGGCGCAAAATGGCCCAGCTGCCCGGCATCTTTATTGATGCGGTTGAGCAGTTAGATGTGGGGCAGATATCTGAACCGATTCGCAGTGGTGCTGGCTTCCACCTGCTGAAACTCTATGAGCGTCGAGGCGGCGGTGAGCGTCTTATCGAGCAGCATTTTGCTCGACACATCCTGATTAAACCAAACCAAATTCGCGATGAAGAAACCACTATTGCCGAACTTAACAAGCTCCGTGATCGGGTGATCGCCGGGGAGGACTTTGGCGCTCTATCAAAAGAATTTTCCGAAGACCCCGGCTCTGCCCTAAAGAATGGCGAACTGGGCTGGTCGACCCCGGGCATGTTTGTGCCAGAGTTTGAAGAGACAATGAACAATATCGCTCTCAATGAAGTCAGTGCGCCTTTTAGTTCTCAGTTTGGCTGGCATATTCTGCAGGTCACCGAGCGTCGCGATCAGGATTTCAGCTCTAATATTCTGCGCAACAATGCCCAGAATATGCTTCGCCAGCGCAAGTATGAAGAAGAGCTGCAAGTATGGTTGCAAGAGATTCGTGACGAAGCCTTTATCGAGATCAAAGGGTCCGATCAGTCATGACATTAAGACTGGCACTGACACCAGGAGAGCCTTCCGGTGTTGGGCCTGACCTTGTTATTCAAACGGTTCAGCAGCCACAGGAATCCGAGCTGGTGGTGTTTGCCGATCAGGAATTGCTGACCGAGCGCGCAGCAGAACTTGGACTGCCAGTCAAAATACTGCCATTTACACCAGGTCAACCGCCCCAGCCCAGAATGGCGGGGGAGCTGGTTGTGGCACCTGTATCTCTGGCTGAACCGGCCGTCGCCGGACAGCTGAATCGCAACAATGCCAACTATGTTTTGCAGACCCTGGATGGCGCCATAGAAGCCTGTCAGTCTGGAATCTGCGACGCCATGATCACAGGCCCAGTGCAGAAGTCAGTGGTCAATGAGGCAGGTATTGCCTTCTCTGGTCACACCGAATATCTGGCGCACAAGACCAATACCCAGACAGTGGTCATGATGCTGGCGACTGAACAGTTGCGAGTGGCCCTTGCCACCACTCACCTGCCCCTGCGTGAAGTCGCTGATGCCATTGATAGCAAGCTGCTAACCGAGGTTATTGAGGTGCTCTGCAATGATCTTAAAACAATGTTTGATATCCCTCAGCCGACCATTCTAGTCTGTGGGCTCAACCCCCATGCTGGCGAGTCTGGTCATCTGGGCCTTGAGGAAATTGAGGTTATTGAGCCGGTACTTAAGCAGTTCCGTCAGCGCGGAATCAATTTGCTGGGACCACTGCCGGCGGACACTTTATTTACACCCAAGTACCTGGATAATGCAGATGCGGTGCTGGCCATGTACCACGATCAGGGGTTGCCTGTACTCAAATACCAGGGCTTTGGTCGCGCAGCCAATATCACCTTGGGGCTGCCCATTATTAGGACCTCCGTCGACCATGGCACAGCACTGGATTTAGCTGGCACAGGCAAAGCCGATAACGGCAGTCTTGAAACCGCAATCAGAGTTGCCAGACAAATGGCTAAGGCGAGAGCCCATTGAGTATTAACCATCAGGCACGCAAACGCTTTGGACAAAATTTTCTGGTCGACCAGCAAATAATCGGCCAGATTGTGTCCGCGATTAACCCGAAGGTCGATGATAACCTGGTTGAAATTGGCCCCGGTATGGCGGCCATCACAGAACATCTTATTAAGCTTTGCCCAGCAATGTCCGTACTGGAACTGGATCGGGATCTGGTTGAGTTTCTCGGCGAGAAGTTTGTCGATTATGAGGAGTTTACGATCCACAGCGGCGATGCTCTAAAGACAGACTTTAGCCAGCTTTATGATAACCGTGAACTGCGCCTGGTGGGCAATCTGCCCTACAATATTTCTACACCGTTATTATTTCATCTGCTCAATGTGCGGCATCTTATTAAAGACATGCACTTTATGCTGCAGCGGGAGGTGGTTGACCGCATTGGTGCTGCGCCAGGGACCAAAGCTTACGGCCGCCTCTCGGTGATGATTCAGTATCACTGTCGGGTATCGCCACTGATTCCGGTGCCACCAGAATCATTTCGCCCGGCACCCAGGGTCCAGTCGGCGGTGGTGCGGCTCAAACCCCATAAAACCATGCCCTGGGTCTGTGACAATGAGGCCCTGCTCAGTAACGTGGTCAGTCAGTGCTTTCAACAGCGGCGCAAAACATTGCGCAACTGTTTACGACCATTAACTGATGATCTGGATAGCGCTGCAGAGATTATTGACCTGTCCCGTCGTGCAGAGCAGCTGTCGGTGGCAGAATTTGTCGAATTAACCAACTCAATCAATAAGAGTCGGCAGCCTTTATAGAGCTGCGGTAATAACAAAGGTCCTAGCAAGCCATGAATACTCAGCCAATAGTTGTGAGCGTCGAAACCGAATATTTATCCCATCAGTCCCAACCTGAGGATGACCGCTACGCCTTTGCCTATCATATAACGATTGAAAACTGCGGTGCCGAGACAGCCCAGCTGCTGAGCCGACACTGGGTAATCGTCGACGCCAATCAGGAACGCAAAGAGGTCAAAGGAATGGGTGTTATCGGGGAGCAGCCTCTTATTGCCGCTGGGGAGAGCTATAGCTACAGCAGTGGTGTGGTGCTTGATACGCCAGTGGGTACCATGGAAGGCTCCTATCAGCTGGTGGACGAAAATGGCGAGCCGTTCGATGCCCCTATTCGGCCATTTTTGCTGTCGACACCCAATGCAGTGCACTAGATGACCGACTATGCCGTAGGTGATGTTCAGGGCTGTCTGGATCCATTATTGCAGCTACTGGAGACTGTGGCTTTTGATGCAAAGCAAGATCGGTTGATTTCAGTGGGTGACCTGATTAATCGGGGGCCAAAATCCCTTGAGACATTGCGCTTCTGCTATGGCCTTGGCGACTCCTTTAAAATGGTACTGGGCAACCATGATCTGCATCTACTCGCCATTGCCCATGGTGTAAGGGGCCCAACGCCAAAAGATACCCTTGATGAAATTCTCAACGCCCCTGATCGGGAACAGCTACTGAGTTGGCTGCAACAGCAACCATTGCTGCTGCAAATCGGGCAGTACCATATTGTTCATGCAGGCATACCACCGATCTGGGATTTGCCTACAGCCCATAGATTAGCTGCTGAGGTGAGCAGCGTTTTAACATCAAATGTGGCCGGGGACTATTTTCACCATATGTATGGCAATCAACCAGCCCTCTGGTCCGAGCAACTGACGAGTCCAGAACGCTGGCGGGTGATCACCAACTACTTGACCAGAATGCGCTTTTGCACCGCGGAGGGAGAACTCGAGCTAGAGTCTAAATCAGCGGTTAAAGCTGCCCTGCCCTACAAGCCCTGGTTTGCCCACCACAGCCAACGCAATGCCGATGATAAAATTATCTTTGGTCACTGGGCTGCCCTTGAAGGTCGCGACTGCGGCAATAATATCTTTGCTCTGGACACTGGCTGTGTCTGGGGTGGCCCTATGCGGCTAATGAATTTGGACACTCAGGAATACTTCCATCAACTGGCTTAGGCTTAGGTTAGGGTAACCTCAATATAAGGACTGATCTGCGATGAATAAAAAATACTATCTGCCACTTCTAGTTGCACTGCTGGCATCTGCCTGCACAGAAAATAGGCCACTATCCTCAGGTATCGACACCGAGGGTATGAATCACAATGTACGCCCCCAGGATGATTTTTATGAATACGCCAATGGTGGCTGGTTGGCAGCCACAGAGATCCCAGCAGATGAAGTAGGCTGGGGAAGCTACATGACATTGCGCAAAGAGAGTCTGGAGCAGAGTAAAGCAATTGTTATTGAGGCTGCGGAAAACCCTGAATCGGATGCTGGTAAAGTCAAGATAGGGAATTATTACAGTGCCTATATGAATGAAGCGGGCATTGAGCAGCTGGGTACTACACCTATTGCTGGGGATCTGGCTGCGATCGGCAAGCTTGAAACCCATATTGATATAGCCGGCTATTTTGGGCGCAGTAATGCCATTGGTGTAGATGCACCATTTAATCTGTATGTAGGTCAGGACGACAAGGACGCGACCAGCTATGCCATGTTTTTTATGCAGTCAGGACTTGGGCTCCCAGACCGGGAGTACTACATCGACCAGTCCGAGCGGGGGCTCCTCATCATTGATAAATATAAGACTTATATTGAGGAGCTATTCGCCCATAACGGTGAGCCTGATGGTGCTGCAGCAGCGGAGCGTATCTTTGCATTAGAGAGCAAGCTGGCAGCGGCTCAGTGGTCCAAAGTTGATAATCGGGACGCGGACAAGGTCTACAATAAATATACCAGAGCGGAGCTCGCCGCCCTCTTATCGAACGTAGATCTCGACCAGTATCTAGCAGATATTGGCGCCGCTGATCTGGACTACGCCATTGTCAGCCAGCCGAGCTATATGGAACAATTCAACAGGATATTCCAGCAAACCGATGTGGCCACATGGAAAGATTACCTGCGCCTGCAGTTGACCAGTAGCTTTGCACCTTATTTGTCGACAAACTATGTCGATAGCCATTTTGAGTTCTACAGCAAGACCCTGTCCGGGCGTCAGGAGCAACAAAGCCGCTGGCGCAAGGCGGTGACGTCTATCAATCGCAATCTCGGGGAGCTGTTAGGCAAGCTATATGTTGAAAAACACTTTCCTGAGTCCTCTAAGGCGCGCATGGTTGAGATGGTCGATTATCTTATTGCAGCCTATGCAGACTCAATCAAAAATCTCGAGTGGATGACCGAGGCGACCAAGCAGCAGTCATTAATCAAGCTATCGAAATTTACACCAAAGATTGGCTACCCAGACAAGTGGCTGGACTATTCCTCAGTCCAGGTGAGCAGCGACGATCTGGTGGGTAATATAAAGCGGGTACGGATCTTCAGTCACAATCGTAATGTTGGCAAGCTGGGCAGTCCCATTGACCGGGATGAATGGTTTATGGCCCCTCAGCAGGTCAATGCCTATTACAATCCGGGCCTCAATGAAATTGTCTTTCCCGCCGCCTATCTACAGGCCCCCAACTTTTTGCCCGATGCAGATAATGCCTATAACTATGGCACCATCGGCAGCACCATCGGCCACGAGATTGGCCATGGCTTCGACGACCAGGGCAGCAAATACGACGGTGATGGCAATCTTAAGAGCTGGTGGACTGAGGAAGACCGGGATAATTTCGAGCAGCGCACCGAGAGCCTGGTAGAGCAATTTGGTAAGTTTGAACCCCTGCCCGGACTATTTGTTAATGGCGAACTGACATTGGGGGAAAATATTGGTGACCTTGGCGGCACAGCGATTGCGCTTAAAGCCTATCGCATGTCCCTTAAAGGCCAGCCATCTCCAGTTATTGACGGATTCACCGGTGAACAGCGGTTCTTTTTGGGCAATGCCCAGTCCAGCCGTCTCAAGTGGCGGCCTCAGATACTGGAATTGATTGTTAAGACTGACCCCCACTCCCCGGATAAATACCGCATCAACGGAGTGTTTGCCAATATGGCAGAGTTCTACAAGACCTATGATGTAAAAGAGGGAGATGGCCTGTATTTACCACCGGAGCAACGGGTCAAGATCTGGCAGTAACTTTTGCACAGACACTAAAAAGCCGAGCATCTAGCTCGGCTTTTTAGTTCGAAGGCGCCTATTCGGCAGCTTCTAATACTTCTTCAGCTGCTTCAACAATCTCGCGATCAACCAGCTCAACGTAGGCCATTGGCGCATTATCGCCAGTGCGATTACCGCATTTCAGAATGCGCAAATAACCACCAGGGCGCTCCTGATAACGCTTGCCCAGGTCAGAAAACAGTTTACCGACGGTCGATTTGTCGCGCAGACGATCAAAGGCCAGACGGCGGTTAGCAACATTGTCTTCTTTAGCCAATGTGATCAATGGCTCAGCAAAACGACGCAGTTCTTTGGCTTTTGGCAGAGTGGTTCTAATCAACTCGTGCTCAACCAGAGAAGCAGTCATATTGCGAAACATTGCTCTTCTGTGAGAGCCGGATTTGTTCAGTTTGCGGCCACTGTAACGATGACGCATGATTTTTATTCCTTAATTCGTTGCTGTCTCAGCAATGATATCTATACAAACTGCCCTTAGGCGAGTTCGCGTTCACTTTTCAGGCTAGCTGGTGGCCAGTTCTCAAGACGCATCCCTAGAGAAAGTCCACGAGAAGCAAGCACATCCTTAATCTCGGTTAGAGACTTCTTACCCAGATTAGGTGTTTTCAGCAGCTCAACTTCAGTGCGCTGAATCAGGTCGCCAATATAATAAATGCTCTCCGCCTTGAGGCAGTTCGCCGAACGTACAGTCAGTTCAAGATCATCAACTGGACGCAGCAAGATCGGATCGATCTCTTCTTCTTTCTCTTCTGGCTCGGCAGCAGTCTCGCCTTCGAGGTCAACGAATACAGCCATCTGCTGTTGCAGGATGGTTGCGGCACGACGGATAGCTTCTTCAGGATCAATAGTACCGTTGGTCTCTAGCTCGAGAACCAGCTTGTCCAAATCAGTGCGGTTCTCAACACGCGCACTCTCTACGCTGTAAGACACCTTAAAGATTGGGCTAAAGGACGCATCAAACTGCAGACGGCCAATAGTGCGATTCTCATCGTCATTGGCGCGAGCGTCTGACGGCTGATAGCCACGACCACGAAGAATACGCAGTTGCATGTTCAGCTTGGTCTTACCAGAAATATTGGCAATAACATGGTCGGGGTTAATAACTTCGATATGGCCATCACTCTCAATATCACCAGCAGTTACAACACCTGGACCTGATGCATTAAGTGTCACTGTAGTGTCATCGCGGCCCTCCATAACGATGGCAACGCCTTTGAGGTTGAGGAGGATTTCCATCACGTCCTCTTGAACACCCTCAATGGCAGAGTACTCGTGCTCAACACCTTCGATCTCAGCCTCGATGATGGCGCAGCCAGACATGGAAGACAGCAGAATACGACGCAGGGCATTGCCCAATGTGTGACCAAAACCACGCTCGAGAGGCTCTAAAACCACTTTGGCGTGGTTAGCATCAAACGAAGTTACATCAATATTGCGCGGTGTAAGAAATTCACTAGCAGAATTTTGCATATTATTACCTGTAAGAGCTGTAAACCGATTACTTAGAGTAAAGTTCGACGATCAGATTTTCATTGATCTCGGCAGGCAAATCAGAACGGTCTGGGTTGCGCGTAAACGTGCCTTCCATCTTGTTTGTATCTACTTGCATCCATTCAACTTCACCACGTTGTGCGGCCAACTGCAGAGCAGTTTGAACGCGCAGCTGCTTCTTCGATTTTTCACGCAGTCCCACTGTATCCCCTTCCTGAACCTTGAAAGACGCGATGTTGACCTTCTGACCGTTCACGAGAATTGAGTTGTGAGCCACTAACTGACGAGATTCAGCGCGAGTCGCACCGAAGCCCATACGATAAACTACGTTATCAAGCCGAGTCTCAAGCAGGGTCAGGAGGTTTTCACCAGTGTTGCCCTTGAGACGAGCAGCCGCTTTATAGTAGTTGCGGAATTGCTTTTCCAGAACGCCATAAATACGACGTACTTTTTGCTTCTCACGGAGCTGAACCCCGTAGTCAGACAGTCGACCGCGACGCTGGCCATGCTGGCCTGGCGCACTTTCGTGACGACATTTGGATTCCAATGGGCGAACACCACTCTTCAGGAAGAGATCAGTTCCCTCACGGCGTGAAAGCTTACAAGTTGGTCCGAGATATCTAGCCATTTCTTATCTCCCTTACACGCGACGTTTTTTCGGTGGACGACAGCCATTATGGGGCACAGGCGTCACATCGGTAATGTTAGTAATTTTGTATCCAGCATTGTTGAGTGCGCGTACCGCAGACTCACGACCAGGACCAGGACCTTTGACTTGAACGTCAAGATTCTTCAAACCATAGTCTTTTGCTGCTTCGCCGGCGCGCTCTGCGGCGACCTGAGCTGCAAACGGGGTGCTTTTACGTGATCCACGGAAGCCAGATCCACCTGAGGTAGCCCAGGAAAGTGCATTTCCCTGACGGTCAGTGATCGTAACAATCGTGTTGTTGAAAGAAGCATAGATGTGGGCGATCCCGTCTATAACTGTCTTTTTGACCTTTTTACGGGCCGGTTTAGTAGCTGCTTTTGCCATTAGAAATGATCCTAATTATCTTTTTATGGGACGACGCGGGCCTTTACGGGTACGCGCATTCGTCTTAGTACGTTGTCCACGTACGGGCAAACTACGTCGATGACGCAGGCCGCGGTAGCAACCCAAATCCATCAGACGTTTAATATTCATGCTGTTCTCTCTACGGAGATCACCTTCGACTTCGTTCTGCCCTACAGCAGCACGCAGCTTGTCCAGTTGACCTTCGTCCAGTGCAGAAATTTTTGTGTCTTCTGCAATGCCCGTGTCTGCACAGATCTTCTGGGCAGTTGGGCGACCAATACCAAACACATAAGTCAGTGAAATCACTGTGTGCTTGTTATCTGGAATGTTGACACCGGCAATACGGGCCATTCACATTACTCCACTATCACTTTGGGTTTAATCAGCACTTCCGTCCCGTTGAGCAGTCGTACAGACCTGCTAAAAAGGCGCGGTAGAATACCGATAGATCTATCAAAAATCAACCAGATTATCCCTGGCGCTGCTTATGACGAGGCTCGACACTACAGATAACACGAACCACACCTTTGCGGCGGACAACCTTACAATTACGACAAATCTTTTTAACCGATGCGCGTACTTTCACAGCATCACCTCTTTATTTACGGCCAACATTTTTAAGGTTGGCCTTCTTCATTAGCGAATCATATTGTTGCGACATCAGATGAGACTGTACCTGAGCCATGAAATCCATTGTCACAACAACCGCAATCAACAGTGATGTTCCGCCCAGATAGAAAGGCACATTAAAGTACACATTCAGAAACTGGGGCATCAAACAGATCAGCGTAATATAGACACCACCGATCAATGTGAGACGCGTGGTCACACTATCAATATATTTGGCAGTGTGCTCTCCGGGACGAATCCCAGGTAAGTACGCACCACCTTTTTTCAAGTTATCAGCCACTTCTTTCGGGTTGTACATCAACGCCGTATAAAAGAAGCTGAAGAAAATAATCAGGCTCGAGAACAGCAGAATATATAGGGGCTGCCCTGGACCAATTAACAATGCCACATCCTGCAACCAGGCTGGTGCATTTGCGCCGGAACCAAACCACTGACTAATAGAGGTTGGGAACAGCAGCAGGCTACTGGCAAAAATCGCTGGTATCACACCGGCCATATTGACCTTGAGTGGAAGATGCGAAGTCTGCGCGTTGTAGGCTTTTCTGCCCTGACGCTGAGCGTAGTTGACGGTCAAACGACGCTGACCACGCTCAATAAATACTACAAAGTAGACTACCGCAAGTGCGATAATCAGAATCACAATCAACATCAGAGAATTTAAATCACCCTGACGAGCCGACTCCAGAGCCTGACCTATGGCGCCTGGTATGCCAGCGACAATACCGGCAAAAATAAGCATCGAGATGCCATTACCAATACCGCGTTCAGTAATCTGTTCGCCCAACCACATCAGGAAAACCGCGCCGGCAACCAATGAGGAAACTGCTACAGGCAGGAAATACGCTGCGCCGGCATAGGACTGGGACTCAAAGCCTTTGGCCATGGCCAGTCCCTGAACCAGGGCAAGGGCTACAGTACCGTATCTGGTGTACTGGTTAATCTTGCGGCGACCGCTGTCACCCTCTTTCTTTAACTGCTCTAGTGCAGGCACTGTCGCTGACAGAAGCTGCATAATAATCGAGGCCGAAATATAGGGCATAACACCCAGAGCCAAGATGCTCATTCTCTCAAGCGCACCGCCAGAGAACATATTAAACAGACCAAGGTAGGTCCCCTGCTGCTGTTTGAACATATCGGCCAGCAGATCCGGGTCAAAGCCCGGCACAGGTATATGAGTGCCTATGCGGTAAATAATGATGGCCATAAACAAAAATCGAAGGCGAGCCCACAGCTCGCCAAGTCCTTTTGAATTGCCCATCGGCATAGCACCAGGTGTCGCCATTACGCTGTCTCTTCTACCTTGCCGCCAGCAGCTACAATAGCTTCTGCCGCGCCTTTAGTAGCACCAACACCTTGCAGTGTAACCGCTGTGGTTACTGTGCCAGAGTTAAATACCTTGGCTCGCGAGATGCTGTTATTAATGATGCCAGCTGCCCGCAGTGAATCTATAGTGACGATTCCACCTTCCACTTTGTCCAGTTCTGACAAACGGATCTCTGCAGTCACTGCTGCCAGACGCGATGTAAAACCAAACTTTGGCAGCCGCTTCTGCAAGGGCATCTGGCCGCCTTCAAAACCAGGACGGACCGAACCGCCTGAACGTGCCTTCTGGCCTTTATGACCACGACCACCAGTCTTGCCAAGACCACTGCCAATACCACGGCCGCAGCGCTTGCCTTCTTTAATTCGACCCGGAGCCGGGCTAAGGGTGTTTAGACGCATCTTATGCTTCCTCAACCTGCAACATATAGTTAACTTTATTGATCATGCCGCGAACCGATGGAGTATCTTCTACCTCTACGGTGTGGCCAATACGACGCAGACCCAGGCCAGACAAGCAGGCCTTGTGGTTCTTTAATCGTCCAATTGAACTCTTTGTTTGAGTTACTTTAACTTTCTTAATTTTCGCTTTTGCCATGATCCACTTCCAATAACTGACGAGCTTTTAAGCCGTCACTTAGTTCAGAATTTCTTCTACAGATTTGCCACGTTTTGCTGCAACGTCGTCCGGTGATTTCATATCTCTCAACGCTTTAAAAGTAGCGCGAACAACATTCACTGGATTAGTCGAGCCGTAGCACTTAGCGAGTACATTTTGTACCCCTGCCAGTTCAAGTACGGAGCGCATTGCACCACCGGCAATAACACCAGTACCTTCAGAGGCTGGCTGCATGTAAATTTTCGATGCAGCATGAATGCCTTTAGTTGGGTACTGAATAGTTGAGCCGTCGAGAGCAACATCAATCATGTTGCGACGCGCAGCTTCCATTGCTTTCTGGATAGCCATTGGTACTTCGCGCGCTTTACCGCGACCAAAGCCAACCTTGCCATTGCCATCACCAACTACAGTCAGGGCAGTAAAAGTGAATATGCGTCCACCTTTAACCGTCTTTGCAACACGGTTAACCTGAACCAGCTTCTCCATCATTCCTTCAGCTGCAGCATCTTTCTGATCTGTAAGAGCCATATTTTCTACCTATTAAAATTCGAGGCCGGCTTCACGCGCGGCGTCTGCCAGTGCTTTTACACGGCCATGATATTTAAAACCGCTACGGTCAAAGGCTACTGCCTTAACGCCAGCAGCTACTGCGCGCTCGGCGACCAACTTGCCTACGGCTGCGGCGGCATCAACATTACCTGTGCTGCCAGAACGCAAATCTTTGTCCAAGGTAGATGCGCTCGCCAGTACCCGGTCACCCTCTGCAGCAATAACCTGTGCATAGATATGACGTGGAGTACGATTGATACACAGGCGTGTAACACCCTGCTCGCGGATCTTCATACGTACGCGCTTTGCTCGGCGCTGACGTGAAACTTTTTTATCGCTCATCGATTTACCCTATTACTTCTTCTTGGCTTCTTTGCGTCTTACATATTCACCAGTAATGCGTACGCCCTTACCTTTATAGGGCTCTGGTGGACGGTAAGCGCGAATTTCAGCTGCGGCCTGGCCCAGCTTCTGCTTATCCGAAGACTTCAATAACACTTCTGTTTGACTTGGGGTCTCTGCAGTTACACCCTCTGGCAGTTGGTACACTACCGGGTGAGAGAAACCCAATGTCAGGTTGATGCTTTTACCTTGAACCTGGGCTCTGTAACCAACACCTACCAGCTCGAGCTTCTTTTCAAACCCTTCTGAAACGCCAGTCACCATATTGCTAACCAGCGCTCGAGTAGTACCTGACATAGCGCGCGAAAACTGATCACCGGACCGTGCAGCAAAAGTAAGAACGTTATCTTCCTGCGCAATCTCTACCTGAGGATTGATTGGCATAGCCAGGGTACCTTTGGCACCTTTAACAGAAATCTCAGTGCCACCAAGAGTCACTTCGACACCTTTGGGCAGTTGTACTGGATTATTTGCAACTCTAGACATCTTTTTTTCCTATCAGAATACGGTGCAGAGCACTTCGCCACCAATACCGGCAGCTCTGGCAGCGCGATCAGTCATCACACCTTTACTGGTGGAGATAACTGCAATTCCAAGGCCGCTGCGAACTTTAGGCAAATCATTGCTGCCTACATAGCTACGCAAGCTGGGCTTGCTAACGCGAGTAATTTCTTCAATAACTGGCTTGCCTTCAAAATACTTCAGCTCAATCGTTAAGCTCGGCTTAACTTCTGCAGTGACGCTGTAGCTGGCAATATAACCTTCATCCTGGAGCACCTGAGCCACTGAGGCTTTGAGCTTGGATGCTGGCATAGTCACTTCTGGGTGACTACGGTGATGCGCATTGCGAATGCGCGTCAACATATCTGAAACTGGATCTTGCATACTCATCTTGTTTGGCTCCTCAACTTACCAACTGGCTTTAACCAGTCCCGGAACTTCACCGCGCATTGCTGATTCGCGCAGTTTGTTTCGGCACAGGCCAAACTTACTGTAAACACCGTGAGGACGACCAGTAATTCTGCAGCGATTACGCTGACGGGCTGGACTCGCATCACGAGGTAGCTTTTGTAACTTCTGCTGAGCTTCCCAACGATCTTCGTCAGAGGCTTCAACGCTGTGAATAATTGCCTTCAGTTCGGCACGCTTGGCGGCGAACTTTGCGACTGTCTTGGCGCGCTTAATTTCGCGCTGAACCATGGATACCTTTGCCATCTATCTACTACCTCAACCTTTCAGCGGGAAGTTAAAGGCGCGTAGTAAAGCGCGACCTTCGTCATCGTTACGTGCTGTGGTGGTAATGGTGATATCCATACCACGTAACTTATCAATTTTTTCGTAGTCAATCTCAGGGAAGATGATCTGTTCAGTCACACCCATTGAGAAGTTGCCACGGCCATCAAACTGCTTGGGGCTAATACCACGGAAATCACGAATACGCGGAATAGCAATACCAACCAGACGCTCCAGGAACTCATACATGCGATCACTGCGCAGGGTTACCTTGGTACCGATCGGCCAGCCCTGACGAACTTTAAAGCCAGCGATAGACTTGCGCGCATTGTTGATCACAGGCTTCTGCCCAGAGATCAATGTGAGATCCGCCACAGCGTTCTCCAGCGACTTCTTGTCGCCAATCGCTTCACCAACACCCATATTCAGAGTGATCTTGGTAATGCGAGGAACTTCCATCACATTAGTCAGACCTAACTCTTCTTTAAGCTTGGGAGCTAGTTCGTTTTTATATACTTCTTTCAGCCTTGCCATTTCGATTACCTGTCTACTTACGCGTCTACGGCTTCGCCGCTGGACTTAAAGATACGAATCTTTTTGTTGTCTTCCTGAACCTTAAAGCCCACGCGATCTGCTTTATTGGTTGCGCTATTAAAGATAGCGACATTGGAAACCTGTATAGGTGCTTCTTTCTCGATAATCCCGCCTGGAATACCAGCCTGAGGATTAGGCTTCTGATGCTTTTTAATCATCTGAACACCTGACACCAACAAACGATCGTTCTCAAGGACCTTAATTACCTTGCCACGCTTGCCTTTGTCTTTACCTGCGATAACAACAACTTCGTCATCACGCTTAATTTTGAGCATTGCCATTTCTATATCCTCGCTTACAGCACTTCAGGTGCTAGGGAGATAATGCGCATAAACTTCTCAGTTCGAAGTTCGCGTGTTACCGGCCCAAAAATACGTGTGCCAATGGGTGCGTTGTTAGCGTTAAGCAGTACCGCAGCATTGTCATCAAATTTGATCAGGCTGCCATCTTGGCGACGCAAGCCCTTCTTGGTGCGCACAACAACCGCACTCATCACCTGGCCTTTCTTTACCTTGCCGCGGGGGATTGCTTCTTTAACGGTAACTTTAATAATGTCACCAACCCGAGCATAGCGACGGTGAGACCCGCCCAACACTTTAATACACATCACACGACGTGCACCGCTGTTGTCTGCTACATCAAGATAACTTTCTGTTTGAATCATTTTCTACTCCGAAACCTTCGCTTTACGCAGACTTATTCTGCTGCAGCGCGCTCGTCAATATTCACCAGTTTCCACGACTTGTCTTTAGAGACAGGTCGGCACTCTGCAATCGTTACCAGATCGCCTGTATTCGCATCATTAGCTTCATCATGCGCTTTAATCTTTGTCGACTTGGTCAAGATCTTCCCGTAAACCGGGTGCTTCACTCGACGTTCGATCATCACGGTGATGGTTTTATCCATCTTGTCGCTGACAATACGACCTGTCAGGGTACGTGAGCTCGTTTTTAATTCAGACATATTTATTCCCCTGCCTTCTCAGTCAACAAGGTTTTGATGCGCGCAATATTACGACGCGTCTCTTTTACCTTGTGGCTTTCGTTCAACTGGCCAGTGGCATGCTGCATACGCAGCTTGAACTGAGACTTGAGCTCATCGCCCAGCGCTGCCTTCAACTCGTCTACTGACTTTTCACGCAATTCGTTAGATTTCATCTTTACATCACCGTGCGTTTAACGAAGGTCGTTGCGATTGGCAGCTTGGCCGCTGCGAGAGCAAATGCTTCGCGCGCCAGCTCTTCACTAACACCTTCCATTTCATAAAGTACTTTGCCTGGCTGGATCAATGCTACCCAGTACTCGACATTACCCTTACCTTTACCCATACGCACTTCTAACGGCTTATTGGTGATCGGCTTATCTGGAAATACTCGGATCCAAATCTTGCCACCACGTTTAATATGCCGGGTCATTGCACGACGCGCCGCCTCAATTTGACGAGCTGTTAAACGACCACGCCCTGAGGCTTTCAGTCCAAACTCACCAAAGCTGACTTTGCTGCCGCGCTGAGCCAGGCCACGGTTACGGCCTTTGTGCATCTTGCGGAATTTTGTACGTTTCGGTTGCAGCATTTCGCTTTACCCTTATCGCTTGTTTCTTGTGTCTTGTGTCTTGGCGGGCGCTTGCTCAGCTTCCTCACCACCCAGAACTTCACCTTTGAAGATCCAGACCTTTACGCCGATAATTCCATAAGTGGTATTACCTTCGGCAGCTGCGTAGTCAATATCTGCACGCAATGTGTGCAGCGGTACACGACCTTCTCTGTACCATTCTGAACGAGCAATCTCCGCTCCACCCAGACGACCACCTACCTGAATTTTTACACCCAGAGCACCACCGCGCATTGCGTTTTGTACTGCACGCTTCATAGCGCGACGGAACATTACTCGACGCTCCAACTGTTGAGCTACGTTCTGTGCAACAAGGTTCGCATCCAGATCAGGCTTGCGAATCTCTTCAATGTTAATATGTACTGCGCAGCCCATTCGCTTGGAGACTTCGTTGCGCAGCTTCTCAACGTCCTCGCCCTTTTTACCAATAACGATACCTGGCCGAGCAGTGTGGATAGTGATGCGCGCACTGTCTGAAGGGCGCTCAATATCTACACGGCTAACCGACGCATGGTCGAGCTTCTTTTTGATAAACTCACGAACCGTCAGATCCTGAATGAGCTTGTCCGCATAGTCCTTCTTACCGGAATACCAAGTCGAGGTATGCTTTTTAACAATACCTAAGCGGATGCCAGTTGGATGTACTTTTTGACCCATTGAATGGTCTCCCGAACCTAAATTCTACTTTTCAGCAACTTTTACAGTGATGTGACAGCTGCGCTTAAAAATTCTATCTGCACGGCCCTTTGCTCGCGGCTTGATTCTTTTCATCGTCATGCCTTCATCAACAAAGATTGTTGATACTTTGAGCTCATCTACATCAGCACCATCGTTGTGCTCGGCGTTGGCAATTGCCGACTCGAGCACCTTCTTAATAATGTCCGCGCCTTTCTTGCCGCTGAACTGCAGGATTTCCAATGCAGACTCAACTGACTTACCACGGATTTGATCGGCTACCAGACGCGCTTTCTGCGCTGACATCCTGGCACCTTTTAATTTTGCTGCTACTTCCACAATCAATACCTCTTTTAGCGCTTGGCTTTTTTGTCAGCCACGTGACCTTTGTAGGTACGTGTCGGAGCAAATTCACCCAGCTTGTGACCAACCATTTCTTCGTTGATCAAAACAGGAACATGTTGACGACCATTGTGGATAGCGATTGTCAGTCCAACCATATCCGGCAGGATCATAGAACGACGCGACCAGGTTTTGATGGGTCGACGCTCGTTGGCGGCTACCGCTGCCTCTACCTTTTTAGCCAGGTGGAGGTCAATGAATGGTCCTTTTTTTAGAGAGCGTGGCACGTTTGCTATCCTCTTTTAATAATCTAATCGACGCTTATTTGCGACGACGAACAATGTATTTATCAGTGCGCTTATTCTTGCGCGTCTTGTAACCTTTGGTTGGCATTCCCCAAGGAGATACAGGATGACGACCACCAGAGGTACGGCCTTCACCACCACCATGGGGGTGATCTACCGGGTTCATCGCCACACCGCGAACGGTTGGGCGAACACCACGCCAGCGCGAAGCACCAGCCTTGCCCAGTGAGCGCAAGCTGTGCTCACTGTTACAAACTTCACCTAGAGTCGCCCGGCAATCAACTGGAATCTTGCGCATCTCACCACTGCGAAGACGCAATGTTGCGTAAGCACCTTCACGGGCAACCAGCTGAACAGAAGCGGCAGCGCTACGAGCGATTTGCGCGCCCTTGCCTGGCTTCATCTCAACACAGTGAATGGTTGAGCCCACTGGGATATTGCGCAATGGCAGACTGTTACCTACTTTGATTGGTGAATCCTCACCTGAGATCAAAGTATCGCCAGCCGAAACACCTTTGGGAGCAATAATGTAGCGACGCTCACCGTCGGCATAACAGAGCAATGCAATATGTGCAGTGCGGTTGGGATCATATTCCAGACGTTCAACCTTTGCAGGGATACCATCTTTGTTGCGCTTAAAATCAACAATGCGGTAATGCTGCTTGTGGCCACCACCAATGTGACGCACGGTAATGCGGCCAGCACTGTTACGACCACCAGTTCGTTTCTTAGGCGCTAAAAGCGGCGCATAGGGGGCACCTTTATGCAGGTCAGGAGTAACTACACTGACTACAAAGCGACGGCCCGGGGAGGTTGGTTTTCTCTTAATAACTGCCATGATTAACCCCTTACTCCGCTACTGAAAAGTCAATATCTTGACCTTCCGCCAAACGTACATAGGCTTTCTTCCAATCGCTGCGCTGGCCAATGCCGGTGCGTGTGCGACGAGTCTTGCCCTTAACATTAACCACTCGAACACCTTCAACCTTAACTTCGAAAAGCTGCTCTACAGCTTTCTTCACTTCAAGTTTGCTGGCATCAGTAGCTACCTTAAATACAACCTGAGTTGCTGCGCCTGTGGACATTGCTGCTTTTTCAGTAATGTGCGGCCCTAACAACACTTTGAAGAGTCTCTCTTGGTTCATGCCAAAATCTCCTCAAGTTTTTTAAGCGCTGGAACGGTCATCAGCACCTTGTCAAAATTAATTAAGCTCACTGGATCAACCGCTGCCGCATCGCGCACATCAACCTTGTGCAGGTTACGTGATGACAGGTACAGATTGTGGCTGACTTCTTCAGTAACGATCAGAGCTTCAGTCAAGTTGAACTCACCCAACTTGGCAATTAACGCCTTGGTCTTGGGCGCATCTAGGTCGAAGCTTTCAACCACAATCAGGCGCTCTTGACGAGCCAACTCTGAAACAATTGAGCGCATCGCTGAACGGTACATCTTTCGATTAAGCTTCTGACTGTGATCCTGAGGCTGAGCAGCAAATGTAGTACCGCCACCGCGCCAGATTGGGCTGCGGATAGTACCGGCACGCGCTCGGCCTGTACCTTTCTGACGGAATGGCTTGCGGCCACCGCCCGATACAGCTGAACGGTTTTTCTGAGCGCGAGTTCCCTGACGGGCACCGGCCAAAAAAGCCACAACGGTCTGATGAATCAGATCCTGATTAAACTCTGTTCCAAAAGCAGCTTCTGAAACCTCAACGGTTCCTTGATTACCCTTGGGTGTCGCAATCGCTAGTTCCATGGACACTCCCCTTAAGCCTTAACTGCCGGACGAACGACAATATCGCCACCAGGAGCGCCGGGGACGGCACCTTTGATAAGCAATAGATTGCGCTCGGCGTCGACGCGTACAATTTCTAAATTCTGTGTAGTAACCTGCTCTGCACCCATGTGGCCAGCCATCTTCTTGCCTTTAAATACTCGGCCAGGAGTCTGGTTTTGTCCAATCGAGCCAGGAGCTCGGTGGGAGATTGAGTTACCGTGAGTCGCGTCCTGCATACTGAAGTTCCAGCGCTTGACGCCACCTTGGAAGCCTTTACCTTTAGAAGTACCGGTTACGTCAACTTTCTGACCTGCTTCAAAGCGCTCTACAGTCAATGCTGAGCCAACTTCGAAGGCCTCTTCGGAACCTTCTGAACGGAATTCCCATTGACCGCGACCAGCCTCTACACCCGCCTTGGCGAAATGTCCGGCTTGGGACTTGGATACTCGGGAAGCTTTGCGTGATCCGGTAGTGACCTGAATAGCTGAATAGCCATCAGTCTCTGCGGATTTAATCTGGGTAATGTGATTAGGCGTTGCTTCTACCACTGTTACAGGGATAGATGCACCGTCTTCGGTAAACACACGAGTCATTCCGCATTTGCGGCCGACAATACCTATACTCATTTTTTTAACCTCTTAAGCGTACGGGGCTCTTACCCGCTACGGCTGCCTATTTCAAGGCATTACACTTTAGTGTTTGCCCGGCATTTCTGCCGAACCGCTACAGTCGTTATCAGCTGAGGCTGATTTGTACTTCAACGCCAGCAGCAAGATTCAATTTCATAAGCGCATCAACAGTTTTTTCTGTTGGCTCGACAATGTCGATTAAGCGCTTGTGCGTGCGTATTTCGTACTGGTCGCGCGCATCTTTGTTTACGTGAGGAGAAATCAAAACTGTGAACCTCTCTTTACGCGTTGGCAACGGTATTGGCCCGCGGATTTGCGCGCCTGTACGTCTCGCAGTCTCAACAATCTCTTGAGTTGAGGTATCGATCAGCTTGTGATCGAAGGCTTTAAGACGAATCCTAATGCTTTGGTTTTGCATGTTAGCGAAACTCCGCTCTTTCTTATAAATTTCACGGCTAGGCTGCTATTTGCCGACCAGCCCCGAAAAAGGAGCGCGAATTCTAGAGCCGCACCCCGGGACTGTCAAGCAATTTAGCGCCTGTAGCCATTCTTTTTTATCTGCTCGGGCAAAACTAACGCTGCCAGAACCCAGAGGTCAAAAAAGGGGCTCTGGGAGCCCCTTTTTCTCTGGTCTTACTTATTACTCAATAATCTTAGCTACAACACCAGCGCCAACAGTACGGCCGCCTTCACGGATCGCAAAGCGCAGACCTTCTTCCATCGCAATCGGATGAATCAAAGTCACTTCCATCTGAACGTTGTCACCTGGCATTA
>Ga0233444_10000221_pt1 | contig 79468 bp, 75 predicted proteins | sample SI_124_October20_6_FD_182792 | JGI IMG/M metagenome (GOLD analysis project Ga0233444, IMG submission 182792) | Seawater microbial communities from Saanich Inlet, British Columbia, Canada - SI_124_October2016_10_MG | ecosystem: Environmental > Aquatic > Marine > Inlet | place: Canada: British... | reverse complement strand
AGAAGAAATGGTTTAACGACTTATTTCCAACACAAGGTCATATTGACGATGTAGTTTGTGTATTTGATGACAGACAAAAAGTAGTTGATATGTGGAGAGATATGGGTTTAACTTGTATGCAAGTTGCACCTGGTAATTTTTAAAATAAAACAATATGAAATTCAAAGATTTAAAATTTAAGAAACAACATCACGGTGGCATCGGAGCTACTGTAAAATTTAAAGATGTTACAGTAAGTATTCAAGCTGGTAAGTTTGTTTACAGTACTCCACGCGAGGACTTAAGTAGTGCTAGTAAATTCAGTTCATTCGAAGTTGCTATATGGGAGAATTCTGAGGAAGGAAGTTTTGTCACTGATAAGTTTTTAGACACTAATGACGAAGTTGCTGGATGGACTGGTAAAGATGACATCGATAATCTTTTACAGAAACTAAGTTAATGAGTAGTAGAATGTTTACATGGTGGCGTAGATTTCACGGTGGTGTAAAACTACCTAAGAATTATCTATATAAAGGCGCTAGTGAATTTTTACAGAGAATAGAATTTGGTGAGTATGAGTTTAATAATTTAGGCAGAGAAGTTCATTTAGAAGATGCAATCCACAAAGCTGAAATTAAAAGAATTACTGAAGAATCACCATGGCTCAAAGAAGATACATTAGAAGAGGCTATCAGAGATTCTAGAAAACAAATGAATAAGCGTAAAGATAAAATCATGTCTGCACACCTAAAGGCGGAAGATTTATTGTTACGTGAAATTAGAAATAAACTCGCAGAGGAGTTTGATCTAGAACACTCTCTTATTGAAAAAGAAATGGAAGAGTTTGATGGTACGACTAGAGAACTTTACTTTCATATTAAATCAATTGCATTGGACCGAACATTCAGTGCAGATAAACAACCTCGATTAATACCTGAACAACCTCGACATATATTAAAACCTAAAGAAAGAAAATATGCTAAACTCTGGGTTAAACTAATAAAAGAAAACAAATGGCAGGACTTTTTAAATTGGGATCAATTGAAACAATAGCAAAAAACAATATACAATATACATGCTAGCAGATATGACACTCCTAAACATTATTACACTATACGTGATGTGTGGTATAATATTTAACTTAGCGTATGATCTATTGGTTTCAGGAATCAAAGACGAATCGCTTAGGTTTAATCACACACAGAGAATTGGTGTTACAATTATTTGGCCAGTGTATGCCATACTCTTTATTATTAACTTTATTAAAACTATATTTGGAAATGACAAAAAGTAATTACGGGTACTGTTGTATCAATACCACGTTACAGAAATCAGATAAGATTACCACAAACAGAGGTATGATCAAGCGTACGTTTGCAGAAAAGGGCATTGTATACGCATCTGAATTAGCATTACTTAATGCCAAAGACTTAGTTAAGATTGTTAATTGGAATAATCGCAATGGTATCAAGTTGTTCCGTATCAGCTCTGACATGTTTCCATGGATGAGCGAGTATGAATTGTCTGATTTACCAGATTATACTAAGATTGCTAATACACTTAAAGGTGCTGGTAAAATAGCAATGGATAACGGTCAAAGATTAACATTTCACCCCGGCCCATTCGATGTTTTAGCATCACTTACTCAGCGAGTAGTTGACAAATGTATCATTGATCTTAATAAACACGGCGAGATCATGGATCTACTTGGTTTACCACGTGATCATTCTGCACCTATCAATATCCATGTCAATACTACACAGGGTGGTAAAGACGAGGCAATGCAAAGGTTTGTAGATAACTTTTATTTATTAGATGCAGGTGTGCGTAAGAGACTCGTTGTAGAAAACGATGACAAAGAAAGTCAATATACTACCGAAGATCTATATGTAGGCATACACAATAAAATAGGTATTCCTATTACATTTGATTATCACCATCATTGGTGTCATCCTGGAGAATTGACTCAGGAAGAAGCACTTAAACTGGCATCAACTACATGGCCAAAAGATATTAAACAATTAGTACATTTTTCTTCCTGTCAACAATTACATGAAGATGAAACACAAACAAATAAACGTGCACACTCAGATTATATCTATGAGTATATTGAAACATATGGTCTAGATTTAGATATTGAATTAGAAGCTAAGGCTAAAGAATTGGCACTTCAAAAATATGTGAAACAATTTCAACATCAACTAGTATAACCCTTATAAAATTACACTTATGAAACACCTAAACAAATTACTCCGTCATTTCGGTACATTCTTAACTTATATGTTAAATAATCAAATGGGAGTTCAGTCAAATATATTTTGGCTTGTAGCATTATTCAAAATAAACACAGACCAGTTTTGGACATTTGCTGTTCCTGCTATTTTATTCAGAGGATTGCAAATGATAATCGATGAATTAAAAAACAAAAAAAATTAGATTTATGAATTTAAAGGTAGAGGCGCTAAGATTGAAATATGAAGCGCAGAAGTTAGAAGCTCTTGCAACATTAGAAGTTTACATGAAAAACTCAGCAGGAATCGGTGAACACCCACAGATTCTAGAAGAAATGGATAAATTAGTAAGGTCGTATGCAGACGCAGACGATTGTCTAGAAACATTAAACGAGATTTTCACAACAACTGACGATGGTACAGCATTGGCTGATTCAGGCTCCGTCAACAGTTAGATTATTTAGGCATAATATATGTTGGGGTCAAAGGGAAGCGAATAGCTTCCCTTTTTTTTGTGATATATAAACCATGAGATACATTAAAGCTTATGAGGGTTTTATAGGAGAAGGCAGATCTAGATATGATGGACTTGCATCTAAGCTAACTAAACTGACATTTAGAAAATGGGTAGACACGTATAAAAGTGGCAATGCTGTCATTAATTATGGTGATCAAATAGAAGAACGCGGAAGAGTTAATTTAGAATTTGATTTTGAAGCTACTCTCCATGTTGATAAAAAGTTTAAAGGTTTTGAGGTTTTGCCATCGACTGGTGCAGATGGCCGAGACGAGGATGATGAAGGTGATTTTCAAACTCCATATATTATTATTGATTTCGGTATTAATCCAGATTGGATTCCAGGGGAATGGTCAACTGTTTATTTTCATTTAGCAGATGTTATTCGCCATGAAATGGAACACATTACACAGGACGGTGTAGATACAGGTAACTATAGATATGGTAAACCAATTGAAGACGATAGTGAAATGAGAAGTCTTATTAATATGAAACTTTTACCTTATGCACATTATTTAATGTTACCTAAGGAAGTTGATGCAAATTTACAAGGACTTAGATTTGAGGCTAAAAAAAGAAAAGAGCCGATGAGTGATGCAGTTAACAGATACTTAGATACTCAATTAGAAAGTGGTGTAATTGACAAAAAAGAATATGTAGAAGTATTAGATCTTTGGAGAAAAAGAGCCGCAAAAATAGGGGGAATCCCAAAATTTTAACATGAGATACATTAAAGAAAAGGCACCTAGCGTAAAAAGCAAAGTTAAGCAAATCAATAAAAAGATTGGTAAACTGGTTTCTAAAAAAGAGGATGCTATTAATAAAGCCAAAGAACTGGCAGATTCTGAAGAACCTTCTGGAAAAATGCAAGCTTCTTTAGCTAAAATTCAACTTAGACAATCTGAAAGCGAGGCTGAAAAACTAATGTTACAAAAACAAGCCGAAATTCTTAAAGGTAAAATAGACACTGCCAAGAAAAAAGAAAAAACAACTAAAGACATAGATATAGAAGAGATGGAAAATAGACCTATCACAATACTCGAAGGTGTAATGTCTGATATACACCATATGATTAGTAACCACAAAAACTTTGACTCTTTTCAAAAAGAATTCTTTAAAGAATACGGTCACAAAAAGGTAATGAAGAAAACACCTGAATTCTTAGAATGGTTAGAAGCACTATATACTGACAGTCAATTTGCAGTTGCTGAGGCAGATGCAAAACCAGGACCAGATCCATATATGAGAGGTTTAGGTGGTGACGAAGAAGAGAAGAAAGCTGTTAAAATGAAAAAGCAAGCTGAAATGGAAGATGATGATCCAGATGCTTATAAAGAATTACCAGGCGATAAAGAAGCCAAAGATAAAGGTGAAGTCAAAACATCTAAACATGTAAAGAAATATCATGAGCTATATGGTGATAAAAAAGACGAATCAGTAGTTAATGAAGATAAAGCCGAAGGTGACAGAGGTAAAATATCAGATGCTAAAATAGAAACAGCGCTTAAGACTAAAGCTGAAGAAACGGGTGTACCGATTGCTTTAATTAGAATTATAATGCGAAGAGGTATGGCTGCATGGAAAACTGGCCACAGACCAGGTGCAACTGAACAACAATGGGGATATGCACGAGTAAATGCATTCTTAACTAAAGGCGACGGTACATGGGGTGGAGCAGACAAAGATGTTGCTAAAGAAGTTAGAGATGGTGGTCATGACAAAGGACTTAAAGAAGGTGTAGAATCAGAAATTGGATTAAGCGATAAATTGGGTAAATTCAAACATTCAAAGCCGTCGAAAGAATCTGAATCGCCTAACAATATAACATGTGGCAATTGCTCATGGACTTGGTTAAAGCAGGATGGCGGAGATGACATGTATACTTGTCATAAATGTGGAACAGATAACGCACCATCTTTAGGAGAATCAATGATAAACGAGGAAGATACTTACAACGATTATCCTGCCGCTGCCAAGAAAAATGCTAAGAAAGCACTTGATTGGAGAGACGAACACGGAAGAGACGAAGTAGATGCAGGTACTGCAGTCGGTTGGACACGTGCAAATCAATTAGCTAAAGGTGAAAAGATCTCAGCTGACACTGTAAAGAGAATGGCATCGTTTAATAGACATAGAAAAAATTCATCAATTAAACCAGAATTAAAAGCAACACCTTGGAAAGATAAAGGTTATGTTTCTTGGTTAATCTGGGGTGGAGATGAAGGTGTCGATTGGGCAATGAAAAAATCAAAAGAAATAGACAACATGAAAGAGTCAAAACAAATGAGGTATATTAAACCTCTTACTGAAGGCATATATGCTAAACAAAGTAAAATTCAACCAGGTGAGTATATTCAAACTCAATATGGTTATTTCTACAAAAGAGTTGAAGGTCAAGTTGGAGGCCAAGATGCTTATGTTGAAATAAAGAAAGGCAAAGAAGGAAAGAAAAAGACTAGTATTCATGATACGGTTGATTTTAATATAGTTGATAAATCTATAGCTCTTGATGAATCATTAGTTACTGAAGCTTCTGAAGATAGAATGATCAAGCAAATTGAAAGAGCTCTTAAAGATGGTACTTCTATATTTAAACTTCCAATGGCTACTCAAAAATACTATAATAAAAATAAGAGTGACTTTGAATCTGTAGTTACTGAAGGTATGTCTAAATCTGCTATCAAAAAAGCTATTAAAGTTATCGACCAACAAATTGAAGATGAAGTAGGTGGAGATGGTGAACCTTTAGATAATGAAACACTTCAAGCATTAGAACAAGAAAGAGAAAGATTATTAGGAATGAACGAAAGTAAATTCTCACCAAAAGGATATGCTCAGCGTGTTGTTGATGGTACTATTAAAATCAAAGATGCAATGAAAGAAGCTGGTATTTCTCTTGGCAATATGGCTAAATTAATAGCGAAAATAGATAAATCATTTGACGTTAATGCTGCATTCTTGGAAAAGAACGTAATGCAAAATGATCCAGAAAAATATGTTGAATCTAGAAAGAACTTAAAGTTTGTAAAACACTTACATGAATCTTTTATAAATGACAAAGATATTAGTGACTGGGAAAAAGAACATGGTAACTTACCTATTCCTAAAAAAATCATTGATATTTCAAAAGACATGGCAAAGGAAGGTTTTATTAGAAAAGCAACTAAATCAGTTCAAGCTAAATTATGGATTGGATTAGAAGGCAAATCATGGATGGAAATGAAAGATCAGTTCGGAGATATTGTTGGTACATTTTATGGTAGTACATTTTACACTCAAATGACAGACACTATGTCGGAAAGAGCTGCATATTATGCATACTCAGTTTCTATGGGAATTTCAGATAAAGTTGCAAATGACGAAGAAATTGAACCAGCATACTATGAAATGAAAGAATATTTCAATGCATTTGGAATGGACTATGGTAGAAGTAGGATATTTGACAGAGCAGTTAGTGAATTAGAATCTTGGATGAAAAAACAGAAGATTACGACTTTATAAATTAAACGTGATATATAATAAAAGAAAACAATAATAAAATATTATGGCAAAACAAATATTATCGTTCGAAGAGTACAGCAAGAACCTAAAGGGATCTGATGTAGGAGAACACGACAATCCAGAAGGTTATCCAGCACCAGAAGGAGAAACTGATGACGTTGAAAATTTTAACGATCAAGAAGTAGAAGAAGAAGAAGACAGAGAAGACGAAGTTGCAGATGCTGACGACGTCGAAGAAACTGAAGAGGTTGAAGAGGACGAAGAAGAGCAAGGAACTGAAGAACCTGAAGAAGCAGCGTTGAAAGTTGCTGAACAAATGGTTAAAACCTATAAGAGCGTTGTTATGGAAGCATGCGAATATACAGGTGATGATTATGAAGATCATACTCTATCAACTTACATGAAAGAAAATGCTGCACTAGTTGCAACATTAGCAGCTCAAGCTTTAGAAGAAGCATATACAGCACTTAATGAAGATCAAGAAATGTCTAACGAAACTTACGAAGCTATGATGAGCGAAATGAGTGAAGCTTATGTTAACAAAATTGATCAATGTAGAGAAGCTTTCACAGGTGATCCAAGAGGAGCAGCTGAAGAAGAAGGTGAATAAGGAAGTATAATTCCAATCATATTTTAATTAAACTTTTTAAGAAGTCCGTGTATAATACATGGACTTTTTTATTTAAACGAGATATGCCTAGAATACCAGTAGATTTAATATACATGCAGATGGCTTACCAAATAGCCAAACTATCCTATGCCGAAAGAAGACGCGTAGGTTGTGTTATTGTAAAAGATACACAGATCATATCCACAGGATATAACGGTACACCATACAATTTCGATAACAAGTGTGAAGAAACACAAACACGAAGTGTCGATAATCCTGACCATATGTTAATTCTAATGGAGAAGGGATATGACTGTAAAGATGGATGCTGTTCTAAAGAGGTAACTAAAAGAGAAGTTTTACATGCAGAATCAAATGCTTTGGCAAAAATTAGTAAATCAACGCTCTCTTCTGAGGGCGCAGATCTTTATACTACTACATGTCCATGCTTTGACTGCGCAAAATTAATTATTCAATCAGGTATTAAGCGAGTATTTTTCTCAGAGGACTATAGAGATATGGCAGGCGTTGAGCTTTTAAAGAAAGCAGGTATCGAAGTAAAAGAAGTTATATGCTGGAACGATCTATAGATCAAATTATTGATGGCGCACTAGAGACTAGTGTTTTTGGCAAGGGATTTGAATTCAGAAAGAATCAAAGAGAGATCATTACTAAAATATGTGAAGCTTACAAAAAAGATCCGGATTCTACTGTCGTAATTGACGCACCGACAGGGAGTGGAAAATCTTTAATTGCAATGTGGACATCATATATTCTAAAAGAACATGGTAAAAGAGGTTACTTAGTAACCAGTGATTTGACACTACAAGACCAGTACGAATCTGATTTTATGAGACTTAAATTAAATTGGCCATCTATTAGAGGTGTAGACAATTATGAATGCAGTGTCAATGGTTTGCCATTCTCATTAGGAGATTGTAAACTAAAAGGCATGGGATATGAAGCTGCTAAAGAATTATCATGTTACAGTTCTTGTGAATATTTACAAAATAGATCTAGAGCCATTGAGCAACCTATCGCTTTATTAAATTATGCATTCTGGTTAATTCAAAGAAATTATGTTGATGCTAAAATGAAACTAGATGATAGACCAGTTCCATTTGAAAAAAGAGATTTTGTGTTTTTTGACGAAGCACATAAAATAGATGAAATAGTTCAAAGTCATTTTAGCCCTAGAGTTGATCCTTCATTAGTAGATAAAATATTAGAAGCTACTAGATTTTCTAATAAACAAGGATTTGGTAGCAGTGCATATACTCGTGGTAAACTAACAAGTCTTATTAATGATTTAATGAAAGGCGATAAGTCTACTGTTTTCGAAGCGTTACAAGAATTTGATAGCATTCTTAAAGTATATGGCAAAATCAGAAACGAAGGTAATAAAGCAGCTAAGCTTAGATATAAAAGTCAGACTCTTCCTAGAGATTGGCAAAAAGCATTTGGTGTATTTGATAGATTAAAGGACACACATTGTAAAATAAACGATTATGTTGCTTTAATAAAACTGGTAGGCGTGGATAAAATGGTATTAGACCAAAGAGAAGAAGAATCTACATTCAAATGTGTAGAAGAGGCGCTTATGATTAACAAGTATCTACATGAGCAATCAGGATTTAAAGTATTTATGAGTGCCACTATTGGTGATCCTAGATCTTTTGTTAAAATAATGGGAATTAAGAACGCACAATTTATTAGATTAGATAATGTATTTAATTACGATAAATCTCCAGTTGTTTTTGTAAACAGACATAAGCTCACATATAGAGAGAAGGTTAAAAGCTTACCACATGTGGTTGCTATCTTAGATCAAATTATTGATAAACACAAGGGACAGCGCGGTATCATACACACTGGATCCTATGAATTTACTAATTACATTAAACAAAACACTAAGCATAATTTTAGATTAATGGATTATGAAAATTCTAGAGAGAAAGCAGGGATGATTGAGTTGTTTAAAAAGAAAAAAGACGCAGTGTTAATGGGACCATCATTATTAGAAGGTCTAGATCTTAAGGATGATATTAGTCGTTTTCAAATCTTCTTTAAAGTACCATATCCTAATCTAAACGAACCGCTTATTAAAGCCAAATTAAATACTTCAAATGAGTGGTATGATTGGAAAACTGGTATTAGTATTATGCAAGGTGTCGGTAGATCAGTAAGAAGTGAGAGTGATTGGGCTATTACATATATCCTGGATGCTAGCTTTAAAAACCTGATAAATAAGAAGGGATTCTTCCCTCCATCCTTTTTAGAAAGGCTTAAAACTATAAAATAATGGCATATACTTCAATAATAATAGATGATTTTTACGAGAATCCTGAAGAAGTTAGAGATTTTGCACTAGAACAAGACTATTCAATTAGTGGTAATTTCCCCGGAAACCGAACACTTCCCTTTCTAAATGATAGTATCAAACAATACATATCTGATCACATGGTACCACTTCATGGTAAAATAACATGGGTAACTGAAGAATATACTGGAGCATTTCAGTACACTACACAAGAAGACAGAAGTTGGATGCATGCAGATGAAAACAACAAATGGGCTGGAGTTTTATATTTAACACCAAATGCACCACTTACTGGTGGAACTGGAATTTTTAAACATAAAGCAACTGGTCTATATAAGATACCTAGACTTTCTAATGGAGAAATAGATGTTGAGTTGACAGATGTACTATATAGAGACTCGAGAGACATGACTAAATGGGAAATGGTAGATTTTATTGGAAACGTATACAATAGATTAGTCATTTATCAAGGTGATTTGTTTCACACCTCTCTAGATTATTTTGGAACAGATATTAATAACGGAAGATTGTTTCAGACATTCTTCTTTGACACAGAAAACTAAAAAATGGGATTTAACAAAATGTATTTACCGGAAGTAGAGGAATTAAAAGAATTCTTAATTAAAAATGGAAATCAGAAATTTATAGAGAGATGGTGTGTACCCTTTCAAAAGAGAGATGCAATCATCGGGCCTGAAGGTTCAATTGATTTTATTAAACAATTTATAAAACAAGAGTATAATGATAGTAGAACTGTTAACAACAATATATCAGGCTCTACGAAATAGGCGTAAACCGCTTAAAATTAAAGAAGATATGAGTGTAGAACAAAAAGAAATTAAGGAAGTTCCGGCAAAGATTTTTGTTTGGAGTAAAACAGAAAGGGCAGGTAATATAGTTACTGAAGACCTAACTAAATCAGATGCAAATTTTATTGCTTTCACTGATGGCTCTAGGTGTGCACGTAACTTGTTAAGTGAAATGTTATTTCAGGCTAAAAGCGAAGAAGATGCTAACATGTTGGCACTAGATCTAAATCCTGCAGCATCTACTTTAAGAAAACCTAATGTCAATACCAAAACTGATGTTAAGGTAATTAAAAGTACAGTACAAGAAACTCAACCCGCTGAAATTAATGTAATGATGGAAATGCTCAGAAAAATGAGTGCTAAAAATCATGCACAAATGCCAGTTAAAGTTAACATTCCTTCAAAAGAAGTTTATGATCTATTTAAAGATCAGATGGACATTACTAAAAAAGATCTTAATAATCAAATTGGACTGCTCGTAGAAAGTCAGATAGATAATTTAAGAGAGCAACTAAAAGAACAAATAGAATCATTCATTAAAAACTATTACAATGGAACAACAACAAAATCAAACAGCACCGAATCGTAGACAACGAAGAGCTTACTTAAAACAACAAGGTATTATTAAAGCACTTTCTAAAATGCCGTATTTTGGTGAAGTAAGATCTAAAGTAAGATCAGAAAACATAGCATATGGTAAGAAACTACATGCAGAAAACACTGCTAGAATCGAAGAACTAAATGCTACTAGATTAGAAGCAGCGTTAGACGTAGCTAAAATCTCATGGAAAGAACAAGGTTATGATGCCGCTGAAATGGAATTATTAGAAGAAGCGTGGGCTCTTAGTGCAATTAAAGATAAAGAGACTTATCGAGAAGATAAGAAAAAAAGAAAGCAATTGTTAGCACAAGTTAAAGAACTAAGGGCTAACAGAACAAAATAATCTACTGAATGATTACAATTAGTATAGAACCTGCGGACAATGGATTAATCAAATTTGTATTTGATGATAATGTCAATGGAGGAGGAGAAGAGTACACATCTAGAACTGTATATGAATTTGAAGGTTCTAAGACAAGAACAAATCAAGTTAAATTTCTTAAGGAATTAGTTATGGATTTAGGCATGTCAACTGGAACGCAATTAGATGCTAATGAGATGGTTATAAAAACAGAATGGGGCGTAAAATACACTCCTAATCAAAAAGAACTAAAACTAAAGGTCAAAGAACTTGAGATGCAGCTTAAGTATTATAGATCACAAATACAATAATGACTTTAAAGATAGACGGCGTCTGGTGCAAAACTAAAACAGAATTTGAAAAATTAGCGAAATCTAGAGATTATGATCTCGCAGTATCATATTTTGATATTTTTAATCGTTTGATTAAGAGTGATCCATATGGATCAGAACCGTCACATATCATTGTAGCACTTTATATTAGAAAGATGTTACAAAAACTAATCACAGATTCTAGTGAAGTTGAAGAGATTTCAATTGCGTATATGTTTAAAGAACTTGACACTAGAAGTGTTTTAGGTTTTAAAGACTTTATAGAAGATCTTGTTCAAGATCGTGATATTAGCTTAGACTTAACTATTATCAATAGATGTGATTACCCTAAAAGAGGTGTCCTCAGTAGATTTGATAATGTTAAGTTTATAGATAATGATTAAACACAAACTATTTTCAAAAGGAGAACAAGTCCAAGCATTAATCTCCACTACTCAACAACCTAACGTACTTATTCCAGTTAGGGCAACTATCTATGACGTAAAGTTTGACGATACCAATCCTCAGTATCAAATAAGAATTAAAAAGTTTTATGATAACGCATACTTCTTAAAGAAGAATATTTTTGGTGGAAGGTTTATTAAAAACTTTGAAGGAAAGGACACTAAGATAAATGTCAAAAGAGCAGGTTACAGTACAGTTAAAGAAATAGAGGATAATTTATTCAATGGTGATAAATGGAAGAACTACTTAATCACAGTAGACTCCGTGTTCTGTACTAAGACGCGCAGTGAACAGATTAAACTATTTAATAATATACAAACGTTTCAAATAGAAATGTGTATGAAGGAGCTGTATGAGCTTTCTAACAGGGCAACATATAGTTCGGGTGAATTCTTCTATAATTCTCAAGGTGAATTTGTTGCATCACTTAAAAAATTCTTAGGTAATCGTTTACCTTCTGATCCAAACTGGAGTGTTGATCTCCTATATCGTCCAGAATCTTCTGAAATGGACGATGTAGAATGGGTTTGATATATACCTTACAGATAATTATATTAATGTAATATAATTGTTAAGATATATAAATAAACACAACATTATAGATGGCAGATTCAAATTTTACATATGTCGGACCTGGGGCAACTGACGCTTACGTTACATTAGCTTGGGCTAACGGCGATGAATTCGAAACACCTAAGTTCACTATTGTCGAAAATGCAGATACTGGAGAATTCACATATGTGTACCATCCAGTTTTAGGTTATCCTATTACTCCAAAGCCAGAAGTTAAACCAGATTCACAAGGTAATACAACAATAGATTCAGGTGCACAAGATACACCACCAGGTGCTAATAGCATGTATGGTGTAAATGATGTTGACTCCAGAAAATACACTGTTGGTAAAACAGTTAGTGGAACGGGTGGAGACAAAATAGAGGATGCAGGTCAAACTGTATCTGCGGGTGCAGGACTTAATTCTAAAATGAATGCGTGGTCTTTACACAAATATAAAAACCGTTCAGATTCTTCTAAAGATGATATGGCAAGTGGTAAAGACTCTTATAATCACGCTGTATTCCATCACAATTTAAAAGAAGCATATAATCCAACTGCTAGTAATATCGTAAATGAATCTAAGGAACATCCTTCTATTGCATACACATATAGTTATAATGATTTTATACAAGCAGAACATTATGGTAAAATATCGAACGATTATTTAATTACTCTAAGAAGATTTCCATACCCTGTTCAAGATGATCTTAAGAATATGAATATTCCTGGTAAAGATGGTAAACCAGTCGACGGTTCAATGCCAGACCTTGCTAGAGCCATAACATGGATGTCGCCTTCTTTAGGAAATGAAATGAAAAACATTCTTAAGTTTGGAACTAAATTCAATTGGAAAGAAGTAGAATCAGAAATTCAAAAAATTACAGCAAGTGCTGGTAAAAAAGGTAAACTAGGTGCAATGATTGATGGAAGTCCATTATTGAGTGCAGTGAACGCAGGTGCAAATAACGTTAGTCCTGAACAAGCTATTAGAATAAAAGATAAAGGTGCTGGTTGGGATCCAACTAGTGAAACATATCCTAACAAAGTATTTGGTCCTTTAAATGTAATTAAAAAAGTATTAACTAAACAACAAGGTTTAGAATTTGATCAATCATTTGAACTTAATTTTCATTATGATCTTAAAGGTTTCGCAGATACGAGTCCTAAGGTTGCATTCATGGACACATTATCTAACATACTCGCATTAACATATAACAACGCTCCTTTCTGGGGTGGTGCTACTAGAGGTTTAGGTAGTGGTAGTGTTGGTAAACCATTTGGTGATATAGCTAAACTTAAAAGTGGTGATTATAAAGGCTTTTTAGGTTCAGTTGCTACTCAGATAAAAGGTGGAGCAGCATTTGCAATGGGTGATCTTGGTAATGCAGTGAAAGGTGTTGCTAATGGTAAAGGTTTAAATGCATTGGGTGACTCTAAGATTTTAGATAATATTGTAGGTGGTGGTTTAATGAAAATGATGAATAGTCCACAAGGTGCTTCAACTGTTGCAGCTTTCTTAACTGGTGACCCAACTGGCCAATGGCATGTTACTATAGGTAATCCTATGAATCCAATGATTGTTTGTGGAAACTTAGCAATGATGGAAAGTAAAATAGAATTTGATGGACCATTAGGATATGAAGGTTTTCCTAGTAAATTAAAGCTGACTGTGCAAATGAAGCCCGGTCGACCTAGAGATAAAAGTGAAATAGAATCAATGTTTAATGCAGGTAGAGGTAGATCTTACTTACAACCAGACGTTGAAGGATCAATCGATGTTAATCAAATGTTTGATACAAGTGCGTATGGTAATAAAGACAACACCGCTGCTCACGTTACTAAGGCATTCCTTAAGAGAGTTTCAGATCTTAACGCTGGATAAAATTACAATATACTATGGATTTTAAAACACTATTAAATAAAACTTACAATACAGTCAAACTAGTCATGACTCAGCCAACCATGATGTTTAGAAACAAAGCGAATGCTGAAATCATAGCTGAACACGTTGTTACTGAAGATGATAAAGTTAGACCTGATTTAATTGCGCTAAAGTATTACGGTGATCATACTAAAACTGACATGATCTTAAAATTCAACAGGATTTCGGATCCATTTAGTATAATGCCAGGTGAAGTTATATTAGTACCTTCACCCGATACTGCATACTATAGATTAGAAAGACCAATGTCTATTGAAGATAATATTGTTAAAAGACAATTTGTAGACACTAAGAGACTGAGTGAGAAAGATCAAAGAAGAATAGAAGCACTTAAAAAGAAATACAACAAAGAAACTCTTTTGCCACCTAACGTAATTCCAGTTGGTAGAAAAAATTACGAATTCAATGGTAATCAAGTTAGAATGGGTGCACAGGTTCAAACAGATCCTGTTACAGAATCCATTACAGCTGAGGTTATTGCTTCACAAAATGCTGAAAATGCCCAAAGTAAAAGAGATGCAATACTTGCACAACAAGGCAACGGAGACAATAATGATGGAACAACAGGTGATGGAACCAATAATGGTGATGAAAGCGGTTTTACAGATACACAAGCGGATAAAGCGTTGGAAGGAGGTTCTGGTAAAGGAGGTTCTAATAGCGGAGCAAATGGCCAATCAAATGAGGACACTGGTGGAAAAAGCGATAGCGCAGACGGCACTGGCGATAATAACAATGGAGGTGATAATGAATCTGGTTCAGATCAGAATACTCCGCCAAGCGATGATAGTCCTTGTGCAAAATAAGTTAATTACAATTAATAGATGGATTTAGAACATAATATTTTAGCAGTAGTAGAACCAGCATTAATGCCTTCAGAAATAGAAATGTATGCTGCTGGTGAAGAAAATGGAGGTGATAAACAAACTAAACAAACTGGTAATATTGAGCCGTTCATATCTGTAAACAAATACGTTTTTGGTAGAGACAATATACAAAGCGTGGATTTAGATTTATCAGGCATAGTACCTAAATGTAATATTAGTGTTGTTGATAATAAACAAGCATTTGATGTTGATCACTATCCAAGAGACGGTGATACATTTGTTTTATTAATAAATTCTAAAAATCAAGAAACGTTTAAGTCTATTCATATGGACTTTGATATTACAGAGATAACAAACGAAAGAGAAGTTGATGGCGAGCCAGCAACGATCAATATGTCAGGAATTGCTAAAATACCTAAACTATTTGCAGAAAATTGTCAAACTTTAGATGCTGCAGGTTCTTTAGATCATCTTGAATTAGTAGCTCGAGAACTTGAAATTGGACTTGCAACTAATATTGACGCAACCGATGATAGTCAATCCAGAATACAAGCATATGAAACTTATTTAGAGTTTATTAAATCAATCGCAAAAGACGCTTATATTGATGAGGAATCTTTTACAAAATTTTACATAGATCAATATTATTATTTGAATTACGTTGAAGTAAATAAGATTTTTAATTCTTCTAACCCAGATATAAATGATTTACAAGTAGCTTTGGCTTCATCTGCACAATCTATGGGTGAAGAAGGTAATGGAGATGGTGAAGATCCTGACGATATTGAAATGCCATTAATGCTTACTAATAATCGTGAGGTACAAGGTATGAATAATTATGCCGATAAAGTTGAGCTTATCAATAATTCTAGTAAAATAAGTTTAAAAGCTGGTAACAAAAGAAATATAATGATCTATGACAATAATAGTGATTCTGATAGATTACAGCAATTTGATATAGAACCATTATCTTCAACAAATCTTAGAGACATTGAAGAACCACTTAAAGGTAAAAGAACAGAAGAACGCTATCAACAAAACGTTAAGTTCAAATACATGGGTAGACAAAATGCAGGTGACGATGGTTTAGGTAATACACATAAAAATGCTATTTACTCTAAGTTGTTCCAAAAACAAAATGAAATGGAAACTCAGAAAATGAAGGTAAAAGTTACTTTAAGTAGTTTTAATCCTGCAATATATAAGTTTCAAAAAATTCCATTGTTAATGTATCACTATGATGGTGTAAAAATTAAAGCAGCTGAAGAAGCACAAGCTAAACAAGACGAAGCAGGTTTTACTGAACAAGCAATAGTGCCTGATAGCGGCGAAAGATCTGGAGTCGATGAAGAATCTAATTCACAGGTAGTAGATAGGTTTTTAACAGGATTCTATATAATAGAAAACATAAACATAAACTATGACATTGAAACTGGTTTATCTCAAGAAGTTACTCTAATTAGAAGAGAGTGGCCAACTAAGGTGGCAGATTTAAAGGAATAGAAATCGAATATATAGGATATGCAGCAAGATTTATTTAAACATAGTAATGAGTTCAGAAAGGGAACTAGACTTAGAACAATCAATGAGGATCCAACTTATTTGAGTTGGTTAATCATGTTTTTCTGGCAAGATGCTGGTTCACCTTTATTTAATGGTGCTGCTGAAAAATATTTATTAGAAACCGTAGGCGGAGAATACGGTAAGGGTTTAGCAGACAACTTAAATGCTTTTAAAAAGCTGTTGATGAAAATTAACACAGAGATGCCATGGTTTTGGCAAACTATTTCTGGCCTAGAGCAATCACAAATATATGAAAAATTAGCAGAACCATATTGGGGTGCAAAAGATCCTAAATTAGAAATAGAATGCTTAGAAGAAAATGTTGATTTAACTGCAATATCTTTGATGGATTTATATAAAAAATCTGTATTTGATTTTAATAGATGGATTGAAATAATTCCATTTAATCTAAGGCATTTTAGAATGGGAATATACATTACTGAAATTAGACAATTCCAACAAGATACTCATGCCAGAGATTTAAACAGTTCTTATAAGCCAAGCGGACCGGCACATCCTGAACAACAAGAACCTAAAACATTACATCAGCAATTAAATTTAGTGGCAAAGCCATTTATTAAATTGCAATTTGATTTTTGTGAATTCGATATTGATTCTATAGCTACCGTATATGCAGATATTACTAAAAACCCTGAAGCAAGAAAACCTAAAATAGCAATTAAATGGCAGCAAGTTTCGCAGTTAGGTGCAAAATATCCTAATAACGTTGAAGCAACTGAAGGCTTAGGTGTTGTTGGAAATCCTAACCCATACGATTTTGGACCATTTGATCCTCTACAATCAGTTAAAGATGCGGCTGCCGATAAGCTTAAATCTATTAAAGATGGCGTAATGGCTAAAGTAGACAGTTTTAAAGGTGCATTTTCTCAAGAACCTAATGGATTAGCAAATGTGTATGGTCATAGTAGAACAGGACTGAGTGGTCCTTTAGCAAGTTTAGCGGATCAAGCAATTGATAATTTAACAGCTAGTCTATTATTAGGAAACGTACACGGTGCAAACACATTAAGTAATATACAAGATGCGATTTCTTCTGGAAGTGTAAATGCCATAGCTAATTTAGCTGGACAATTATTTACTAATAACAATAGCAGCGGTGCGCCTGGAGGTATTCAACCTGGTAATATACATCCTACTGATAACTTTGCGTTAGATTCAACGCCAGACGGTAATATAAACCAAAAAGTTTACGATCCAATTCCTGCAGAGAAAACTAATCCTATTAATGATAATGTTTATGGTGGTCCAAACACAGGTGTTGATTCATCACCAGACGGTAACTTAAACGATAACGTTCATGAATGATAAAGAATTATATAAAGACAATATTAGAGAAACTCACTGGCTCGGTGAGGTAATTGTCAACGAAGATCCATTATTACAAGGAAGATGTAGAGTAAAAGTTTATGGTAAATTTGATTCATTAACAGATGAAGCTATTCCATGGGCAACTCCTATGAATAGAGACCAAGTAGGTGCACATTCAGTACCTAGAGTTGGAGATATAGTTGCTGTTAGATTTGATAACGGGAACATTTACCACCCAGAATATTGGTTTCAAATAGATCAAAACCCAGACTTAAAGACAGACATTTTAGAGGCATCAGATGCTCCACACGACGTTATTAGTTTAGTATATGATGCTGAACGTAATGTAAGAATCTATCATTCTCCTGAAGATGGTTTAGTTATCACTCGAGGTAGTGGTGCAAAAGAAAGACCAATGATACAAATAGACGAAGAGGGATTCATTAAGATAAGCACGGATGCGAAGATGTTCTTAGACTGTGGTGATATATTTGTTTCAAATGAAGGTGAACCTGGAGCAGATGAGACAGAGCCAGCAGTAAGAGGTCAATCTCTACAAGATTGGTTACAAATGTGGTTAGACGATTATAATGCACATATTCATCCAACTGGAGTTGGACCATCCGGTCCTCCAATGCCACCGACACCAGTTGTTGTTGGTCAATTATCAAGTACTCATATTAACTATCAACAAAAAGGTAAATAATTATGCCCGTAATTTGGCCATCATTTATCAGCGCAGCGGCTAATACAATTTCAAGCCACCAGTTTACAAAACCAGGTGGAGCTGGATTATCGTATGATATGCCCGAGTTTTCTACTGAAGTAGGAAATAGTTTAAACGCTGCATTTATTAAAGGTCCAGGACCATATATAAATGCTGTTGATCCAAATCCACTAAGCGGTAGATATGATTTTGGTAAAGCTATTGCACAAGATTATTTAGATGCAGTTAAAGGTAAAGCAATGACTCCAGTTGGAGCAACACATACTAATAATCCTGGGGCAGAATTAGCATTAACTGAAGGTTATGGTTTAGTATTTGAAAGATTATTAAGAGAAGGTGATATACCACTGATGGATCAAAAGGACGAAGATGGTAACATAACTGAAATGGGAAAAGAGTCTCACCCTGATTATGCTGATCTTTGTCCCGAACCAATAGTACCTCCAGACCCAATAGAAGAAGAAAAGAAAATTCAAAAGAAATTTGACAAATTTATTGAGGAAGCTAAAGACGATGACTTTTATGATTTACATAAGTTTAAGTTTTTTCAGTTTCATTGTTTAGATGGTAAAGAATCTACAAGTGATATTATTGATTTGTTTACTAATAGACTATTACAACAATTCGATTCGCTCAGTACTACAGGAACTTGGAGTAGTACAGTTAATAGAAGGTTTAATTATATTAGATGGGCCACTAGTTTAGGGAAAGATAAATATGAAAATTTCAACACTAATGATTATTATTATGCTAGCTCACAGTGGAAGAGTAGATTTCCATACGTTAATGTCTCTACTAAAACTAGGATTGGATTTGAAAATGCAGGCTATAATAATTGGAAAACAATAGTAGATGGAGTTTCCAGATTATTTAAAGAAGCAATAGACGTTGCATTTCCAGTATACCAGGTTTCAGTTGCTGCATCTGGAAATAAAGATGCATACGTATACATTGAAAATGATTTATATAAAAGAGTATCTAAAGGTAGAATGGCTCCAACTCCAATGCCTAAACCAGATCTTAGTGAAGATGTACTTTGTCCATTGAATCAATATAAATGTCAAACTTCTTTTGATAGAGAAAGAGATTTGCCACAATACGAAAGTAAAAGACCTAGAATATTAACAGATCATGTGGTTGCTTTCTTTTCATATGATAATGATACAATAGATAACGTTCAAAGTTATACTAACAATAACCAAAACGATAATTTAGATGAAGGCGAAGCTGCCGATATTATTTTAAGCGATTCAGGTCGTATTTTATGGTATGACAAATCAGATCAATATGTTGAAAATCAATATGTGAAGAATGAATATGAAAGACACTGGACTAAAATACCAGCCGGTATTACAAGTATTAGTCCAAACTCTGCCGATGCTAAAGCTGCGTTAACTCAATTTTTAGCATTAAATCCTAAAGATGGTGGAACTGTTTTTAAATTTCAATATGATCAAGCTAAGAAATCAAAAGAAGCAGCAGAAGAATGTGATGAGCTAGAAGATGGTGCAGAAATTGCATATACTTGGCCAGGTGGAGATCCATATGAAGAAATGGCAGCCATTACTATTGCATATTGGTATGCATGTATTGTAAAACCATTTACACCAACAACATCTATGCCACCTGCATTAATTCCCCCACCACTTACTGGTATTTATGTGCCAATTTATTACGGTGGTAAAACGAGATTAGCTAATAACTTGAGAAGAGCTTGGAACTCTGGTAAATCATTTATGATTCCACCAACAAAACCACCAGCAACTGTAGTTGCTACTGCATTAGCTGCTACTTATGCTATGCACTTATTAGAATTCAAATTACTTTATTTAGGTGGAATTCCGACACCTGCTGGACCTGTCCCGATGGTAGGTTTTGTACCTGTCGTGTTCTAAAAAATGGAAGGATATATAATATGTTACACTCTTAATATAAAAAAATGACAAACAAATCAAAAAGAGCTAGAATCGGCGAAACTACGGTTGATCTAGCAACAAAGACAGTACAATCGAATACTGAAGCAGTAGTAGAATCAACAACTAAGACAGAGGAATTAGAAGATACCAATGATCAGTGGTATAATGCAGAAGGAGAATTCATGTGGGATGAATATGAAGCTACTTGTGTAACTAGACTCAGAAAACCAAACAAACATATTAAAACCAGGAACGGAGACAAAGTTTACTCTAGAGAATTATATGCGCAAGAGCTATATGATAAAATGGAGAAGTATGAGTCTAGCGTTAACATGTTACCTGAATTACATGAAGGTGCAATTTATGATGGTACAGTATATGCTGTGACTTCAGATTGGATCACCGTAGATGTAGGATATAGGGAATCTGTTTATATTAAGTTTGAAAAAGAACCTGAATCGGTTCAAGCCCTGAGACCAGGTGAAACCACATCGGTGTTAATTACAACATATCAACCAGGATCACATGTTATTGGAAGCATCAGCGGTGGTGTTAAACAAAAAACATTCATGGATCTTAGAGATGGTGTTGAAAAAGGCGATACCGCTTGGGTAGGTACAGTTGTAAATATGATTGAGAATGGAGGTTACATAGTAAACGTTCAAGGAATTGATTGCTTTATGCCTGGATCATTAGCGGGTATTAATAAACTACATGATTTTAGTTCTATTATAGGAACTGAATTGTATGTCGTTCCTGTAAGTTTCTCACCAGATAGAGGTACATTAGTAGTATCACATAGAAAATATTTACAAGCGTTAATTCCTAGTAAAATAGAAGAATTAAAAGAAACTATTGATAATGAGAAAACGGGACATGTTACTGGAACTGCTAAATACGGTGTATTTGTTGAATTCGGTATGTGTTTAACTGGAATGATTCACAATAACGATTTAGACGAAGAAACATTAGTTAAGTTTAAGGCTAGAGAAATTAAACCTGGAGATGCTATTACTTTTAAAGTTAAAGATATTGTAAGTGAGAAGAAAATAACACTAACTCAAAAAGCAAATGTAGAAACTAATCCATGGGTAGATATTCAATCTAGATACCAAATTCCTTCAAATGTTGTTGCTAAAGTTAAAACTAAAAAGGACTACGGTTTATTTATTACAATAGAAGATGGAGTAACAGGATTACTACATATAAGTGAAATAGGTGAAGATACTATGTCAGTATTTAAACCAGGAGATGAGATCACTGTACAGATTACAAGGATAGATGTCGACTCAATGAAAGTATTTCTTAAGCTACCACAATAAGTTTAACGGGAGTGTGATATATAATCAAACGGTAATATCATACTCTAGATGCAGAAACTTAATATAAAATCTACAAAAGAACAGATCTTGAACTCCGCGCAAATAGGCGTGGAGTTTGAGTTCTATTCCAATATAGGGCTTGAAGAGACCCAAAAGTCTCTTTCTAATCTATTGAATAGAAAAATTCAACTAGAAGAAAAGTCACATTCAGATTTCGTACCAGACGATAAGGTCTTTAAAATGGAACCTGATATGTCAGGTGGTAAAGGACTTATAGAACTGGTAACCGGTCCAATTCCTTACAGAAATGCTAGGGTAATTATTATTAAAATGTTGGATTGGATTGATAAAAACGGATATACTAACGATCGTGCTAGTATTCACTTAAATATGTCATTTCAAACTGACTACTTAGAAGATTCGTTAATGGTTTCTAAAATGAACATTCTTAAATTTATTTTAGAGTTTGATGAGCAACAAGTTTATAATTTCTTCCCTTCTCGAGAAGGTTCAACATATGCTAAAAGTATAAAATGGGTTATGCCAGCAAGAGAAGCATATTACTTTGATGAAGATCATATTTCACCAATGAATTTTACGTTTGCTAATTCTAAGTACTATGGTATAAACTTTGAAAAGGCGCAGAAAAATTACTTAGAGTTTAGATATATTGGTGGAGAAGACTATCACAAAAGCAAAGAAGAAATATTGTATTTGTGTGAAAGGTTTATTATGCAAATGTGGAAATCATGTAATGATCCTAGGTTTACAATACAGAATAGAGTAGAACTTAAAAGAATTCTTAATAAGAATAAACCACTTATAGAGTCTCTAAAGGACCATACTAAATTAAACAAACATTTCCCTAATATTCACGTACTAGTTGATTTACAAGACAACGAGCAGGTTGTTAAGGTTCAATGGCCTAGAATAAAGGATAGGGTAATTGATTTAATAGCAAACGGTACTATGGAAAGAGGAATTATAAATTATGATTCTGATTATGGTACACTTCAAATAAAGGACGGAGTCTTTCCGGCTGTATTCATTTTAGATGGATATGAATTTATAGATTGTGAAATTAGAGGTAATGTAGAAAACTCTGCAATGTATAATTGCAACGTAGAAGGATCTATGCTTAAAAGATGTAATATTTACAGTAGTACAGAAATAAAAGACAGTAAAGTAGAATCATGCTATGTACATGGTAGTGCTACTGCTACTAATTGTTTTATATTTGGCCGTGATGGCGTATTTAAAGGTAGAACTATCGGTGGTATATACAGAGAAGGCTTCTTAGGAAAAGATGCTAGAATAGGAGATACTACTGAAGTTGTAGTTAGTAAAAAAATAAATTAAGAAATGAGTGAAATTAGAAGCGGAAGCAATAGTAATTTAATAACACCTAGGGATTTTGGAACAAACTGCCTAAACTCTTTTTTAGAAGAAATCGCAGATGAAATTACAGGAGCATGTATGTTACCTGTGAACCTGCCACAAAAAGAAGTTATTAACATAATTAAAAGGTCTAAAAAATGGATGTATAAAAAGTACGAAGACTCTGTTAGAGAAAACTATTATCATATTCCCTTTGAGACTTTTAATTCACCTTATTTTGTAGAGAATAGGGTTCTTAATTTACCTGGACCAGCAACTGATGGTGGCGGTGGAGTATTTTCAGTATATGGCGTATATGATTTAACATCTGGATGGAATTCAGTTGGATCTGGAATGGATCTTAGATTCCAGCCCGGTGCAGATTTTGCATTAGAAAGAATGTTATTTAGAAATATGTACAATGGATCAGGTCCAGCTGAAGCTGCAGAAGAATTACAGTACTATGTATTAAATGCTTCGTTGGCCGATATGTCTAGACAGATTCTAGAAAATCCTATTTCTTATCAATATCAGAGAAATACTGGTGAATTAAAGATTATGGGTGATACACCTAAGGGTGATGTTATATTAGAATTGTATGAGACTATTCCAGACTGTGCCCTGTATGACGATGAAATATTCTTTAGATATGTTAGTGCTAAAATAAAACAATCATTAGGTGCTAAGTTAGGCATCTTTAAATTTGCATTACCTGGTAATGTTGAATTTGATTATAGTGCTATTAAAGATATGGGTGATAGTGAATTAGAAGCAATAGAAGAAGAAATCAAAGGAGATGAAGGTGTAGACTTCATGTTCCATAGTTAAAAAATTGAGATACATATATAAATGGATTTTTATATAAAAACTTTAGGAGACCCAAATTGGAACGATACACAAGTCCAAACTAACGGTGAGATAGAGCAACTCGTTCAACAGATCGAGACTGTTTTATTTACTGGAAAGGCTGATGTTTTAGGATCACCTGGGTTTGGATGTGATCTAGAAAGTTACATATATTCTTTAGGATATAATGAAGGTCAATTAAAGGACGTGTTAGACACGCAAATTAAATATTATTGCCCTTTAGCACAAAAATACAGCGTTTCAACTAAGGTTAACTTCCTTAAAGGTAACGTTAGAGATATTGCATATATTGATATAACAGTAGACAGCAAATATCTCGTACAATTAAACATTAGATAAAATGGCAGAATTAAAATTTATAAGTACACTAAGAGCAACCGCAAAGCAGGTCAGTGATGATGCTAGGGTTTATATTTCTAGGGTTTATGGAAGAGCAGGTACATTATTTACTGAAGCATCGCCATTTGCTCAAATTATTGGTGTAATAACAGAGATTCAAGAATTAATATTATTTTATCTTGAAGATGCATTGGTTGAACAGAACATATATACTGCCCAACACCCTGAATCAATATACGGTATGAGTAGACTTACTGGTCACGATGCCACTAGAGGATTCGCAGCAACTGGTGAAATAGAATTTAGATGGAAACCAGGTGTAGATTTTGATAAAATATCAGGTGGTGGAATTACAATAGAGAATAGAGCTGAATTAAAGTTTGATCTTAATGGATTAACTTACACTTTATTAACAAGTAAGGATAGATTTAGATTAGAAAAAAGTAACAATAAAATAATTAACACTGCAATTATACAGGGTAAATTTGAAACACAAACGTTCACAGGTGACGGTCAACCATTACAATCGTTCAACGCACAGACAAAAGGATTAACTGATCATAGTAAAATAAGCGTTAGTGTTAACGGTGAATTATGGACAAAGCAAGAATCTCTTTATGATTTACAAAGAGATGAAAAAGGGTACCTCATTAAAACTGGTATTTCAGGTGGATTAGATATTTATTTTGGAAACACAGCGTTTGGTATGGCACCTCAACAAGGTTCTAAAATTGAACTAGAGTACGTTACTCATGATGGTAAAAAAGGAAACTTAGATGATTCTAATGATTTAACATTAAAGTGGCAAGCACAAGGCGTAGATTCTTTAGGCACTCAACATGACCTAAATAATTTCTTAGATATTACAGTTACATCATCTCCAAAAATGGGAACAGATAGAGAATCTACTCAGTTTACTAAGATCATGACTCCACTTGCTAGTAAGTCATTTGTTTTAGCAACACCTGACAATTATGAATACTTCTTATCTAGATATGGTATATTCTCTTATTTAGATGCATATAACACTACTGATGATCAATATTTAGATGACGATAATGTAATTTATATTTTTGCAGTTCCAGATGTTAGAAAGAAACTAGCCAAAAACCAAGATTATTTTTCTATACCTCAAGAAGAAATGTTTTTCGATGATCAAGAGTATGAAAAAATGCGTAAAGTATTACAAGACAGTGGTCAACAAATGGTAACGACCGAAGTAGTTTTTGTTAAGCCTAAGATTAGAAAATATAGCATGGATGTAAACATTAGGTATTTCGAAGGATTTACAAAAGATGAATTATCTATTGATATTAGATCTAAAATAGATGAGTACTTATTAAATGTAACAAGAAGAGATAAGTTGCCTAAATCTGATATTATTTATATCTTAGAAGAAATAGAAGGTATTGACGCAGTTAACGTTAAATTCATATCTGAAACTGAAGAGACAGCTAGAAGATTGGGTTATTTTGAATCTAAAACAGTATCAGTTGTACCACAAGATCCAGTAACTTTAGAAAACGTTGGAAACGGAAAACAAAAATATGTGTTCTTTAAAAGAATAGAAGAAGTTAGCACAGTAACAGTTGATGAAAATACCATTATACCTGAAACTGTAGTCGGATTAGACAGATGGGGTGATATTATTATGGAGAAAGAAGAAGTTGCAGTATTTAGAGGCGGATGGCAAGACAGAGACGGCGACGAGATTGTTGATGATGTTTTAATCAATGCAGAAGCTGCATTAAGTATAAACTTTGATGGAGACCCGGTTCCTAGGACAATATATACTAGACTACAAGCAGGTGATAGAAAAGCACTAAAGAAATAAATAAAATAACATGAATTTATTTAAAGACTTACTAAAATATGATCCTTCAAAGATCTATGATGTTTCCAAGGAAAGACATGATAGTAGACTAAATGTTGGTAACCAATATATGAGTGAAAGTTTCTTAAATAAAATGTTATCTAAGCATATTATTAGAAATAGAATACTACGTGATTTTTTAATATTCTTAGATGATGGTTTTTTTGTAATGATCAAGGGTGTTAGAACGCTCAAGGGATATAAAAACTACACAGTTAAAAAAGGAGACAAACATATTAGATAATGTATAATAATTTAAGATTTTTTAACGGCTTAGACAATGATCTAAATTTACTTCAAAATGCAGAAGGTATCTGGAAGGGTACTCTCTACTTAGATGAAGTTTCTGTGCAGTTATATGAAACTGTCAACCTTTTTGTATTAGAAGAATGTAAACACTTAGGTGATCTAGTAGCTAATACACCAGTTGCAGAAAATGCAGCCGCTACCAAGTTTATTTTTAAATGGCAGAAAGACACTTTAGGAATGTCTGATGACATTATAATGTACAGTACTAAATTATCTGAAGGTAAAATTCTAGTAGATAATAAAGAGTTTGTTGAATTTGAAGCAGAGGATAACTCAATAATAGACTCAACCGATGTAAGTGGTATAAAAGAATTATCTGTTGCAAATCAAGTTGCACTACAAGTGAACTTAGCTTTAAGTTCTAAAATAGCAGGGCCACACAGTAGAATATTACACATGTATCAATCTGTTGCAGGTGTAGAAACAAAAATTGCAGAGATAAAAATATATGGTGAGGTTATTGAAGAAGACGAAAGGCTTAGTACTTTACTTTCTAACCTTGGTGCAACATTAGATATTGGTGATTTTATGTTGTTTAAAACACATGACATTAGTGAAATGTCTCCAGATTTTAAACTACTTAATAAGAAGCGTAAAGAACTACTCCTAGAGTTACATAACATCAAGCCATTCGTAGGAACTTACAAAGCTATATTGAATGCTATAGATTTCTTTGGCTATGACAGAATCACTCTAAAGGAATACTGGCTTAATGTTGATAAATCAGCAGAAAGCTTCGGTAAAATGTATGCAGTTCCAGTGCCTAACGCATCTAAGCGTGGTGAAATGATTCGTAAAAGATTAAAGTTTAATGTTCCTAGTAGTACAATTAAGAAAACTAGCAGATTTAGTTTAGTTTATAGAATTAACGAACCTACAGGCACATTTGATCAATGGGATATTCCTAATGTACAAGAAGTATTTGATTTTACACCCGAAGAAGTTTTAATAAAATTATACGGACTTAAAAACAGATTACAAAAAGATTTCTTACCGTTAAATGCTAAGATTATTGACATTACAGGTGAGGCTGATTACTTTGCTCAAAAAAACTTAAACGTTTGGAATATTCAAAACGGAGTTAGTTTCTTTTCAGAAGGACATGATATAAAATTTGAAGCTCATCCAAAAGGAAGGCCAATATTTATAGAAGATACATCAATGGTTCTTAAGAGTCACTTAGATCAAAACGATGATACTTCTAACTATAATACATTATTAAATTTAGAATACGGAAAAGAAGATACTCTTCAACAAAATGAAAGAGAAGATTTAATAGAAGCACATTCTAAGTTTTATCATAATTACTATGATACACAGTTAGATTCATATAATCAAAATATTCCTATCGGTGCTCCTATTACTTTAGATGGCACATTAACATTCGATGATATTTGGTCTGAAGCTAAGTTTACATGGGATGATGCAGTCGATGCTAACGAAAATCTTAAAGTTACTTGGGACAATTGGTGGAAAAGATGGGTTTATGAAATAGAATGGATTATAACTAATAAAGATCAAGGATATGATCAGACATTTAGAGGTCCAATAGACAACTTCTTAGTATTTCCAATAACATTACCATTTGTTGGACAATATTCTGTTGAAATGAGAACATATGATCTTTTTGGACATAGATCACATTTTAGAATGGACGATTTGATTAATATTAGGTTGAAAGAGTTAGAATTATATGGCATATACAAGTGGAAAGAACAAACAGATTGGGATTCTAAGAAATTAGATTGGTCTAAGTCAGGTGGTTATTGGGATTTCCCTCAAGACAACTTAACAAAAGTTGAAGATGATATAGCCACGCTATACTTAACACTAGATAGAGCAAACTATGTACACAGAGAAGATGATCAAGGTATTAGATTCTCAACAGTGCAAAGATTTGTAGATGTTTATTCAGAAATAGGTTTTAGTGAAAATACTGGACCATACACATATGACGAATCTACATTTAGGTGGAGAGATACTGAGCATTTATGGTGGGAAGCAATGAGAGTTGGAACAGATTTATCTGCAAGCTTTAAAATAAACGACATATCTCAAGGTGAAATATTAAAGGTTTCACATGTTGATAGAAACGGTCAATTATTTGAAGGAGCACATGAAATATTATCTCCAACACCCTCTAGTACTTCTGATTTATTCGCATGGAATGCAATAGCTGAAGAACTAAATAATAGTACTGATTTTGTTATAAGTAAATTTAATTACAATCCAGTATTTGAAGACGTTGATGGAGTTGATCCATTGGCAAACGATATATTTAGATTTATTTTAGCAACAGGCGAAGAGTATTCATATACTTATGATTTTGAAGATGTGCAAGTAAAAACTAATAATTTATCAAGCACATCTAGTGTTAGTGGTGAAAATCACGTAGTACACTATAATCCAACATGGGACGACACTAGAGTATTTAAGGATTATGCTGAGGTTGAAAGATCTACGCACGTAACTATTTCTACTGATATTTCTAAGTTCCCTGGAGCAAAGAATGCAAAATGGACTATTCAGAATATAAGTAATCCAGAAATCACTGATATATACTATAATAATATGTGGCTGACTTACATATTCAAGCAACCTGGATATTACTCCATATCGCTCGAAGCGGAAGACACACATGGAAACAAAAACGTTGTAAAACGAAACATGCTAAAAGTAAAATAAACAAATAAAATGGCAAACATTACAGAAATCTTAGGAACTGACTCGGTATCATCATCGAGACCAACTATTAATAATAACTTTGAGTTATTAAACGATGAGTTAGCTAGTGTAACTGCTCTATTAAATCCGACAACATCGGTTTTAAGTGGAGTAACTAACATTACTACTTCAGCTATTACAGTTTTGCAAAACAACTTAACGTTATTACAAGTTAACCAAAATGGCGGAACAGTAGGAACAGACTTTACATTCAACAATGCTATCACAGCCGCAGGCAAGGTGATATTTAGCGGTGTTGTAGGTTCAGCTGCAACTGCTACGACAATCGCTGCACCAACAACGCTTGAAAAATCAACATACTTCGTGGATGCTGATTTTACATTGCCAGCTGCAGTAGACGGTCACGAAGTTATGATTATAGCTACAGCGGCATCTACTCTTTTAGTAGCTGCAGGTGTTGATATAGCTGCAACTTCAATCGCACTCGACGGACTTAACTCAACAATTACATTAAGATGTTTTGGAAATATCTGGTACGTAGTTAGCTCACATAAAGCAACTATTGCTTAATAAACAAAATTAATAAAATAAATGGCGACTCCTTTAGTTAGAATACCACAGCCGCAAGGCGGCACAATGTATGCATTCGCATCGGCTGCAAGAGACATAACTAGGGCCTTTAACAATCCTGATCTAAAATTTGAATTTAGCAAGTATGCATTACTTGATCTACCAGATTTTACGCAATCTGTTACAGGCTCTAACACGATTGATTTTGAACTTGGTTTAAAACAAGCCTCAGGTCAATCTTATGTTGCAGGGATGCCAAATGTAGATTTCGCGCAAACTTTTCAGAATTACGCTCTTAACCTAGAAGAAATTCTATTAAGAGATGATGACTATGATCCAATCATTTTGCAATCAGATGCTGAAAAGGTATTCTTTAAATGGATGTCAAAATTAGGTGCTGTAGATTTTAGACCAACAGACTCTAATGAGAGTATTAATGGTTTATATGCAGAAAACGATAACGCTATTTTAGGTGGTGCAAATTACGAAAGACTAGTGAAATATCTAGGAACTATTGACGCAGAGAACGATGTGACTTATTCTGATAATACTTATCATGAAGTTTACGTTAATGTTCCGACATCAGTAGGTTACACACCGACTGTTTTATTTAGACCAACTAATTATAATACAACTGCTACTAAATTATATGCAGATGATTACATTAAAGGAAGAGCAGGTCAAGTACACCCAGATCCTAATATTAATATAGATTCAATTGTCGATGAATACAATGCAGAAAGCGGACCGTATTATGACATTCAAACCAATGCAACTAATTCAGTACAAATTGAATTTGCTGCCGGAAGCTATGCTGCAATAGAACAAGACCCAGACACTACTTCTATTTTAGAATTTTCTAAAAAAGGTCAAGAATTTAGATTTAACGCTATATTAGTTTATTATGATCTTTACAGTGAATCAGTGCCTGCAAATAGAGCAACTAATTTATACGGCATCTTAATACTAGATGATATTACAGATTCTCCAGGACCTGGTTCAAAAATACATGAACAAATTAAGTATAAACCAAATGAAGTTACTGGACTTAACGGTAACGCATATTCATTAAAGCTAAACTTAAAATTTAATTCTTCTCTTGACAACGTAGGTGTTGAAACTTCTATAAATGATTTTACAACATTCTCTATGGATTTATTCATGGACACAACAACTGCGCTTGAAAACGCAACACAATTACTTTTAGAAGCAAATACAAGATACTTAGGTATTAACACTAGATTATACGATTTAGAATCATTAGTTTTAATGTCTAATGATAGTGAAGATATTATTAATAGAATAGCTGCTGTAGAGACTGACTTTGAAAATGCGTCTATTCAGCTGCAAGATTCAAAATCTTTATTACAATTAATAACTAAGGCACACGATAAAATCAATAGATTAATCGACGGTACAGTCCCAGTAGAATTACAATATAATACTGATGTTATATTTAATGGTAAAGGTACTGCCGTTGATAAAACAATTGAGAACAAAATAAAAATCAATAACACAGTATACGGTTACTCTTTAGGTGAAGCTTGGATATACAACATGTCTGCAGAAGCTTTAGCTGCTAAATTGTCCACCACTGAACAGTTCGATGCAAACGTCAATGGCCAAGGTGCTGATAAATTTGCGATCTGGACAAAATTACAAGAATATACTAATAGACTAAGCTTAAACGGCTTGTTATCATCGGATCCAAATAATGATCTGAATATATACATTGACGACAGTTCTATTTCATGGAAAGCTGGTCAAACGCTTAAGATAGTATTTGATACAATAGACATGCAAGGTAACAGTATTAAAATCTATTCTGATAAAGTTAATAGATTTGATAAATTAGTTGCTGAAATAGATGTTAGTCAACTTTTAACAAATAAACCATATATTGAGATAGTATGTGTAGATCCTACCGCCTATCTCTTTGAAGCAGATATTTTAAGATAATATGAATACTAACAACTCACTTTCTAACACGCTCAAGAAGCTTCTTGAAATCAATGCTAACTCTTTAAAGGTATACGAAAGAGTTAACGAAGCTGTAACCACTGAAAAGAAAGATATTCCTTTGGAAATCTTGGCACCAGATGGTACAACTACTACAGTTTATGTACCTGCGTTCGGTTATATGAAACGTGAGCTAGATAGACTAGACACAAACTTAAAGGCGCTTACAGGTTTAGGAAACGGCAATACTAAAATTAAGTTAGCTGATGGAAGTTATCAAAAAATTATTACCTCAGCATTAAAAACACCAGCTAACGACATTACAAATGTAATTAGACCTGAACGTTTTGCTACTAAAAGTAATTATTTCTTTGAAGATTTCTTAAATCCACTATTGACAACGTCTTTAGATGTTTCTGGACAAGTTGCAGATGATACTGAACGTGTGTTAATTAAAAGAATTATTTTTGATTCTACTAACGACACTACTGTAGAATTTTTTAAAGAAAACTTTAAAAACAAAGAAGAGCTTGATTATTATACTGTCATCAAAGACGTTGTAAATAATAATTTAACATATGTTGTTGACGAAGAGGTTAGAGATTTACCTTTTAGAAATAGTCAATACGGTGGTAAGTTTGAAATTACTGATATAGTTACGTTGAAAAAGGATGTTATTGTCGATGGTGTTACTAAAAAGAAATCGGTTAGGTTAGTAACTGTTGATAAATTAACATACTCTGACAATGCTAAAGATGCAGATGATACTGAAATACTTAAAGTGGGCGATGAGCTAATGCTTAACAATAGTGGGAAGAACACTAGATATAAGATTTCAAAAATAGATGGATCTGAAAGACAATTAGAATTAGAAATAATAGAAGGTTACGGAGCACTTAGAATAGGTGTTGATGCACTATCTATTTACAAATATGTTAAAGGTGGATTATCTGTACAGGTTAACTGTGGATTCAATGAAAGAGTTTTAGTATTTATTAAAGCTATTGATCCAGATTCAAACATGTTGGCAGAAAAATGGTCACCGGGTATTGGTCTATATACTAATGAATTAACTCTTCTTCAAGAAGATGGGACATTTATTAGATTAGATGATTATTACAAGGAAAACGTTGCAGATTTCGGTCAATATATTAAAGCACTTAAAGACGATGCTATCCCACCTGCAACCATAGGTGTGACTCCTGATGCTCCAGTCTTGGACAACAGTAACTTTAAGGTTGTACAAATTAACAGACACCTGACTAAGAATGACGCATCTGATAAGATTAAAAAGTTCTCGGCAGATAAAACTTCAGTTGAAGAAACAATTAAGAAATTAGACGATACTATTTCTAAGAAAAGAAGTGAGATTTCAACTAAGAAATATGAATCTGAAGTTCAAAGAGACAAAGACAAGAGTGAGCTTAATGCATTAATAGAAGAAAGAGCAAGTGAAACTAAACTTTATAATAGTTTGGTAAATCAAATTCAATCATTATCTTCTAGTACTAATGCTACGAACATCACACCTAAATTTAGAGTTAGAGGTTTTTGGGCTGTGCCTAGACCTAAAAAGGTTGCAGATACAGTTCCGCAAAGCGTGGTACAATTCTCAGTACAATATAGATACTTATCGACAAATGGTAAATCAGGAGAAGTTTCTCAGTTACCATTCACTGATGGTACTAGAGAGAAAACTGCAGTATTCTCAAACTGGAATGAAATTAAAACTAAAGTTAGGCCAAGAGGAAGAGTAGTTACAAGCACACCTGCTAGCCTTAGCTTATCACAAGCTAACAGAAATCTTTCAACAACACCTAGAATAGGAAAGTTTGAGTGGAAAGAATCTTTAGTAGAAGATGCACAGGAAATTAATTTCAATCAATTAGATATTGCAATTAATCAAAACGAATTAGTTGAAATTAGAGTAAGATCTATTTCTGAAGCAGGTTATCCTGCAAACCCAATATATTCTGAGTGGTCAGCACCAATTACTATTGATTTTCCAGAGGCTGAGATTGACACAACTGATTTAGATGGACTAGTCCAGAAAAACTTAGCGGAAGTAGCTGCAGTTAAAATATCTGAAGAATTAACTTCTAAAGGTGTATTTACACACGTTGATGAGAGCTTTGTCGCTAACGAAAAGTTTTATGCTCACAACGCAGCATCAATAGCATCTGGTTTCTTATCAGCAGAACAAAAACCTATCTCAGTATTCGACAAGCTAATTGCTTTAGAATCTCAAATAGCTGCACTTAAAGAAGGTATCGAGGCTGAAGTTGGTGAATTAGTAGTTACATTAAGATCAGAAGACGGTACAGTATCTGTTATACAAAACAATACGGTTAACCAAATATTTGCTGGTTATTATGTTGACGAAGTTGCAGAACTTACAGTTAAGAAAGGACACATTGTTACTAAGACATTCAAATTATTATTAGAAAATACTAAAGCAACACAATTAGAATTAGTTGCAAGATTAACTGGAGATAGAAGTAAGCCAGTTTACAAATCATCAGGTTCAGGTTCTACAGAACACAGTAACGGATTTGGTGTTCAGTTAAATGATCAAGAAACAGCAAGCATTGATACTAAAATTGCATCTGATACGTATTATACATCTCAAGGTAAATATGATTTAGCTCCAATACAATATCAAAATGTTTCTCCATCTGCGATTGCTAATGTAGAAGATTTATTATTGTCTGCTCCGTATCAATCTGCACAAAGAAGAGGACAATTCATATACAACAGATATATGGATGTCGCAAATCATAATCCTCTTTATGTGACTGAATCATTAATAGATGGAGCTCCTGCAAGTTTAACTAATTACGAATATACATTAAGTTATGCTACATTTGAAAGTGGCTCTAGTAATATAATTCTAGAAAACCCAACAGGTGACGGTACATCAAACGACTTTATTTGGACCGGTACATTCGGCGTAGCACAAGGAGTGTCAAACCTAAATATGGACTTTGGTGCAAATATGGTAGATGTGTGTTCTGTTGGAACAATAGGTGCAGCAGCATACAACACGGGTCTTTATATGCATAAGGATCATCCAGATTTAGAAAATCTATACGCAGGTTGGTTAACTGATGAGGTTAATCAAGTTATGCTTCCTTATTCAGAAGCAACACAAAAGGCTTCATTACAAGCACTTGTAAACGGTGCAACCCACACAATGCCAATTACATCTACGTTTGTATCTGGTAAATCATTTAGATCAGTTGGTGCATTTGGTGCAAACTTTATTAATATTAATAATGTTAAAGCTAAACAACAATTAGGATTCCAAGATACTAAGGATAGTCAGATCATAGCAGCTGGAGACAGAACGTTTAAAATGTCATTCGATTCTAATGATCAATTTTTATTAGGTGGAAGATCATGCGGATCTTTCTTATTCATGTCTCCTATTAATTTAGATACACTATCAGTTGATGGAGAAACTAAACAATCTAGAAAATCGATTAAAGGTAGAGACAAATCAGGCTTAGACAACTCTAATGCGCTTACGGTTGACATCGTATTCCAATACAGAATGACAGATTATTTTGGTAATGATGAAGATTCTGATAGAGGAAGAATTGGTGGACAAGCTAAATTAACTTTCCCTAACTTAACATATACAAAAAAGATCGGTTTTGATATTTTTGATAAATTTGATCAACAGTTTACATTTGATTTAGAAGTATTTGCTAAGTACAGTGCGAAAGGTAAAAACTTAAACTCAATAAGAGCTGCACAACTAGTTAGAAATGTACCAAGCTTTTCTTCACCAGCAGTTGATAGAAGAATATATGACTTTAAAGGGTATTCTGTAAGGTAATATGAGAAAGCTACCGTTATTGTGTTAGATATATAATAGAGAAGGTAATGAGAACTCTATTAATAAAACAATTAACACTGTAAATGGCATCAATTTCAATTAAATTATTTCAAGCATCTGCAAATGCTACATCGGCATGTGGTTTTGATCGCGCAGATACAACAGAGATCGTAGTATGGTATGATGATACTAATGGCAGTACTCCATATACTATAGAAACACTTCCTAGCGGTTCACAACTATACCAAGAGTCTGCGCGAACTAATGTAGTCAACGCAACATACCTAGACAATGTAACCGGAGATAACTTTTGGGCAATAAAGGACACATCTTTTTTCGGTGAAATTCAAATCGACAGTACTACCGGACTAACTAGCGATATAGCAAATGCGTGTAGTAATTCATTTTTAGATAATAGATGGGAATTAAGTACAGCCTATGGAAATCCAATAACACAAGCAAGTGAAGGTGACGAGGTTTCACTTTTCATTACAGGACTTGGAGATTTAGATGGTTATGAAATTGATTATGCACTTGATACTTCCGAGGATGCAGCATACAGCGATCTTAGCATAGCAGGAGACGGATCAATGCTTCTTTCTAAAATTTCCGTATCAGATCCGTTTTTATGTCAAGCAACACTTACGTTTACGATACTCACTGATGCTGATGGAAATGAAGGTACAGAAGTTCTGAAATTTGATTTATCATCAACTGACGGAACCGAAATGGGTTCAAATGATTCTGCAACCTTAGACATTATTGATGTAGCACCAACTCCAACACCAAGTTCAAGCGTACCAGCACCAACTCCAACACCATCTCCATCGCCCGATCCTATATTTGATTGTACGGTAGCTCAGTTAGATTTATCTAGTTTAAATGGATTGGCAGCGGGTACAACCATTGACACAAGCACTAATTATGCTACAGTTGGTACATCAGGATTAGTATCACCTACTACAATACAACCAGGTTCAAGTACTTACACATTTACCATTACAATACCAAATGGGTATCAAAATTCAGCAGATGGAACAATAACATGTACAGGATCCATCACTGGTGATAGTGCTCCAGTATCAAATAACGATACAATTAACCTTAATTCTGAAGATACTCAAAGTATTAATATTTTTACGTTAGTAGAAGATGATATAGACGCTGATGGTGACCTTATAATTACACTCGGCGCTTTAACCCCTGCAATATCAGGATCGTCTCTAGGTGCACTTACTGGTGGTGTAACATTATATACTGCACCTCAATTAGTATTTGCAGATGGCGACAAAACACAAACATTTGATTATACTGCAGAAGATACTACAGGTAACATATCAACTGGAACTGTTACTATTAATATAACAGCTGAAGCTAACACTGCTCCATTATTTCAGAACACGCCTTATACAATAGCAACGTCTCTAAATGATACAATACCGGTAAGCATTTCGTACAATGCAATTGATGCAGAAGGTCAAGCTATTACATATTCTATTGCTGTACAACCATCAAAGGGTGTAGCTTCAATAGATACTGGTAATTCTACTGTTTCATATACACCAAATTTAGGTGAAACTGGACCAGACACCATAACATTAAGTGCAGTAGATTCTGAAGGAGGTACTTCTACAACTGTTATTGATGTAAACATTTCGTTTCCTGCATTCTTTGAAATTAATGCAACAGCATTTTATAACAATGACGACGATGCATGTTTAGAGCCAGCTACTACTTCAGCTTGGTTCTCAACACAGAATGCAACACAAATAAGTGGACTTTCAATAGGTGATAAAATATATAATGATGTTAATGGTGCAGGCGTTAGAGCTTCTGATAACATTGCAACTCATTGTAAAATAGTACAAGACGATCAAGAAAAAATAATAACGCTAAATAGTTCTGGTGAAATATTAACTATAGGAACATGTGAGGCACAATCAGATTTATTTCAAAAAACTAGAGTTAGATATTCTGGATCAGAGACTAGTCTTTGTAATCCGGACGGAGGGGAAACAGTAGACGTGTATTACGGAATCTCAACAGCTGGAGATCCTTCAATAACTTTAGCAACACTAGTTGCAAATAACACTAAACTGTTTGTTAGTAGCTATAGAGCAAATCAATATCAAAATGGCCTTAATGAAACATTAGAGGGATTAATTCCAGCAGGTTTATATCAGGCAGATGGCGAAGCAGTTACTTACTACAAAAGAGGAATTAATGGCGCATGGACCACAACAAGTGGATCTTTACAATGGTCATGTCCTGAGCCTACAACATATGTTACATTTAATTTAGGTACTTTAACATATGCGGCAAGTGTTGATGGTATATGTGGTACCATTTCTACTACACAAGATATTTATTATAGACTCCCGGAAATTAATGGATCTGTTCCGCCTAAAATGGATTTAATTGAGATAGCCCAACAAAATATTCCAATATTCACAAGTCAACTTGCCGCAGATGAAAACATAACAGAAGGTTTGGCACCGGCTGGTGTATATTTGGATTTTGGTGGTGATTATTTAGTATGGGACAACGAAGGTGATGGATTTGAATATAACTGGTATGGATTTAATGGTCAAAACCAATTTGTAAAGAATTCACAGATCACACAACTAGGTAGCTGTAATCAATACAATAGACCAAGTCTTAATGGTGAAAACCTAGGCTTAACTACTGGAGATGGTGGTATAAATGATACTAATGTATATTATGTATTTTATGAGTGCACTTCAAACACAGATCAAAATAATACACTAGGAACACTTTCTCAATATTGGAATTTACGTGTAGTTGATGCTGGTTTTGATGTTACAATGAATGCTGAAGGTAATTCTGTTGCAGTAGGCGAAAGCGCACTCAAAGGTTTAATCGACAGTTTCGGTGACATGACAAACCAACAGACAGTTCAACCAGAAGGATATGGATGTCTAACGTTTGTGCACACCATTTGGTCTGAAACTATAACAGACGCTGTAAATTCTATTAGCACAATATATGCATCAGAAAGTATTAAAGTGTCTGGTATTAATGCAGTTGATTTAGGTTTTGGAAGTGAAAGAGAAATAAGTGTTTATTCTGGGAACTCATGCAACAACTGTGAGAGTTCTAACAATTTAGATTCTACATACAATATGCCAATAATGGATGACTCTATTATTGAAGCGTTAGGTCCTAATTTTGATTTGGAATCTAACTATAATTTAGACAATGTTTCTAGACCACTTTTAAGAACAAATCCTAAACTTACTACTAACGTTAAGTTAGTTGTTAGTGAAGATGATAATTTATATTTAGAAAGTATAAATGCCAGTAAAGAATTAGCAGCGGTAGAATACAAGAAATTTCCTATCAACAAAGATGGTAAATATGCATATGATGTTGCTAATTTCTATAACGTGAACTCAACTCCAAACGAGTTAATGTTCCAAACAAAAAGAGATTATTCTGATATTACTGTTTTGGACAGTTATGAAAAACAAATAGAAGAATCATACCAATACGGCACAAACTATAATTTTTCTAAATCTCACACAGAGGATTTTAGAATATTTGCACCGATATGGTTAGACACACACATACCTAGAAACTTTGTTATCTACAGAATTAATGATCCAGTGGGATCTTTAAATTTACAAGATAATGCTGTAGATAATCTAAGTAGAATTAAAAGTCTTCTTAGAAATTCAGAAATTATTAAATCATTTGATTTAACTAGAAATTCTAGTATAGGTACATATTTAAGAAATCACGTACAAGACGAAACTTTTCCTTCAGCACCAATCACTGTAAACTTTGAAAAGAAGGAGAAATCTAGCTTTAACGGAATCGATCTTATTAAGGGAGGTTTTACATCTAAAGGAGAATATCTATATAAAGATTATATCTTAACTGATAAACCATTAATTGAAGCAAATGATTATATAACTGATGCATTTAGAAGAAATGAAATAGCTTCAGCAAACTTAATTAATTTAGAATTTTTATTTAACGATGATTTAGCATCAGAATATAGTGTAAACAGATACTTTGGATTATTTGTAGATGAAATAGATTCAGGCTATGGTAGAATATTTTCAATTGATGGTAAGATACACCACTTTAAAGAATTACATTCTTTAGTGGATGCCACTAAGCCTGAAACAGCAATACCATCACATAAGCAAATTACTACAATGCCAATGTTGGCATATGCCAGCGTGGGTAACAAATTCTTTAATATATCAAGCAACACAGTATATGACGATAAAGAATGGAAGGTTGCCATAGAAGATGGGGGAAATTACATAAATGATCAATTAGGTATAAAAGAAACAAACAGATCAATTGACCTGGTTGAAAACAATGATCACGGATACGACTTTATAAAGTTAAACGTAACTGATATACCATATACTAATGACGCATTAGGAATCACGAATATTAAAGAGGAAGCCAATAAATTCACGTTTATTAAACACGTCGAAGGTCAAACCATTGTGTTTGCAATTGATGATCCTGCAAATCCAGGTACACCTAAAACATTTTCAATAGAAACTACAGCAGATGTATCTGAAACTATTAAAACTATTTATAATAAAGTAACAACTGGTACCGAGGCAGATGGTACAAGCATACTTTATTTAAACATGGAAGATTCTTTATTATTTAGAGATCTTTTTGATATTACACTTGACGGTATTGATTTTATTACTACTAAAAGTTTCTTTTTTACTGAAAGACATGCTAATTTAGGAGATCTAAATTTAAGAATAATTTCACAAGGTGATTGTATTATTAGAAATGATCAAATTCAAACCAATCTAAATTTACAAAATCACATATACAGAGCGGAATCTCAAATTGATGCAAGTAGATTTGAAGGATATAGGTATTCTAATCAAGGTACGACAACAGATGTTGCAGTTGCGTTAGCATCGTGTATTGATAGCAATGAGTCTAGGTTTTCTGCACATAACATTGGATCAACAGTTTATATAGTTAGTAAAATATCTGGATACGAGTTAATGCAGTCTTGTTTATTATTAGGTAAGGGTAATGTTAATGAATTTCTAACTATTGAAAATGCAGATTTATATAATAGATTACAACTTAGAGAGAATATAGCTTTATTACCAGAACAATCAATATTAGAAAGATATGATGCATATTTCCTTTCAGGCGGTAATGCACCTGGAAAATCAGTATTCGTAAACAATGAAACATTAAGTGAAATAAACGTAAACGATTATATAGAGACTAGATATGCTAATGTTTATAATAAAGTAATAGACGTTGTAGAAGATATTACTAGGGCTAACAGTGAGTTTTCTAAAATAGTTTTAGAAGATAAGAATGACTTATCAGATGGTGATAGTAAAATATATTATGAAAACGAAGTTAGATTAGGTTTATTTTCAGCATACGACATGTATGACTTGAATACTGATTTTTATGACACATCTAATTCAGACATAAAAGAACTGGTATACGAGACTCAATCTGAAATAGATTACGAACCATATACAAACGCTATAAATAATATCGATGAAACAACTGGACTTGAAACTACTATATTAAGTGCTAGAGATATTTTCAGTGAAGATTTTGAATTAAATCCAATTGATTACTTTTCTAATCTATCTAAAATATTAACAGAAGAGTCAGTAGAAGACGAAGAGAATGATCAAATCACATCAGAATACGACAGACTTAAAGAAAACAATTTAAAAGAATATGCTACTAATTCTAGAATAGTACCTAACATTAACAAATGGGTACTTAAAGACACAGTGACGGTCAGAGAGCAGCCATATTACTTAAACGTTAACGAAGCATTTGGTAGAACTAATTTCTCCCCAGACTTATCAGTTTCTGAAAGAGACAGAGAAGCAATGACACATGAGTGGTTCTATATGGAAAAACCACCTAAGTATTTGAAGTACAATGAAATTAACAATACTTTTAGTTACGTTAACTTTATAGAGGGATTTGATTTAAGTGCTAATTTATTTAAAAGTACCGTCAATAATTATTTTGACAAGTTTATGATTAGTGATGGGTTTGAAAAGAAACTCACATCAGAAGATTTAGTAGATATTTATGACGATATTTTTGAAGGTGATCCAGAAATAAATTCACTAGAAGATTCTATCACGTCATACATTAAGACCAACCTTTTAAAGAAATATTCACTAATAGATGGTGGTAATAGAATATCACATGCTAGTACAGTATTTAAGGGCATTAAAGTTGATTTTAAAAATAGAAAAGAATTTGTAAACACAACTGCTAGTGAATTTGTAAAGAGTAGTGAATTCAACGGTTATAAATTTAGTATACTTCTTAAAGTTAACGAAGATTCTGAAACCAATAGCATATCGTATGAAGTGATTCAAAACAAGAAATTTAAGTTTGTTATCATGTATATTACTTTAAACTTGGGTGATTATTGGATTGATAACAATATGAATAGAAAACTACTTTATGAATTAAACCATAAAATAGTGTTTGATTCTAATCAAAATGATTTCGCATATGCCGATACTAAGTTTAATGGTGCATTACAATTTAATGATTCATCTATAAACTGGGCAGATGAAGGACCTTATACTATTCCTGGTGTTTCTCACGTTAGTGGCACATTACCTCAATTTGATTCTCAAATAACACTAGGTGATGACGGACTATACGGTGATATTATTATAGATTTATTTCCTAACGATGATACTAATTCAATTTACAAAGTTTCTGTAACAGCGGTAGATTCAGATAATTCGTTAAAAATAGCAGGGAAACCAATTAATATTGTTGATGCTAATGACATATTAGATATTGAATTCTTACCCAACTCTATACAGGGTGGAGCTGAGTATACATATGTCGGTGGTGGTGCTAATGCACATAAAGTTATTTTAGAAGATTTAACAGCAAAATCAGTTGCAGACCTGGTCAACCTAAACAACGATGATATTACATATACGACAGTTGATGTTGATGGAACTATATTAAACAATAGATTTGTTATCAACTTTAGCGATGGTACAGAAGTAATTCAAAGATCTAATCTTAGTATTGAAGAAGATACAGACAAACCTAAAAGTTTTAAATTATTTAAAGGTAATATTGGTTATAATTTAATGTCTAACTCTGAATATTATCCTTTCTTAATAAGACACAATGGAAGCTATACAGTAGATATGAAACCTATTGTTACGTTTACTGATGCATATTCTCACTTTAAAGTTAACAGATTACACTTGACAAATAACACTAACGAGCTTAGATTTGAAGAGGCTTTATATAAACACTCATTGACTAACTTAGATGAGTTTAATAGAGCAGATGCATATTACAGAAGATATAACAAATGTGGCGTTATGTTTAACTTAGGGTTTATTAGTGACGATGGTACACATGATTCTGAATGGGGAATAATTAAAAATCATTTCTATCATAAAGTAAATGAAATAAACCCTAGCGGTGTAACTAAACTTTCTAGTACTAGTGATAAACTGCCTTTATATCCGCTTATTGGAGAAATAGCTATCGATAAAAAAGATATTAATGTATTTAGATCCTCATGGGATTCTGATTATTATACAAGATCACTAGCAGGTGGAATTTCTACTAGTATTCCAGGCACGTTAGACACTCACGAAGAAAGATCATATTTAGCATCAACAGTGATGAAGCCTAAATATTCATATGATCTTCTTGATTTCAACACGTCATATGTTACTTCAGAAGAAGAACTAGATGATATTTTAAGAAATAATGCAAATACTAGTAATGTTGTTGTATATGAAAATAAAAATTACATTATAGCTGATTTTTACATAACAGATACATTAATTACTAGGCTTGCAAAAGATGGTGTGTTAGAGAGTATTTCAAGATATGTTTCTCCTGCTAATTCAGCTGGAAACAAAGAAACATTGACTGATGATGCGTTGTTATACACTGAAAATAATTTAATAGAGACTTATATACTAGATTCTGTTCAATTATACACTAAACGATTTAAGGGTAAAGGTTCTAAGATTATAAATGCAGTAACTATTGATCAATTAGACAGTGATGGTTTCACGCTTGATAAGAATAATTTTGCATATAGAAGTCACATCCAAAAGCCAATGAATTTTAGGTTGATATATAATAAAAGATTAGGCTACTCTTATGATATAAAACCTATGATAAAAATAAAGTCATAAAATGGCAATCAACATTAGAGAAATATTACATCCAAGCGATTCTGATTCTATTAAGTTTGAGAAAATTAACTACAACTTTGATCAGATACTAGCAAATGGCGGTGGGCCAAGAGGCCTAAAGGGTCAAAAAGGTGATCAAGGAAATCCAGGTTTAACTGGAGCCCAGGGTATTCAGGGTTTAAAAGGTGAACAGGGTTTAAAAGGTGAAACTGGAACCACTAACACACCATGGTCCTCAGTAGATCCAATAGGAACTAATTCTGCTGCTTATAAAATTTTAAAACCAAAGAGATTAGGTTTAGCTTATACTCCAGTTGTATTTATAGGAGATGAAGTATTTGATGAAACAACGTCAACCGATGGTATAAATACTGATATTAATGCAAAATTAACTATCAAAAAGGATTCAATTGCTTTTGATAACTACATTACATTAGTAGATGACGATAGCGGTGAGAAAATAGTATTTACAGGAATATATGATGCAAATACTTCAATAACTAGATTTGCTATTCAAAACGCATTCCAAGCTTCAAACATTCAATTTGCAATAAATGTTGATTCTATTGATTTAGATTCTGGTAACAATACTACCATAACAGGTGGATCAGGTGTTACTATTCAATCAGGCGCAGACTCTGATATTAAATTAGAAACACTAGGTGAAGGCATATTAAATGTTGATGCTAATACTGAGTTTAAGGGTTTTGTTCAATTAAATAACACTGCGGATCCTCTTACAGCAACGGCTGGTATGCTTAGATATAATTCAAATACTGATACATTTGAGGGTTATTTTTCAGACAATGAATGGAAAGAATTATGTACTACATGTGGTGCTGCTGTTCCTAACTCTATAATAATTGGAGGTGGAAACATTAATGCAAATGCAGACGGTACACCAGTTAATAATAATAGTATTTCTATAGGTGGTGGAAACATTGATGCAAACGCAAATGGTACACCAGTAGGAAGCTCAACAATTAACTCATATACATTAGATCTTGATGCTGGAGGAACCACAGCTGATTGGACTTTTGATTCCGCAGAAATAGGAACCAACTCACATTCAAGTGTAAGTCAAACTTCTTGGACACCGGGCGCAAACGGCGGAACATTAGTATTTGACGCAGAAGACGGCGTTTCAGTTCAAGTTAAAATTAACGCAACAGCTGGAAATAATTTACAATTCGACGGCGATGCTGCAGGTGGAGCATTCTCAATTACACAAAGTGGAACAGCTGACATACAAAACATAACAACAGATGCAACCTCAGGCGAATACATAATTACGTTTAATACATCAGGAAGTTTATCTTCATTAGCATGGGCATTAACGGTAGAAGCGGTTACAGAAGTAATTGTATCTAGTACTATGGGAATTATATTTGATGATTACATAGACAATGCATCCAGATTTGCAGGAGGCGTTGATGGCGCTAACTTCCCAGTAACAGTAGGTTATACTTTAACAAACGTACCAAGCGGAATAAGCCCAGCAGGACCTGGTGCAATAGATGACGGTATAGTTTCTGGAACACCTACTTCTATGCTTCCGCCACCTGGTGGATCTCAAAAAGCGCAAGTTTGGACAGGTACTTATACATGGTCATTGATTGGTACTTCGGTTGGTACTGAAAGTAATAATCTTACAGTTCCTTTGTTTGGCGGAGGAGCTTACGACGTACAAGGAACAGAAGATTTCTTCTACATAACAACTCCTTCAACAATAGGTGATCCTGAAGAAGAACTTGGTGATGGATTTACAATGGGATAAAAACATAGATAATAAAATTAAAATATATAAATTAGAAATAAACAAAGTAAAAAATGGCACATACATACACAAGAACAGTAACGGTAGTTCCAGCAGATGATGGTTACACATGGAGTAATCCAGCTACTGGATGGATTGTTATTACACAAGTAGGTAGTTCTGATACATGGAATATTGAAGTACTAGATAATACAACCAGTCAAAGTAGATCGGCAACATTAACAGTAAATCACACAGATGGTTCAACTACTAATTCTATTACAGTTGATCAAGCAGCAGGTGCATATGGTGGTATAACACCAACGCCTTCGCCGAGTACAGTACCTCCGACTCCAACACCGAGTTCAAGTACACCTGGGCCGACTCCAACCCCATCACCATCTAGTTCTAACTCGGTTAATCCGACGTTTACATTCGCTAGTGGAACTAGTTCGTCAAATAGAGATACGATGTCATCTAGCGCATTAACTAAAGATGTAGTATATACTATTACTAATGATGGACTGACTTCACCTATTGCACCAAGTGCCTTGTCTTCGTCTTCAACAGGAGGATGGATTAGTGGAGCAAATTTATCAGGACCAACGGGAACAAACGATCCACTTGTATTTACAGGTGTTTATCAATTTACTAAACAGCAATCAGGAAGTAGTAATGTGAATGTTGACTGTACAGTTCCTGGACCATACGGAACAACTGAAGTATGGTATGTACAACTGAACTTTGGAGGTTTTATTAAAGATAACTAAAGATAACGACTAAGCAGATATGGAATTTATAAAGAAAATATTTGGTAATAAGAACACCCTTACATTTGTACTGGGTGCTCTTTTCGTTTTGTTGTTTTTGAGACAATGCGACCAAGTATCATCTTTGAAACAAGATGTTAAGTATGCAAAAGAAGACGCTAATATTTCTTTAAATAATATGTTAGCTTCTCAGGATTCTGTTAGTGTTTTAACAAACAAGTACGGTGATCAAGTAGCACAGATAAGATCTTACAAAGTTGATTTATCAATTAAAGATAATGAGCTTATTAAGATGACCAATAAATATAAAAGGGCATTAGACTTAAATGACGATCTATCAAGCGTTAATTCTTTAATCTCTGCTGAATTAGAAATTAAAGATAGTTTACTGGCAAACACAAGTGTAACTCAAATAGATTCAACTACTGCTGAAGTTAATTATGAATCATTTAAAGATTATGGTAGTGGTAACAGTAGATCTCTATTTGGAACTTCTACATTAAAATATGATTTCGGTCAATTTAGGGTTTTAGATAGTAAATTTGAATTAAAACAAACATTAAGTTTATTTGCTGCAATTGAAAATGTAGATGGAGCTGATAAATTAAAATTAAGTACTAGTTATCCAGGTATAGAAATTAAAGACATTGAAAACATAAATTTAATCAACACACGACTAAATAGAAAGAATGAGAAGAAATCAGGATGGTCTATTGGAATTGGAGTTGGTTATGGTATAAACTTAAATAATAATCAAGTAATTAGCACCGGTCCTTCTATTGGTTTAGGAGTGTATTGGTCACCTAAATTTTTGAGATTCTAAAACAATATGGCAAAATCATCAAGATATTTCAGGATAGACGAAGACGTTTTATTAGAATTCATATATCACGATCAGAGTAATCCAGATGCAACTAAAATTGAAGTGGATGATAACGGTAGTGAAGTAAAATTCTTAGATACTGTTAAAAACGTAACCACAGCACCTAGACATTTAATAAATGAATTAGGTAGTGATGTTGTAAACTTTGATGTTACAATAAATAGCGGTTACTTGTCTGTTGAAAACTTTGCAGCAAGAACTTTACTTTTACAAAACGGTAAAACATATAAATTTGACTTATCTGCATTAGATAACCCTGGAGATTTTACTATTAGTGGATCATTGGGCATATATTCTTATTCTGGTACTACAATGATAGGACAATACATTCCTAATCAAAATGGAATAATTGAATATAATTACCCAGATCTTATAGGTGGTAAAATAATAGTAGACACTAGAGCAAATCCTTTATTTTCTACGCCAGACGAAGTTACGGGTAATGACATTAATCAGCCAATAGGAAGATACCATGGTATTAAAGTTCCTAATGACGAATCAAGATATGCATTATTAGGATATGACTCGACTGGATATTATGAGATGTTTAATTATATCAATAATGCTTCATCGTGGACTGGTGGTAACGAAGCTGATCTTATTAACTATCAAGTAGAAGCTACACAAAATATTAATTACATTCAATATGATTCTGTAAGACTTCACTTAAAAAGTGGTTATAGTTTTTCTGCTAGAAATTATGAAGGTTTCTTATTTGAAGTTACAACCGAGAGAACAACAGGAATAAAAAATTACTTGACACAATTAGTATATCTTAATACTAGTAATTATGAGTATGCAAATCCAAGACCTTTTATTTTAGGTGAAACATTATGGAGTAAATTTATTGAAATTAAAATTCCTTCTATCATTGGACAAAACTCAGAATTTACAGATAGATTTTACGGAGATGGTACTATAGGCTCAAGTGATTTAGATATAACTTCAAACTACGGCATAAGCTTTAAGCTAATAGATAAATTAGAAGTAGGAAATGGCTTTGATTATTTCTACGTAGGTGAAGAAAATAAGTTTACAGTTTCTAGAGAAGACGAATATCAAGATTTTACAGTTGTAATAGAAGATGCAGACGACGGAGATTATTTTAAAATATATGGTGAAAAGGATAATTCTATAGGTGCATTTGAAGCATACATTCTTAATAGAATTCAAACAAGTTCTGATGATATTATAGCAATATTCGATGTTGATATATTTGAACAGATAGGATCAACATATGTAAAAACTAATGAAATAACATTTACACAATACGAAGATTTTAATGATCCTATATTGTTTAGACCAATAATAAAGAATGCAAGCATTGCGGTTAATTTTTCTATAGAAGTAACTATGAGAATTTATAACCAAACAGATAACACGCAAATAGTAAAAAGAGCTAGTTTGATTTTAAATCAAGCTGGTAGATATGGTAAAAAACTTTCGGCATTAAAGATTAATAGTCCAAATATAATGACTGAAGTTTATAACATACTACCAAATCTTTCTGGTAATAAAGTAATTAAAAGTTTACTTATGGACAGTGTGCCTAGATCTGTTAAGGTTGTACCTGCATTTATAGAAAGACACAATATAATAGCATCATCATCTAAAGTTAAATTAGAGGGCAAAATTGAAAACATAATGTTAAAAGATGTTGAAGAAATTGAAACTTCTGAATTTATGGTAGAAGGCGACACTAGAATTAGCATTCCGCCATTCGCATGTTATTTTAAGTTTGTTATATCAAAAAAGATTGGAGATGATATTCAGCTTATTTCATTTGAAAATGCAGAGAGATTAATACTATCCTTTGGAGATGGAACTAATAAATTAGTATTTAATCATGTATCTAATAAAGATATTGACATGGGTGAAGGAGAAGTTTTATTTAGAATAAACGAAGCTAATGCTAAAGCAATTAGAAACATGAGTAATAATACGTTCTACATCAGTTTAGATAATGGTACTGAACAAACTTATGTAACTTCTGGACAATTTATAAAGGCTTAATATGATTTTAAATAGTAGGAATAATACATTCGACTTTAAATTCCCTAGGAATTTTATACCAAAAGAAGTTGCTGCAAAATACAAGCAATATCTCACTAAGGTACCAGGATCTGTATTAGCAGAGCCAATAGATTTTGTTAACTATTCTATTCAAGGTGTAAATATTCCAGGTGTTTCTTTTGATCCAATATCACAAGCTGATAATGACGGTTCTATAAGATACCAACGTGGAGCAGTTCCAATTCAAAATACAATAGAAAGACAGTTTACTGTTACTATGCAATTATTAGATGGTTTTATAAACTATTGGATAATGATGGACACTTTATTATATTATTATGCAAGATCTACTACTGAACCATATACTGAACCATTAACACTAAGAATATTAGATTCTGAAGGTGCATCAGTTGCATATATGCAATTTGCTAAACCTATAATGAATTCTATTAATGAACTTAATTTAAACTTTTCAGATAATATTTCTGAATTTAGTACATTTGAAATTAATTTCTATTATAATCAGCTTAAACTAAGAATAGAATTAGATTAATATATACAATATGAAACATATACTAACATTAGAGGGTTATTATTCTTACGACGATTTTAAAAAAGGTAAGTGGGGAACTCCTGCAGAAATAGAAGAAGATCTTAGAACTGCTGTTATCAAACTATTCACATATGCTGGTATATCAGATAATTTAGACGATGTTGAATATGAGGATCAATCAAATGATAAGGGTATAAAGTGGCAAATAACAATTAAACATGCTGAGGGCAAAGATATTTTACATGCATACAAGCATACAAATTGGAGAGGTCAATATGAATTCTATTTAAACAAGAAGAAAACTTCAGAATACGATATTCAACAATTATTCTTAAAGAAATTTGTAACTCCTTTAGATCAGTATTTGGCATCTATGAAATCTTTTGATAAGTATCATGCATATGCAGATGATCATGGAGCATGGAAGAGAGGAACAGCACACGCTGATAGATTAAGAGAAATGTATAAGGTTTTAAAAAGTGCCGAAAAGAAAAAGGCATATAAAGAATTTGTAAAGAAACACAAAACAGAACTTCCTTTTAAGGATTTCTCTGGAGCATAATAAATATAAACAATATAATCATGGCAGAACAAAAAACATACACATTTTGGGGATCTAACCCAGAAAAAGGAGATCGTTTCGATAAAGCAGAGGACTGGATAGCAGCTGTGTTTGAAACTGAAGAAGAAGCAAATGCTTTTGCATCTTCTGAAGGCAAAGGTTATAAATTTACAGGTATAAGCAATTATGACATTAAAGCAGGTATACGTGTAGGTAGTGGCTTTCATAGTGCTAGAATTTTCTGTGAAAACATGTCTGAAAACAAGGCTAAAAAGGAATTACAGAATTTAAACACTAGATGTTCAGCTTATTTTAAAAAACCTATAAAGGGTGGAAGCTATGTTAAATTCAATAAAGACGGATTCGTTGAAGGAGAAGGATATAAATTTTACTCTAATGAGGATAATAAAATTCAAGAATCTAAAAAGACATTAAAACACTTATTGTTATTTGAGCAATTTATTAATAAAGCTTAAGTATAATAAAGAAAGATATATACAATATGAAAACATTTAATAAATACTTAGTCGAAGAGAAGATTACTGATCAAGACATGGATATTCTTAAAGAGAATCTAAACTCTGAATGGTCTCCTGAATTAGAGGCTAAAATAGATGCAGCTATCGATGAGTTTTGTAATACATATCAAAAGGAAGACGGTACTTATGATTTAGATAAGCTTAATGAAGAGATGACAAATGAAGGTCTTTTAGGATCGATCATCGGTGGTCTTGGTGGTTTTGCTTTGGGTAAATCAGTTGGTAAATTATTAGCTAGAGTACTAGGTATTCAAAAGGGTATATTATATGATTTATTAACTTCAAGACTTGTTGGTGCCGCATTAGGTGCTAGTCTTGGTAAAAGAGTCTAAATGAATTACGTTTCAGTAGATTTTTCTTTAAATTCCCCAGGCATTTGTATATTTGATACAGTAGCCAACACACATCATTATATTAGTTACGTTAAACCAGGCTTAGGTACCAAAAAGGAACAAAAGCTTCAGGAAGATATAGGCTTATTAGATGATGTCACATTAATTTATCAAGAAGATTGGAAGACCACATTTGGAGATTATTCAAAGAATGAGTTAGCAAAAGTAAGAAGATATATGGCAACTGCTGACGCTATTATTAATATTATCCTTGATGTTACAAAATCTAAACAAGATTATATAGTTGCATTTGAAGGCACTTCTTATGGTTCTAAAATGGGAACTAACAATATAATTGACATGGCTGCAGGCGCGGCTATTCTTAAAGAACAGATGATTACTCAACTTCACGTTAAAGACATATTGACTGTGGCTCCTACAACTATTAAGAAGTTTGCTGGTAAAGGTAACATGAACAAGCTTCAGTTGTTTGAGGCTTATCAGCAAAATGTGAACGATGACCCAATCTTAGCTCGAAGTCCCTTGCATTCTATGGTTAAAAACTTGGAAATTGGGAAAAAGATCCCGAAGCCGTTAGACGACTTAGTTGACGCTTATTTTCTGGTTACATACGTTTCAAACCCCTCGACCTAATCTTTCCTCCAGACTTAGATAACATTTGTTATATGCTAGTTGTGAGAAACTGTTTCATAATTTAATTATTTATTTTCAATAAGCCTCTCCATGAAACAATTGGGAACTAAGATATATAATAAGTATAATAACAAAAGTATTAATTACATGTTAGTTACAACAGATTACCTTCGTTTATTAAGCATCCTACAAAAAATGGTGATAGCGAACCAGCTTACTGAAAAGCAAGCGTCAGAGTTACTTCACAAATCAGGACTGATTAAGTTAAAGGAGAATAAATGGAAGGAACCTTCTGGAGCAATCTTAACAATTAATTGAAACTATTAATTATTATACAATATAAAGAACCGAAAGGACATTAAAGTAATTTCAAACTAAACAATTTTAACAAACTAAACAATTTAAAGGTATGAGCGATTCATTTGACATTTTTAACTTGGGCGTAGAAGACGTAGAAACTCACCAAGTACAAACAAGTAATTCTTCTAACGAAGTTTACAAACCAACAGCCGATGACGGCAAAGACGGAACTTACAAAGCACTAATACGCTTCGTTCCAAATCCAGAGAATCCAAGAAATTCTCTAATTCAAAAATACGTACACTGGTTAACTAATTCTAGTGGTGACGGAAAATTGGTAGATTCACCATCTTCTATAGGTGAAAAGTGCCCAATTGCAGATGTATTCTGGAAACTGAGAAAATCAGATTCAGCAGTAGATCGCAAGTCATCAGAGAAATTAAAGAGACGTCAGCAGTACTATTCTTTAATTAAGATCGTAAAAGATCCACAAAATCCAGAATTAGAAGGTACTTATAAAGTATTCAAATTCGGTTACAAGATCAAAGAAAAAATCGATGCTGAGCTTAAGCCAGATTTCGGTGAACCAACACAAGTATTTGACTTGTTTGAAGGTAAGAACTTCGAATTAATCATTACTCGTCAAGGTGAATATAATAACTATGACAAATCTAAGTTTTCTGCTAGTACTTCTGCAATCTTAATGGGCGATGCTCCTGCAGAAAGAAACAAAGAGACAATGACTGCAATTAAAGCTGAGCTTGAAAATGCACCATCTCTTGTAAACTATGACTATAAGGCATGGGACGAAGATACTAGAGCATTTGTAAATGATGTATTAAGAATGTACTTAAACCCTGGAGATTCTATCTCTGCGATGACAAGTAGTTCTACATCTACACCAAGGAAAGCAACTACAAGTGCAACAGCAACAACTGTAGTTGAAGCAGAGGCACCTGCAAAGACAGAATCAAAACCAGCTGCAGCAGTTAGTACAGATGACGATCTTGATTCTTTCTTGAATGACCTCGACATCTAATAGTAACATAGAGCTAACACAAGAGCTAAAGGAAAGAATAGAGTATGCGCTTATACAAGTAACTACTCAGCAACATTCTAATCCTAACAAGCAATCACTAAAGAGCATGCATGGGCGAATAACCCTTGCATGCCCTTATTGTGGTGATTCGCACAAAGATGATACTGCTAAACGTGGTAACATATTCTGGGACACATTGCAATATCATTGCTACAATTGTAATCACCATACAAATTTACATACGTTTTTAAAAGATCATGACATAACGCTAGCACAAAAAGGTGATTCGTTTACTGTGATTGATTACATTCAACAAAACAAGTTACAGGTAAGAACTGAAAATGTGCTTAAACCTACTTTGTTTGAAGATGTACAAAAACATGCAATAGACATTGATCTATTCAAATCAAAATTTAAAGCCAAGTCTATTGAACCTGGAGAATGGATATGGTTTCAACTCAAAGATAGATTATTACATAAGAGATCAGATGAATTCTTGTATTCTGCAAAAGAACATCGTTTATGGATTTTAAACCTAAGTAGAGATAATAAAATTATAGGTGCACAAACTAGAAGAATGAAAGGATATGGACAAAGATACCTTTCGTATGATCTGCCTAAGTTATATGAAGAAATGGGACAGCCGCTACAAGTAAGTGAAGCTGAATCTAATTCGTTAGCAAAGATCTCTACTCTTTTTGGCATCATGACCGTTACGTTTACAAGACCTGTAACAATGTTTGAAGGTCCATTAGATGCTAAGTTTATGACAAATTCTCTAGCGCTGGCAACAGCCGGAAGATCTACTGAAGAGTTTGACGAGATAGAAACGGTAAGATATATGTTTGATAACGATGATACTGGTAGGAAAAAGATGATAGAGAAATTAAAGAAGGGTAGACCGGTCTTCATGTGGTCTAAATTTCTAAAGGACAGTAATTTAGATACATATAATATCAAAGATCTTAATGATTTGATGATTAAATGTTTTGAACTAAAGTCTAGCGCTTTTAAGAATATAAACAATTATTTTACATCAAGTCAATTAGACCTATGGTACATTTAGAAGAATTAACATTTATGGTTGAAGAAAACCTAGAAGATTTTTATAACGACAGAGACCGATTTAAAGGGCATAGACTACTCATAGACTTTGAGGCAGTAGAAATTCCTGATGAGCCGAATACACCTGATATTGAGTTTAGTAAGCCTAAATTTAAGAAAAGACAAACAACTTCCAAGCACATCAAACCAGATCCTAACAAAAAATCACTATTTTAAATGAGCACCAATAAAGAAAAAATATTAGCACTAGACGAAAGATTAAGTTCTCAAAGAACAAGCTGGTCAAAGAATATAAAAGATCTTGCTCAAGCACTTAGAGATATTAATGCTATGGAATCAACTATTTCAGGCGTGTTATCTTCAAGACAAACTATGGTAGAACAAATAGCATATTTGAATACCAAGGTAAGAGAGCAAAAAAACAATATAAATTCCAGGTGGAGAGAATCATATATCAAATATTTTGAGTATGACTACAAGCTTGGTGAGAAACAAAAAGAACGTTTTATTGAAAACGATCTAGTACAAGAACATACAAAATTATCCCTTTTAGAAAATCAATTAGATTTTATGAAAGAATCGGTAAAAACCCTAGATAATATGGGATTTGCCATTAGAAACAGGTTGGCACTTAAAGACCTGTAACTATAAATAAAAAGTCCCATTAAATGTGGAACTTAGTTTAACAGAAAATAGACAGTTGCTGCGTATTGACGACGCAACTGAAATGGAGCTAGAACAACTTAATATTTCGCTTAACAAGAGAATTGAATCATGGAGATTTAATCCACTAGTTAAGAAGGGATTATGGGACGGTTACATATCATATATAAAGGATGACAAATGGATTCCGTCTGGTCTATGGAGAGAAGTCATGACTATCTGTAAAGAATACGGATATGAACTTAAATTAAATGGCATAACTGTCTTATTTGACACTGAAATAAACCAGGAAGAGTTTACAGAGTGGGCCTTGAAATTCTTTGACAAATCAGAAATAACACCACGCGACTATCAAATAGAAGCAGCGTATAACATCCTTAAATTTAGAAAATGTTTATCAGAGCTTGCAACTTCTGCAGGTAAAACATTAATATCATTCTTAACAGTAGCATATCAACTAGAGAAAAAGAAATCAGAAAGAATTCTTTTTATTGTACCTAATGTTTCACTTGTTGTACAAGCTAGTGAAGATTTCTTAGATTATAATTATAGGAATGCAGTAGATATAAAGGTACAACAAATCTATTCAGGTCAAAAGATTAGAGCTGGTAGAAATGTAGTAATTGGTACTTATCAATCACTTGTTAAAAAGAATAAAGAGTATTTTGAACAGTTTGACGCAGTGATCATTGATGAAACACATAAAGCTAAATCAACTTCAATTAAAACAATCTTACAAAAGTGCGTAAACGCTACTTATAGATATGGATTATCAGGTACCATTCCTAAAGCGGGTACTATAGATAGGCTTACTTTAATGGCATACACTGGACCACTAATTACAGAGGTTTCTGCAAATTTCCTACAAAACGAAGGACACATCGCAAAATGTAAAGTTAAAGTAATTAAAATGGATTATGCTCCTCAATCTACAAAGGACGCATTTAGAGAAATGTCACAAAATAGGTATGAAAGTAAAGATGTATTCAAATTTGAGCAAAACTATGTTATTAATTCCGAAGGGCGTCTTAACTTCATTTCAAACATTATATCCAGAGTACGAGGTAATAGTCTTGTTCTTTTCCATAGGATCGAACATGGCAAAAAATTATATGCTAAACTTAGGCAAGAGAGTGACAAGACAATATACTATGTTGATGGTGGAACTGAAACCTCAATTAGAGAAGAATACAAAAAGAAAATGGAAGCAAACGCAGATGTAGTTATTGTTGCATCATACGGTACATTCTCAACAGGTATTTCTATTAAAAGAATACACAATATTTTCTTTACGGAATCTTTTAAATCAGAGGTTGTAATTAGGCAGTCTATTGGTCGTGGATTAAGACAACACAGCTCAAAGGACAGTGTAAATATTATAGATTTCGTAGATGATTTATCATCACCGGATTGGGATAATTACCTTATGAGACATGCTAAAGCAAGGCAAATTATCTATAAAGAACAGAAGTTTGTATACGACATAAAAAATGTGTCGTTTGAAGGAGATATATAATAAAATAATCATAATGAAACAAATACAACCATAATGGAAAAACTACAATCATTTGAGCAGTTTGCAAAAATAAAAGTTGACAACGACAAGGCTCAAGTACAAGAAGAACAGAACGCAAAAAGAGAATCTGAGGCGCATACGTTTAAGACTTTGTTAGCAGAGTTTGATGTTACTTCTGTCAAAGAACTATCAGAAGAGCAAAAAAACAAATTCTTTACTCAATTAAGAGGCGTTGAAATGAACGAAGCTTTCTTGATTATAGAAGGAACACGAGGCCAATTCGGTAGAATCGACAAAAGAGGTAATATTGAATCGGTATATACTCATTATGATTCTTATCCAGAAAACATGTTACCGCTTATCAAGAAAACATATTTAAAAGGTGGTTCACCACTAAACATGGTTCTTAAAAACGGAGATAATTCAGGCTTAGAAGCTGATCCAAGTGGAATGAACTACTATGGAGACTCTGATAACATGAAAGGTAACGTTAAAAACATTGACAGATATATTTCAACTGCAGGTGATAAAGGCGGAGCAGAATTCATTTACCTTTTTGATGAAAAATCAGGAAAGTGGTTAATGGCAGATATTTATGCAGGTGATAAAGACTTAAAACCAGCATTTGAATCAGTGGTTAATGAATCTATTCAAGTAGAAGGTAAGAGAGATGCCAAAAAGGTTTTAACTCAATATAACCAAATATTCTTTAAGAAATTAACTGCACTTGGTGCCGCTAACGATAAAAAGACTTTATTAGGATCTATTAAGAAATTATTCATGGATGCAATGGAAGATGCTAATTTCCACAGAGAAAGAGAAAAGTGTGCAAACGCTATTAAAGGAAATATCGGTGCAATTCCAGTAATTGTTGACGGTTTAGGTAAAATGGCAGTAAACATTGGATCAACAAGAATTAAAGATGCATTAGAAAAAGAATATTCTAGAATTTCAAACGCAGCTGGATGGTCAGGTCAAGGTATTGCAGAAGGTACTGCATTATTCTTAGAGCAAATCGGATTTGCTAAAATGGGACAAGATTTATTAGATAGATTTAATTCTTTCTTTGAAGGTGAAGTTAAAGATAACTTTGAGTTTAGAATGTTCGAATCTATCAAATATGCAGAGGCTGTACTAGAAGCAACTGTAGTTATGGATGCAATGGATCCAGGTTCAAATGTATTAAGAAAATTACTTAAGAAACATAAAGTTACAATGGAAATCATTGATAACGACGGACCATCTGGATGGCCAGAAGTTGAATTAACAGGAGACAGAAAAAATCTTGAAAAGGTACTAGCAGATGAGAATGGTTGGGACGACCCAGGTTTAGCAGAATACATTGAAGAATCTAACGGAACTTATACAGCTAAAGTTAAATCTTTAAATGAAGCTAAAAATGACTTAAAGGTTGGAGATACTGGTATCGACTATAACGACAATGTTGTAGAAGTTGTAGAAATTGGTAAATTTGACAAAGTAGCAAAAAGCTTTAAAAAGCAAATGAAAGCAGATGCTGAAGATTATGGATATGAAAAATCAGCTGGTGATTTTTATCTTACTAAAAACATTGAAGCAACTGAAGGTAACGTTGGTGATTTAGCAATATATCCAGTAAAATATGATATGTCTAATTATTGGGGACTTGATCCAATTAAAGAGTCTCTAATTGCTGAAGCAGAAGTTACTTCAGATGAAGAATTTAAAGAGTATGCATTTTCTGTATTACAAAAAGCTTTCGGAGATGATTTTGACGAAGCTAAAGCACAGGAAGTAGTTGATGGATTAATTTCTAAAAACTCAGGAGATTATGGCGCTATGGTTGGTGCTTTAAAATCATCACTAGGGTAAAAACAATATATAAACCAGGGAGCATAATACTCTCTGGTTTTTACTTTCAAATAATATGAAAATATATACAACTTTTAGTACATTTATAACCGAGCGTCTTCATTTAGGAGAATCTAATCTTATATTAGAAGGTGGAGCGGCTGGACACATGTCACACCCCTTTGATAATAGATCTTTAACATTTGGTGACTTTAAAAAGCTTATAGAATCAGGGTTAAGTGGAGAACTTAATTTTGAAGAAGATCCTACTGAAAAAACAGATGGACAAAACTTATTCGCAACAGTAAAGGACGGCCAAACAATGTTTGCAAGGAACAAAGGTCAAATGAAAAATCCACTCGATCTACCGGGTATCATTAAGATGTTTACTGGTCACGCTTCAAAACTAGTGGAAGAAACGTATATATTTGCAGCTAAAGATTTGGCTGATGCATTACCAAGAATTAAAGATCAATCAATGTTTGCAAACGGATTAAACTTCGTTAACATGGAGTTGATATATTCTAAGAACCCTAACGTGATATACTATGACAGAGATGTTATTCAATTTCATAATATAGTTGAAACTGATGGAGAAGGTAATCAAACAGGAACTCAAAACTTAGCCACTGAATTAGTAGGAGCTTTAAAAGAATTAAAGAAAGATGTTCAAGATACATTTACTATAATTCCGCCACAGGTATTAAAGATTGCCAAGGATATTAACTTTGAAGCCAATAAAGTAAAATTCATTAAACAAGTAGAAGCATTAAAGAATCGTTATAATTTAACAGATGCAGACGAAGTATCTCGATATCACGAAATGTGGTGGAGAGAAACAATAGACACAAATTTCCCTGATCTAGAACAAAATCACAAAGAAGGTTTATTATTAAGATGGGCATATGGTGACAAGAAGACATTAAACTTAAGGTCATTAGACAGCGCTATCGGTAAAGATAAAGCAGCCTTAGTTAAGAAATTTGATAAAGAAGATGTTAAAAAGAAATATAAAGAAAACATTAGACCTTTCGAGGATTTATTCTTAGAACTAGGATCAGTTATTCTTAAAAATGCAAGTAATTTTGTAGCAGCATCACCAGATAAAGAAATGCAAAGGTTACACAATCAAATTAGAACTGAAGCAGATAAAATTAAAAAATCTGGAGGCGTTGATCAAATCAAAAAGGTAGAAGCTGAGCTTGCAAGATTAGAAAGAATAGGTGGAATAGAATCTATTATACCAACTGAAGGATTAGTCTTTAAATATAAAGGACATACTTACAAATTAACAGGTACCTTTGCTGCTATTAATCAGCTTATGGGTATCATAAAATACGGAAGATAATGGCACTACAAAACCTAAAAACATATTTTGAATCTAGTAACGTTAATGACTTTAGAGAGTTATTAACTTCTACATGTGTTGTAACAGAAAAAGTACAAGCTTCTAGCTTTCATGTAAGAAGAGAAGACGCTGGTAAATTTGAGTTCTTTAAAAGTGGTTCAAAAAGGTCGATGGATAAAGTAGATAGAACACTTGTTAAGTATTATGAAAATGCAATAAATCATTTCAAAACTATTTCAGATGCAGCAAAGAATGAAATGCCAAACGACTGGAAATTTGGATTTGATTACATGACAGATAAAAAAACGATAGACATCGAATATGATCTGCTTCCAAAGAACAATCTAATATTAACACATATACAAGTACTTAATGCCGCAGATCCTACTAGAGTTAAAAAAGTAATTAGAGATCCTAAGATTCTTCAGAAATGGGCAGCTAAATTAGAAGTACAAGAAATATCTATTTTATTTGAGGGTCAATTAGCCTCTAATCAAAAAGACGATTTAATAGATTTGCTTTCTTTAGGCGAATCTGAATTCAAAATCAAATTCGAATCACAGTCATTTACTAGGGCAATATACAACATATTTGATAACGGTAGAAACAAATCTGCATTAAATTTAGATCTAGACAAAGAAATAGACGCATTAGTTATAAATGTATATGAAGGTAGAAATCCTAAAAGTTTTAAATTAGAAAGATTTGATAGGATTGCACCAGAGCCTAGAAAACCATCAGACATGTATCAAATATCAATTTTAGATCTTGTTGAGTTTTTAACAGAGTTTGATATATCAGACATTGAGTTAAAGGAAGAGGATGCAGATCTAAGATATGTAGAACTAATGTCATCTATATTTAATGCATATGTAGAGAAACACGCTACTAAATACGTAGGTGCTGATTTTGATTCAGCAGATTTTGCAGAAGGTGAAAACTTTGAACTTAATACAGCATATATGTCTAATGAGAAAACGATTTCATTAGTACAAAATAAAGTGTTATCAGAATTATTTAAAATAGCACTAGGTTCTTTTAGAAAAAAGAGAAACAAAGAAACTACTATTATAAATGCAGACCTTATGTCTCAAATTAATAGTATAGTTGAAGAAATAGAAACTATTGTAATGGGAAAAACAAACGAAAAAGATGTTATGGATTTTACTAGATATTTATTGAATCAGAAATTATCAGGTGACGTAAGTCCAATAATGGAAGGATTAACAGTTGACTACCCAGATCAAGGCAAGAAATTAGTAAACATGTTCGTTGGACGTTTTCAGCCATTCACATTAGGTCACGCTAAAGTAATAGATACAATTAGTAAACAAAACGGCCATCCTGTTGTAGTGTTATTGATCAAATCAAAAACTAGGAAAAAAGAGGATGCATTCAAAAGACCTTATGATGAGGAAACTCAATTAGCAATGCTTAACAAACTAAAGTCTAAATATCCAATAGAAAAAGTCTATATCTTGGATAGAGCAGCTATCGATTACATGTTTAACGCAATGAGAGGTGACGGTTATGAACCAGTACTTTGGGGAACAGGAACTGACAGGATGAAAAACTACGGATTTCAAGTTGATAAACCAGAATATAGAGAATCATTAAACTGTAGAGAAGATTTCGGTTTATTTGAAATTCCTAGATCAGGTAAAAATATTTCAGCTACACAAGTTAGAAACGCAATGTTAGACGGAGATGAGAAGACATTTAAAAAATTAACACCTAAGCCAATTCATGGAATGTATGATGAGCTAAGAACTAAATTAGAAGTTTCAATGGGTGTTGCAGAGTCTAAATTCATGACATTTGAACAGTTTGTCAAGAAAGACTAATATATAGTATAAGAATATAAAATATAAATAACAAAAATGAAAAAATTTGATGAATTTATTGGCGAAGGTAAAATCACTCTAAAGAGAAGATATACTGAAAACCATCCAGCAGTTACTGCAGGAAGTCACGCAAAAATAAGAAACACTGTTTTAGAAGCAATTGCTGATGGAACATTAACTCAAGAAGAATTTGACAACATCTTAAAAGAAATGTCAAGCGATTCAGGTAGATGGATGAGAAGAAATTCCAAGTATTTTAGTGTCAGTGAAGCTGGCATTTCTCTTTCTAAATTTGGACAAAGAGTATTAACAACAATCAATATTTCTGAAGAAGTAGCTGAAGAAGAAGTTGAAGAAGGTAATGCTTTCGGAGATGCAGTTACAAAAGCCAAAGAAAATGGAGACAAAGAATTTGAATTCGATGGGAAAACTTATCCTGTAAAAGAAGGTAGAGGGTTTGTTGCGGCAGCTAAAAAAGCAAAAGACGCAGGTGAAAAAGAATTTGAATTTAACGGTAAAACTTACCCTGTTCTAATTAAAGAAGAAACAACTGTATTTGAATCATTTCAATCATTTGTTGATAATTTAAACGAGGCTTTTGGTTCAATGAAACTTTCTAAGTTATTCACAAGCACAAGAGGCAAAGTTGATAAATCATTAGCAGGCGCATTTTATGGTAAAACTAAAGTTGCTTTAGATAAAGTACAGGATGAAGATCTTATTGATACTGATCCAATGACAGCGTACAAGGCAAAACAAACAAACACTATTGTTTTTTATATCTCAGATAATGAGAAAGATAATCCATATGCACCTTATGATGGATATAGTAGTAGCAAGGTTATCCCAGGTGGAGGTTACTTATTAGCTGTAGCAAGTGGAGGTAATGAATTTTACACAAACACATGGACTAGTAGATATTCCAGTAACAGAGACAGAACTTTAAAAACTACTCCTAATAATTCAAGCGATACTATTGGTATTTCTAAGAAGTATAAAGGATGGGACGGAACTGGACTTTACAATGTAAAGAGAATTGCAGAAGTTGCAGATAGAGCAGTTGTAATTAATATTGATTTATTACAACAAAAGTATTCTACAGCCAACAAAAGAGATGAAAGATCAGCAGCAAAAGCAGGAGCGATTGCATTCAAATCTGATAAAGACTTCAAACAAGAAAACAAAAACAGATACACTCAAATTTTAGCTACTAAAGCAGCTGCATTACCGTTAGATAAAATGGTTTCAGATGCAATTGATGAATTAGCTAAACAAATACAAGATGGTTTAAAAGCCGGAGAGAAAACTGAATACGGAGAAATCTATATCGGTAAAAACAAAAGAGGTTCTACTGTAAAATTAAAAGATGCTTCTTCACATATGTCATCTATTTTAGATGATTACTCAAGATACTGTGATTATATCGCAAGATCTGAAGAGTCTGAACAGAGATATGGCACTGGTGAAAGATGGTACGAAAGAGAAGCTAAGACATACGCTAAATCTATTAAGGATAGAATTAACAAAATTAAAACATTCGATTACGCTTGGTAATTAATACAATAAACAAATAATATAGAGATGAGACATATTAAATTATTCGAACAGTTTCTTAACGAAGCAACATTAAAAGAAGGAAGAGACGAAGCATTAGCTAACGCTATTCTTGCATACTTTTATGCAGTTGAAGGAACACCAGAAGGTGACGCCGTAAGAGCATTACCTGGAAATCCAATTAGATATGATGGACAAGTAGGTGAACAAGCTGGTTTAAGCGGATGGGGAAAAGATGTTGTAAAAGATTTATCAGGTGCTAGAAGATGTCCTTCTGACTTCATGCTGGGCAACGTTGTAACAATAGCAGCAAGCAACGGTAACTCATATTACTTTGATGGTGGTGAATTCGTAGAAGGTGATAAAACTATTATTAGAGGAACTAATAAAATGAAATACAGAGAATTTATCGGTGAACTTATTAAGTTAAAGATAATCGAAACTCCAAAGTATTAATAATGACAAATTCATTTAATTCATTCGTAGAAGAGAACATAACTCCAGCCAATATGGCAGGTATGGGACCAGTTGCACTTCCAGTTGATGGAGCAGACGGTTCTCGTGGATCAGGAGATGTTCCTGCTGGAAGCGGTGATGCTGAAGAAGAATTTAAGAAAAGAAAAAAAGAAAGAGAAGCTATGGAAAGAGAAGCTATGAAAAAAGAATCTAATAGTCACATAAAAAGTTTCGAAGCATTTTCATTTGATTTTGAAGGAACAGACATTAGAAATCCATTTACAGATGAGACTGCAAGACAAGACGTAGAGCCAAAACAATATTACGGAAAAGATTATGCCAAGTCAGATATTAAGAAGATTATTGACGCTAGTGAAGAATTTATTAGTAAATACAATGAATGGAAAGAATATAAGCCGTTAGATGCAGATGAAGATTTACATGCAGATTATGGTCAATTCGTTAAAGCATCTTTGGAAAATCTAAATACATTAGTTAAAAAGTTAGGATAATTTAAGTATCATCGAATTAAACTAAGAGAAGCCCGCTTTATGCGGGTTTTTTTATGCACGAAACTTTTTTTAAAATAAGTCACTCCAGATTTTTTTATGTCAAAAACATTTTGTATATTAGCAGTATAATAATTAAAGAAAGAAAGAATTGACAAAAGAAAACTGCCAAAATACAATAAACAAAGTATATTCTAAAATAAAGAATCATTACGGATTATCTAAATTTCACACTGAATTTCCTGAGGTTAAGATCCACCATAACATATATGCTAGAATAACAGGTATCGAAGGCATGGAAGGCGAGTGTGATCCTGATGCAGATTTCGAAAGAGAAACCAATACTATTTGGATCTATTACCCAAAAGCAATAAATGAACAGTGGATAACTGAAACGATTTTACACGAATACACACACTATTTACAAGACGGCAAAGAATTTCAAAGACTTTATGACGAGGAAGGATATGAGTATATTAATCATCCATTTGAACTAGAAGCTATCGCTGCAGAAAAAAACTGGAAACTTTTTTTAAAATAAGTCACAAAAAGCTTTTTTATGTCGATTATTTGTGGTATATTAGTAGTATAATAATTAAAGAAAGAACAATGGCTATACCTAAAATTTACAAACACGGAATCGAAATCACCAAACCTTGGTCAAAAGAGATGTACAAGTACAATGAAAATGTACAATCGCACATGATCAAAGATATTGAAATCGCTATCAATATGTTGACTGATATTGAAACTGCTAACGTATTAGCAAAGATCATTAATCCATATGGATATGGTGAAGGCTACGAATTAGAAGACATGAAAGAAGACATGTTAAAGAATGCACAATATGCTGAACTGTATTGGTTATCAGAAATCTGGAACGATTTAATAGAAGCTGGTTTCACAAAGCCATATTTCGGTGAATATGAAGGAGATTCGGAAGTTGTTACAACGGTTTTCAATATCATTGGATTTGAATCAAGAGAAGAAATACTAGAATTAAGAACTAAATTCGCATAATATGAAAAAGATAAAAGCAAAATTATTGACATACCTATTTACTGATTGGGTAAAAACTGAAAAAGACGTTGACATTTTACTTATGACTAAGAAAATGATCGATGATCGTAAAAACGAAATAGTAGGTCACACGCCTATTATCGGATTCAGAACACATAGCATGCACACTAACCAAAAAATACAATAAACATGGCACATAAATTATTTGACAGACACGAATGCTTTACATCAGAAATGATGACTATGACAATGGATGTTATTAAAGCAACTGAAGACGATTCATTAACAAACATGGCTTATGGTCTTTTTGACGGCTACTTATATGAAGATTTATTGCCTAGAGCTATTAAGCTTGGAGTAAGTAAAGAAATAGAAAATAAAATCAGAGGTTTGAAAAAAGCAATTGAAATGTTTATTCAAGTAACTTCGCCAGCAGAAAACATTTAAAAACATGGAAACATTTGACAAACTAAAAGTAATTAAGAAAGAAGTACAGAAATTCTTCGATGACAGTGCAGAACAATTCATTCATGACAATGACATTATATCTTGGGAAGAAAAGCATGTTGTAGAAACAGGCACTCAGATCATGGCCAAGAAATGGAAAGTTTCTGAAAATTGTGGAGGATTTGTAGATTCAGTGGTAGCAAACGACCTAAGCAAAGCCATGGCAAGTGCAGACAATATAAACCAACATGCTGTCAGATTCTACTGTGCTATGATGTATAACTTATCTAGACCTAAACGTGTATAATACTAACATTGTAACGCAACTTGACCACCAGCGCAGGTGCAGCACACAAAGAGCTGAAAATATATTTAAACAATTTCAGCTTTGTGTGTATAATAACTAAATAAATCATATGTCTAAGAATACAAAAACTAACATTTTATCAGAAGCAAATGACATAGTCAATAATCGCTCTGAAGAAAAATCACGTCAATATGGTCCTTTTGAAGAAGGTATGAGACGAGCTGCTATGATATTTAACGGTATGACTGGCCAAGACTTAAACGGTTCAGATATGTATGCCGCATTAGTAGCACTTAAACTAAGTCGCCACTCGTATAATTACAAGCAAGACAATTTATTAGATGCTGTTGCATATTTAGGTGCACTAGATAATTATGTTGAAAAACATGGCTATAAAGAAAATGAAGATCCATTAAAGTAAAATTATGACAGAATTAACATTTTTCACAGAACAGGAAACCGATAAGTCGATCAAAGTCGGCATTTGTGCATTGGTTGGTAAAATTAGTCCTAAGATCTCATCACATAAAGGTGCATGGGCTCATATGTTATTAAATCAATTACAAAATGCAGGATTTGATAATGCAGAAGTAATCACGTCTAACCAAACTGATTGGAATGACTATGATGCAATCCTTATTGATCATGGTATGGAATTTAAAGGAACCTTTAATATATTTGGAGGATCTAATGACGATTTATATCATCAGTTGATGAGATTGTTCACACCTGTTAAATTATATTCTTTACACCATGATATGCCAGATATCGGTAACTTAATTAAAACAAGACTCAATGCTGGTACAGATTTATTTAAAACACTTGAATCTAGAATTGAAGAAGCTACTGAAATTTGTAAAACTATTCAAAGAACTGATCACATAGAGAAAACTCAAAAATTATGTTTTGGTGATAGTCACTCTTTTGGAATGTATCAATCTGGATATATGTGTCAAAGACATGATGGACTAACAATGCACGGCGCATTTAAAAAAGGTTTACAAAGTTATGTTTATCCATGGGTAAATGAACTTACCGTTTATATAGGTAACATTGATGTTAGACACCACTTGATGAGACAAAGTAATCCAAGCGCTGCTGTTAAAACACTCATAAAGAGATATGAAGAAGAACTCATTGGATTAGGTATTAGTAATATTGAAATTGTTAATGTTTTACCTATTGAAAATGAAAGCAGACCATTACCAAAAACAGGATATTATAAAGGAACTCCATTTGCTGGAACTTGGGCAGAACGTACAGCTTTAGTTAAAGAACTTAACGAAGGCATTGAAGATATGGCACAAAGAAATAATTGGAAAATCTATAAACATCCAGAAGTTTATTTTAATGCCAAAGGTGAATTAACATTTGATGTTATGGAAAAACCAAAGTCTGTACACATCTCTAGAGAATACTATAGATGGAATATGGAAAAGAATGAATCTAATAAAAACTTAATTAAACAAACGTTATCGTTATTCTAAAATGAAACTAGACGAAAAATTCAACATAAAAATTACTTATATAACATCTGGCGAATCAGAAGTTATTGTAGTAGAAACAAAAGACATCGAGTGGTCAATGAATCAATTTCAAAGAAACAGACCACCACTCAAGTGGACAATTATAGATTAATATGCAGATAACAACAACCAAGTATTACGACGAATTCTTAAGATATTTTGATCTAGCTAAAAAACAACAAGAGCTTAGTAATCTTGGCCATGTTCCACATGCAGAATCAGATCTAAATGACGAACTCATGCATCACATAGAACTATATGATGTAGTAGAGCGTAAGTATGCTGGTTTCTCTGCAATAATTAATGATTGCTTTTATGGTTGGAATTCAGATCATCCATATTGGTCAAGAATGGAAGCTGGATTATACACTCCTCAAAGAATGGAAGTTGCCAATAATTGGAATTCTAAAAGAGATGAATTCGGATTAGAAGAATGGCTTTACATTTTTATATTACATAGAGTTTGTGGATCTGCAATTAATTATGCAACCAAACCATCTGGTTATCACAACACTATTTTATTTAAACTACATGAATGTGAAACGATAGAAGAAATGTGTGATGTGATCAAACATCATCCAACACCTTTTTACACATCAGTAGGTTATCAATTTCCAGCATTTCCAAAACCACCAAAACCAGAAGTTAATGAAGATTCATTCGTTGGCATGTCAGGTTTTACAAAACCAGAATATGTGTATAAAAGAGGTGGGGATTATTTCTTATGTGAATTTGCACCAAGAATGGCCAGAGACATGGCAAACTTCTTAAGAGAAGGTGATAAAAAAGACTTAAGAGAATTGGGTGAATGGATGTTTAAGTGGAATGCAGATAATGGCTTAAGAGCTTATAGATTTCAATATGCTGCAGTTATTGCAGATGTTTGTGATTGGTACCCAGAATTTATGAACAGAGAATCAATGTTTTATTATGGTACTAATGCAGTAGAATGTATTGGCTATCTTGCAGATCCTGTAGAAAAGAAAGGTAAGAAATCAGAAGAGTTTTTAGATGCAGTTATGGCTAAGATTTATGAAGATACTGGATCGCTTCCATATAATGCCGAAGATGTTGCATGTGATTTTATTAGATGGATTGAAAACTATTTAAGACCTGGAAAAGATTATGCACATATAAACATGGACACTTTGTGGAATTCCTCCTCTATTAAAGATCATCCATATGGTAGACAAAAGGCTATGTTAGATCTAGGCTTGGTAAAAACATTTAATGATATGACTCAATTTCCATCTGATGACAAAGTTTTACAAAGCGCAGGCGTATCAGTTGAAGAATATAAAAAAATGGTAGCAAAGACATGAGTGAGAAAACAAAAATAAAAGAAGTCGAACCAAAAATCAAACAAACACCAGATCAAGGTGTTTTGTTTACGTTTGACGATGATGTTAATCAAGAATATAGAAACATCACATACGAGGGAACTAATACAGATATTGAGTTTAAAAAGAAAAAGCCAAAAGAAAGTTGGATGAAAGATTGGTCTGAAGAGATGAGGCTAGCTAAATTCTTTGAATTCTGCCATGAGTTTGATAAGAGAGAGGACAAGTTGCTTCTAGAAGATTACCAGATATTTTCACATAGATTACACTGGCATGAACATCCTTATTGTTATATGATGCAACATGAAACTGATTTAGAAAAGTTATTGTATTATACGATAGTATTCTCGTTCTCTAATGAGCATTGGGGAACTATCACCAGATTAATCAATGAGGGTGAAGAAAAGACTAGAGAACATTTTGTAGAAAACAGACATGCTAGAAACGATTTATTTCAAATCTATTATCCTAAAGGTACAATAGTTAAAGATTGGTTAATTGAAGGTCCTAGAAAAGCAGCTAAAGATATGGTTCACATTCTTGAGAATTTAGAAAGACCATATACTATGATGGAATTTGCTAAATTATTAGAAGCTTATTTTAAAGAACACCAAAATTTCAGATCTCCATTATATCCATGTAAAAACACTGCAAGATATGTGGCAATGAGTAGACCAGATCTTGTAGATCCTGAATCTGTTTTATTTGGTGGAACTGGACACTTTGATGGTATGCAACAAATATTTGGAGGAGTTAATCTTAATGGTAAGGTTAAATATTCAATTGATATTGACGGTCAATTTATTGCAGAAAACAAACATGCTGAAGAATGGATTAGACAAATGGATCTTTTGGTAAATCATCCAAACAACCCAATGGAAAGCCAAAAATACTTAAACGTAGAAGACAAAACTTGCTTCTTCTATAAGCACATCGCTATTAGCCATGGCATTAAATCACCAACTAAGAGAATACCATACACGTGGATATTTGATGGTGAATTTAATCTGGCAAAAAACCCCGACAAAGAAATTAATGTTAACGCAGATACAACTCGCCACCTATGGGGCAGAGACTATCCAAACGAATAAATATATGGCACACAACAAACACACAGAAAGTTTACAGAATCAAGATCTTAATTTAATGATGCCTAACCGACAAGCTTGGTTAGATTTAGCAGGAGATTGGGAAGATCCATTTCCAGCTCCTATTATTACTGAACATGATGGATTAAAGGTAGTAAGAGAAGATTTAATGGGATTTGGATCTAAATGTAGGTTCGGAGATATTTTAGTACAAAAGGCTCCAACAGATACGTTAGTATATGTACAACCAAGATATGGATTTGCAGGCATCTCACTTGCATATTTAGCAAAGAAGTATAATAAGAAATTGGTTTTATTTAGCCCATCTCAAAAAGAAATTTCAGATCATCAAGCAATTTGTATCGAAAGAGGTGCAGATATGAAGTTTAGAAGGATAGCGGCAATGCCAAATCTAAATGCAATCGCAAAAAAATGGGCAGAGGCAAACAATGCAACTTTTATTCCACTAGGATTAAAACATGAATTGGTAACAGCAGCGGCAGTAAAGGTTGCATATGATCTTGCAGAAACACATGGTTATCCAGAAGAAGTTTGGTCAGCTATCTCTACAGGTGTATTACAACGTTCTTTACAAATTGCATGGCCAGATGCAGACTTCAATGCAGTTGCAGTGGCACGTAACATTAAGAAAGGTGAAAGAGGTAGAGCAACAATGTGGTCACATCCTAAAGCGTTTAATCAAAATGTACACCCTTCTAATTTCCCTCCATTTCCATCAGCACTTAACTATGATGCAAAAGCTTGGGAGTTTATGAAAAAGCATGCAAATCCTGGAGCATTATTTTGGAATGTAGGTGGAGATCCTAAGCCAGATTTTATTAGAACTAAAGAACACACTGATTCTCAAAGAGAATGGGGAGAAATTAGAGACGAAGAGATGAAACAACCACTAATTAGATCATAGAAATAACATATAAAAAATAATCATGGCGAACATAGACAATAAATGCGCAGATCTTGATATTCAAGATTATCACAAAGATACCAAAGACACATTTGGTTTACTCTTTGACAAACAAAAAGAATTACAATCTAGATTAGGTTTCAATTTCGATGGTTGGACTATTAAAGAAATCGCAGATTTCTGGATGGTTAACAAACACGCAATGAGCGATGAACTAAATGAGATGTTCGATGCACTAGGTGGAATCAATGATGGTATTGGTAACGCAGGTTGGAAATACTGGAAAAAGGACAATGCTAAGACTCCTGAAATGAAAATTGAAGATCTTAGTAAAGAAGATAAATTAGAGTTATTTTATGAGTGGATTGACGGTCTTCACTTCTATATGAACTTTGCAATTTCTATTGGCATGACAAGTAAAGACATTGTTAACTTGTACATGGCTAAAAATGCAGAGAATCACGACAGACAAGAAAGAGGATATTAATCACACAACACACTCAAAAATATGCTATTAGATATAGAGCAAAAAGAAAACGAAGTTATTATCAGTTATTACGACAAAGAAGGCAAGGTGTCATTCAAGAGGTACTCTGTTAATAAATTTGAAAATTGGGTAGTTACTGAAGAAAAGGATCGTTGGAAAGATATTAAATTTAGAAACTGGGATAATCGCCCAATTAAGAGATCTATCTCAAAAAGTTTTAATAAATTTAGTTTGCTTTATTTTATGGATTCTCTACCACAGAAGGATCAAGATGAAATCTTCGAATTTAATATGCCACGTACATACTTTGTGGATATTGAAACTGAAATTGTAGATGGTTTTCCAAAAGCAGAAGAAGCTAAAACCAGAATTCTATCATTCTCTATCATTACACCTGAACGTAAAGCAATTGTTTTAGGTTTAGAAGATATGAGTTCAGATCAAATCAAAAAGATTGAAGATGATACCAATGCTCATTTTAAAGATTATGATCAGGATTGGGAATTCAGTTATTACAAGTTTGATGACGAGTATAACATGGTATATACATTCTTACATAAGTTTCTACCTAAGTTCCCAATGATGACTGGTTGGAATTTCATCAACTATGACTGGCAGTATATAGTTAATAGGTGTAAACGATTACAAATCGACCTGACTGACGTGGCAATCACAGGATCATTAGATAGAAACGATAGTAGACCATTGCACATGGGAATTTTAGATTACATGCAATTGTATGATAAATATGACAGATCAGTTGCCGTAAAAGAATCTAATTCATTAGATTTTGTTTCTAGTGCAGTATTAGATGTTGCAAAGATTAAATACACTGGTGGTTTACAAGAACTATACGAAAATAACTTCCAAAAATATATTTACTATAACGTGGTTGATTCATGCCTAGTATATTATATAGATAAACAGCTTAGATCGATGGAAGTACTTTTGACATTAGCAACTATTACAAGAATGCCACTTTATAAAGCAGCATCTCCTGTGGCAGTAACTGAAGCACTTATAGCTAGAAAACTAATCGGTCAAAACAAAAAGATTGGAATGGAATGGAATAAAGAAGACGCTAAGAAAGATGGTAAATTCGAAGGAGCATTTGTTAAACAACCTATTGTAGGTTATTACTCCGGAGTTTCTGCTTTTGATTTCGCATCTCTATATCCATCAATTATGCGTCAATTTAATATATCTCCGGATGCATTCGTTGAGCAAGTAAATGAAATAGATATTCCAGAAAGAAGAAAGGACAAGGAAGTAATTGTTTGTGAAAACGGAGTTGTCTATAGAAAAGAAGATAGTATTCTTAAAAAAATATTGGCAGATTTATACGGTCAACGTAAAGAATATAAAAAGACTTCTTATGAATATTACGAAAAAGCCCACGAACTAGAAAAAAAATTAAAGTCCTAAATTTAGAAAACATGAATAATAGTCTGATATATAATAACACTAGCAGCGCTGCTATTATTCATACATACATCTAAATTATAGATTAGACTGGGTCTTTATAAAGGCCCATTGTAGTCTCAACTGGATTCTGTAAAAAAACTAAACAAAATAATAGCAATATGTCAAATCTCTTTAAAGAACGTGTAGAATATAAGCCGTTCGAATATCCTGAATACTATACCGAAGGTTGGCTTAAACAAGCACAAGCATTCTGGCTACACACTGAAATCTCAATGCAAGGTGATGTAAAAGACTGGAATGAAAACCTAATGCCACATGAAAAGAACTTAGTAGGCAATATTCTTTTGGGTTTCGCCCAAACCGAATGCGCAGTATCTGATTACTGGACAAACATGGTTACCAGTTGGTTTCCTAAACATGAAATTAGACAAATGGCAATGATGTTCGGATCACAAGAGACAATTCACGCTGTTGCATATTCATATCTTAATGAAACTTTGGGTTTGGAGGATTTCGCAGCATTTCTTCATGAGCCTGCAACTGCTGAGAAGTTTGAATTCTTAACTTCAACAACAGCTAATTACACACATGAAGATTTACAAACAAATCCTGTAGCAAGAAGGGAAGTAGCAAGATCATTGGCTATTTTTAGTGCATTTGCAGAAGGTGTTTCTTTATATTCATCGTTTGCAGTACTTTACTCGTTTCAAATGAGAAACTTATTAAAAGGTATTGGACAACAAATGAAATGGTCAGTAAGAGATGAATCCTTACATTCAAAAATGGGATGTCAGTTATTTAGAGAAATGTGTGGTGAATATCCTGAACTATTTGAAGAGATTCATGCAGATGTAATTAAAGCAGCCGAATATATGGTTGAAATGGAACATAAGTTTATTGATAAAATGTTTGAGCAAGGTGATCTCGCTAACATGGAAGCAGAAAACTTAAAGCATTTTATTGTTAAAAGAGCTAACGAGAAAATAGCTGAACTAGGATATAAAGATGGTCCATTTATGGAATTAGATAATGATAAAGCAGGAGAATTAGATTGGTTTTATCATTTAACAGGTGGACATACACATACTGACTTTTTTGCAATCAGACCTACTGATTATGCAAAAGCAGGAGAAGACGAAAACTGGGACGAAGATGATTTGTTCGATTAATATAATAAATAATAAAAATGTACAGAGATAAAAATAAAAGCGAGGAACTCATTAGAGAAGAAAACATTAAGCTAATTAAGAATAATCTAGTGTCCGATTCAAATACAAAGAACTTTGGAGAAGAATTAGGTTGGGAATTAGGTGTGGATTTCCCAGTTTGGGGAAACACAGAAATTTATATTAAAACAATAAGTAAAGGATATTGTTACCAGGACGAGACGCCAAAAGATGCATATTGGAGAGTTGCTACTACTATAGCAAAACGTTTAGGCAAACCTGAATTTGCATCGAAATTTTTTGATTATATATGGAAGGGTTGGTTGAATCTAGCCTCACCTGTACTTTCAAATACTGGATTAGAAAGAGGTTTACCTATTTCATGTTTTGGTATTGATGTTGCTGATTCAATTCACGACATCGGTGCTAAAAATCTAGAGATGATGCTACTTGCCAAACATGGTGGTGGTGTAGGTACAGGAATTAATCAAATTAGACCAGCGGGTGCAAAAATTACAGGAAACGGTACATCAGATGGAGTTGTACCTTTTTGCAAAATATTTGACTCTACAATACTTGCCACTAATCAGGGTTCTGTTCGTAGAGGAGCAGCAAGTGTTAATATTGACATTGAACATGCTGATTTCTGGGAATGGCTAGAAATTAGAGAACCTAAAGGTGATGTCAATAGACAATCATTGAACTTACACCAATGTGCAGTAATTCCAGATGGTTTTATGCAAAAGGTTGAAGCTGGTGACAAAGAATCTCGTAAAAAGTGGGCTGCGCTCTTAAGGAAGCGTAGATCTACAGGAGAGCCATACATTATGTATAAAGGAAATGTCAATAGAGCAAATCCAGAAGCATACTCAAAGAATGGATTAAAAGTCTATATGACTAACATTTGTTCAGAGATTACATTACATACGGATGAGAATCACTCATTTGTTTGTTGTCTTTCTTCTGTAAACTTAGCCAAGTACAACGAGTGGAAAGATACTGATCTTATTTACACAGCAACTTGGTTTTTAGATGGCGTCATGGAAGAGTTTATTCAAAAGGCTAAATTCATGAGAGGATTTGAAAATTCAATTAGATCTGCAGAAAAGGGTAGAGCACTAGGACTTGGTGTATTAGGATGGCATACATATTTACAAGAAAAGAACATTCCGTTTGATTCTTTATCAGCTCAATTCGAAACACGTAAAATCTTTTCACAATTAAAGATAGAATCTGAAAGAGCATCGAGAGATCTAGCTACAGAATATGGCGAACCATTATGGTGTGTAGGAACTGGAATGAGAAATACTCACTTAAGAGCTATTGCTCCAACAGTAACTAATTCTAAACTTAGTGGAAATGTTTCTCCAGGTATTGAGCCATGGGCAGCAAATCTATTAACAGAACAAACAGCTAAGGGTACTTTTATTAGAAAGAACCCAACATTAGAAAAGGTTTTAGACACAATTGGTAAGAATACTAAATCAACATGGGATAAAATCCTAGAAGACGGAGGATCAGTATTGGGATTATCATGGATAGAAGATTATTTCGTTTCATCGTTCTCAGATAATGATGGTACTTCAGGTATTCAAAAACCATTGACTAAAAAGCAATTAGAAAAATTACCAACATTAGAACAAGCTGATTATATTCCAATGTCAGACGTGTTTAGAACATTTAAAGAAATTAATCAATTAGATTTGGTTAGACAAGCAGGAATTAGACAACAATATGTTGATCAATCAGCAAGTTTAAATTTAGCCTTCCCAAAAGAAGCTGAGCCAAAGTTTATTAATCAGGTACATTTAGAAGCATATAGAAAGGGTGTCAAGACATTATACTATATGAGAACTGAATCTGTTCTTAGAGGCGACATCGCCGCAGCAGCAACTGATCCAGATTGTGTAGCATGTGATGGATAAAAAATAAAGGTGTGGTTAAATCCACGCTTTAGGACCGGGATAGTTCTCGGAACGAGGCCAGACGTATCGCTACTGTCTGGCCTCACTTTTTTGTCACCAATTGTCATATTAACAATTAAATGTTAATTATTTTAGATAAAATGTGAAACCTTTTTTATTTAGCAGGTATAATAGTCCAATTAACAAAGAAAAATGAACACAACTTCATTATACTTATTAACAAAGACTGCTAAAAATAACAGCAGCACATCTATCTTTACTCCTAGAACTGTTATCACAGACTGATAGATTTATTTTAACCAAAACATTTTAATATGAAAAATTTTATTTTAACATTAGCCCTTGCGGCTTTGACAACATTCGGTGCTAATGCACAGAATACAAAAGGTGACTGGTACGTAGGTACTGGCGATATTGCTAACACGGCTTGGACTGAATTATCAATCCAACCAACGATCGGATATGCATTCTCGGACAACTATATGGTTGGAATGAGCGTTGCACAAGCTGACTCAACTGAAGACATGGTCTTAGGTCTAGAAGGAAGATATTTCCATAAAGGATTCTTTGGATATGTAGCACTAAACGATTTTGATTTCGATCAACTTCAATTAGGTGTAGGTAAAATGTTCGCATTCCACAAAGGATCTATGTTTGTAGATCCAAAAATCGTTTACGATTTAGGAATGGAAACAACTAACCTTCAAATCGGATTTGGTTTAAAGTTCTAAACTAAAACTGATTTGGTTAAAAGCTAAGCCCAAGTTTCTAGGATCTTGGGCTTTTTTTATGAAACAAATCACAACTATCACATAGAATAATAAATCATTATCAAAAAACAAATAATTATGAAATTAAAATTAGATCGTATTGACCAGCATGCTTTGACAGCATTCATCAACCGAGTAAAACCAATTGATTCTTTCATTTACATGAAAATTGCAAATGGACAAATCAACTCAACAGTTTATCTTCCACAAAGAGATGCCGTAAAGCATCATTCAGTAGAAGTAAGCACAATCTTCCAAGTAGACGCTTGGCCAGAAACTGACAAAGAAATGAAGATTGCATTCTTTGAAGGTAACAAAGTGATCGAAGCTATTAAGCATTTCGACGCAGACGCAATTAAAGGTGAAATTGAATTCATCGAAAACGACAACGAATTAGTAGCAGCATCGCTACGTATTTTTAATGACGAACTAGAAATTACTCTAGCTTGTTCAGAACCATCACTAGGATTTAAAGATCTTACACAAGAGCAAATTGATGTAATCTTTGCAAAAGATGATAGTACATTTGATTTTAACTTCGACACTCATATGATTGGAAAGGTTAAGAACTTATTCTCTCTTGACAAAGACGAAACATTTAGTATCAAATCAGATGTAACAGGAGTTAGCGTAAGCGGTAAATCATTTAGCGTTGTAATTAATCCAGATACAAGTGGAAAAGGTGAAGTAACAGTTTATAAAAAGTACTTAAACCTACTTGACAAAGACGAACAAACAGTACATGTTTCAGGATCAAAAGTTGTATTCAACTCAAATGATACAGATACATTATTAACAGTTTCAACTTGTCAAACAGCATAAGTATATGAACATCGAAGCTCTAGAAAATAAATCTATAGAAGAATTAACTGATAATGAGGCGAAGCTGCTTGTAGATCACTACAAGCAGCTCTCTGCCAAATATACTGCGTATGAACAAGCAGTTAAGTTAACACTTAACTCTATCTACGGAGCCTTCGGTAATAAGTGGTTTCACTTTTTTAACATTGACATTGCCGAGTCAATTACAAAACAAGGCAAGAATGCAATTCTTTATTCAGAGACTATTCTCAACAAGTATGTTAATGATTTTTGGCACAAAGATACTGCTGCACATAATCACTTTGGTATTAAAGTAAAAGGTAAAATTGAAAAACCATCAGTAATTTATATTGATACAGATTCTTGTTATGTACAGTTTCAAGATCTATATGAATCTATAATTTGGCCAGAAGAAACAGAGAAGATGGAAATCGACGTGTTTATTTTAGCACTTTATGGTTTTAGACTTAGAGATTATATTACTAAGTGTATGGAGAAATATGCAGACAAAAGAAATTCAGATAATTATTTGATGTTTGAATTAGAAGCACTTGCATATAATGGTATTTGGATGTCTAAGAAAAAGTATATTCAGAATATTGCATGGGACGATAAATTAGAAATTACAGACAGGCATACATCATTAAAGAAAATTAAAACAATTGGCTTTGATACTATCCAATCATCTACCCCTAAATTTGCAAGAGAGAAATTAGTAGAAGCACTTAAAATCATATTTAAAAGTAGAGTTACTCCAACCGCAGAAGATCTTCAATCATTAGTAGTCTTTATGAAAGAAACTAAGAAACAATTTAAACTTGCAGATATTGACGAGATCTCGTTTAATAGAAGAACTAATAATATAGACAAGTATATTGTAGATGATCAGAAGGAATTTCAAATTGGTTTAAAATGTCCAGCAAATGTTAAAGCAGCAGGATATTATAACTACTTACTTAACAACAATCCAAAATACAAAAACAAATATAAGGTTATCGGTAATGGTGAAAAGCTAAAGATTTATAATTGTAAATCACCAATATCAGAGGTATATGCATATATGCCAGGTGATCATCCTTATGAGATTGCACCAGAAATAGATTATGACACTCAGTTTGAAAAGGCCATGATCGACCCTCTTAACAGAGTATTGACAGCAATCGGTTTACAAACACTAGATACTAACCTAATTTACGCATCATCATTATTTTAAAATATAACAACATGAAAACACCAACTTTTTACGACACAGTTAAAGGATTAGCAAAGCAATTTCCCAATAATATGGAACTGGGTAATAGTATTAGATTATTGCTTTGGAAAATAGAAGAGGCTAATCAACCTGATCCAAATCAATTAGAAATACAATTTCCAGAAGAAGTGTAATATGCACGTAGAATTAACAGATAGACAAAAAGAATATGTTGAACAATATCAATATATTCTCAATAGACTCAACGAAATACAGAATGAGCTATCTTCACTGGGAACAGAGTCAACTTCTCTTATTAGTAGATTACAAGAAATAAGAAACGCGGAATCTGTTGAATTTCCAGACGCAAACTTAATAGACACACTTAAGAAAGCCGACAAATAAGTCGGTTTTTTTATTTAGAAACAAATAAGGTTATGATGATATAACCTTAAACAAAACATTTATTTACATGGCAAAGAAAGATTTTAGTTTCGCAGACATAAATTCAGAGTTAAAGACATTGAATCCAATGGGATCAATTATGGCTGACTCTACATTTAGTGAAGTTACAGAGTGGATTGACACTGGTAATTTTCATTTAAACGCATGTGTTAGTGGTTCACTATTTGGTGGATGGCCTAACAGTAGAACATGCTCAATAGCTGGACCATCGGGTACAGGTAAAACATTCTTAGTATTAAACTCTGTTAGAAAGGCAATTGAAATGGGTTACAACGTAATCTACTTTGATTCTGAAGCAGCTGTCGATAAAGATCAAATGGAAAAGTTTGGGATTGACGTAACAAAAGTTAATTACCAACCCATTAATACTGTTCAAGAATTTAGAACATCAGTTACTACACTTACTAGCAAAATGCAAGAAGTAAAACGTAATGGTGGAAAAACACCAAAGATCATGATGATTCTTGAT